>Ga0182021_10000048_pt1 | contig 100852 bp, 92 predicted proteins | sample 612E3MmetaG_FD_120493 | JGI IMG/M metagenome (GOLD analysis project Ga0182021, IMG submission 120493) | Permafrost microbial communities from Stordalen Mire, Sweden - 612E3M metaG (Illumina Assembly) | ecosystem: Environmental > Terrestrial > Soil > Wetlands > Permafrost | place: Sweden... | reverse complement strand
TTTTTACTCCTAATCAGCATCACATTTGTTTTCGGATTCATCTAACTCCACTCCTTCCAATTCTAAGTACTCTCTAATGGTATCTAATGGTACGGGTGGATTTTCATGGTTGCGGTAAGTCATATAAATATCTTTTAGCTTTTCGTTAAGGTTTAACATATTATTACTACCCATTAAACTTTTTTTTAATTTAGATAATTTATCCAACTGGATTCTATTGTCTATTAATCTAATCCTGGCTAAAGTTCAGGTAATAATAATATTTAAAGATTTTTTTACATTATTTCGGAAAATAAGATAATATTAACAATTTTTTAATTTTTCTGTTAATTTTAAGAGCTTTTTTTTTGATAATATTAACAATTTTTTTAATTTTTTGATAATATTAACACATTTTAACTTTTTTTGTTAAAATTAGCAATTTTTAACTTTTTTGTTAATATTTAACACAACATAATAACATTTTATATTAAAAATTATTGACTTAAGGCATTAAAATGTGCTTATAACTTGAAAAAAACATTATTAATGTATAGAAATAAATTTTTGGCTGAATTTGGATTAAATAAAAAAAGAATATTCATTAATTTAAGGTGATATTGGAATTTAGAATAAATCTATTTTTTAATATAATTTAATAATCTTTTTTATTACCACTACTTCTCATACGCTCTTTAACATTGCCCATAATTACATTGAATGTATATTATCCACCTAGTGATTAGGATTAATAATATGAAAATATGTGAAGGTTGGGTCTTGTTGACGTAAACGTGAGTTTTATACTACTATAATATGATATGAGCAAATAGAATTTGTTATTCGATGTATATCTATTAATATTTACATTATAAGCATTTCAAGCTTCATTAGTGTATATATCTATTATTATAAAGTGGAAGTTTTGATGGTGAACATGGTAAATTTTGTTGAGATATCTGCATATTAAAAGATATTGATTATTTTCTGGGATTATAGATGTTATGATGAAGATGATGGCATGGGGATATTATGAAGAAACCTACACAAACACAAATAATTTCAATTTTAATCATTTTTGCACTTTCAGATGGTAAAACATTAACTACAATGGATCTTATTTCTAAATTAGATTATGATGATTGGTTTAGTGAGAATTTTAGTATTGTAATGTATGAATATAAAAAAAATTGCGTTATTAATGATACAAGCGTGTCTCGGGCTTTGAAATGTTTAGTAAAAAAATGTATAATAAAAAGAGAAACTGGTGAGCCAAATAAGGGAGGGGCAAAACCCAATTTATGTATGCTGATTAAGGATCCAGAAACATTATTTTTCATAATTAAATTGTTTAAGGAAAATAATTTTACAGAACATTTTCAAAAACATTTCCTCTATGAAATATGTCAATCAGCATATTGTAAAGAATTAACAAATTGGAAGCTTGTATATAGGTTAAACGATTTAAAAAGGATAAAATACCATTCGCCTCCTAATATTACTGATGATGAGTTTAAAAATAATGTGCTACTAACTGAAAATGAATTGCAATATATTATTAGAATTATTAATATATCACCGAATGCGCTCTTTAAAGTCTTATCTTTATTATATGATCCCGAGTATTACATCGGTTTTTATTACCAAAGCAATGTATCATCAAATCATATAATTAATGAAGTTATATTTGGGTTACTTTTAGATTTAAAAAATAATATACCTTTGGAATATCCAGTCTATTATAATATAGAAGTTATTTTAGGAGATGAATCTATTAGTAAAGATGAATACATAAAAATGGATTTAGATAGTTATTGTGATGAAAATATGATTGTAAGTGTCAATAAATCTTTTATTTACGAATTATAAACTATTTCAATTTAAATAGATATATTATATATTTCACTAAAAAGGAGTTTCAGATAATCTAAAAAAATAAATTTATAATTATATTTATCTTTTTGTTAATTCCTCTAAGACTGTTTTATTAGTTAATATTTCATCCAGGCGTGCATCTATTTTTCTATTTTTCAGATCCATTTCTTGAATCATTTTTTCCATGGCTTCTCTCTTTCGGCGTTCTTCCTGCAACTCCCTGGTTAGACTATCTATAGCTTCCTGGTTTTCTTCCATTATTATTTCATCGTTAATTGCTAAGTAAGGTAGTGATTTCCTATAATTTGCTTTTAAAGCTTGGTAATTATTCGTGTCTATGTAATGCTCGAGTACGTCACCTGTTTTTTGTCCCATCAGATATTTTACATCGTCTGAGTTGAAACCTGCTTTAAACCGTAGCTGGTTGGAGAACCATTTCCTTAGTTTATGAGTACGGAAGTAAGTCCTCTTTTTACTATCCAATTCAATAAAGGGGAATAATCCCCTGTCATGCATGCGCTCCAAATAATTCATAGCAGTTCGGGGTTTTATTCTTAAATCCTTAAGAAGCTGTGCCCTCTTAGCTTTACGTAATCTGGATATATCCTTCATAAAAATTGGTGTTTTTGGTTGTAGATACTCTTCATCACGGTGTTCAAGTAAAGATGCAATGCTACGGAGAGCTTCAGGACCTATAAATGTATAAAATTCAATGGTACTCTTCTTTCTACGTAAATCAAAGCATCCAATAATATTATCATCAGTTTTGACTCGGTATATAGCTTCTTTAACTGTTAAATCTTCACCCTTATTACTAACAGCCATAATAAAGTCTTCAACATCCAATAAAAGAGCGTCACTGATGGATAGTCCTGACTGAGCTTGGGTGATAATGATAGCCTGATAGGTGGGGTTACTATGTTTAATTGCTTTCCTGATGTCTTCTACCTTCAAGGCATGTTTAGCATCTTCAGTGATTGGTTTCTTCGTAATTTCGATTTTAGGAGTTGGTCTTAGTTTAAATGCATGGAGTAAACTTTTAATCTTACTAACGTTTAAAAGAATCCCACCGTGAAGATTACCAGAAGCTATTAAATGAGAAACAAATTCATCTAATGCTTCATTCAGCCACATATCAAATTCTGGAACTCGATTTCTTAAATCATCACGGTGAGTATCATGTATTTCTGTAGGGGTCTTACCTGTGAAGTTACAGAAACTCCGCCATGAATATAAATAATTTTTTATAGTGGCTGGCTGTATTCCGGATTTCTTTTGTAAGAACTTTTTAAAAATAGGGTCTTCGGCTATTTGGTTGATCGTGAACTTTGCTTCCATAGTATTGAATATAGCCATTAACCTATAAAAACTCATCGTTAAAAAACATACTCTATACATAAAACTGTTCCTATTTTCTACCACATAAACTTTTTGAAGGATTAAAGATAAACATTCAAACATGAGAATTCTCATTACTAATGACGATGGTGTTAACTCGTCAGGAATCCTGGCTGCTAAAAAAGCAGCTGATAATCTGGGTCAAATCAATGTAGTGGCCCCAGCAACTCAACAAAGCGGCATCGGTCATGCTTTAACACTTTTTGAACCGATAAGGGTATCACCAACTAAGCTTATGGATGGAACTGAAGCTTATTCAGTGTCAGGCACTCCTACTGATGCAGTAATAATTGGAATATTTGAAATCACGACTGAAAAACCTGATTTAATAATATCTGGAATTAATGTAGGAGAAAATCTGGGGATGTCTGAGTTAACTACTTCCGGAACTATCGGAGCAGCTATGGAAGCTGCAGCTCATGGAGTACCTGCTCTTTCTGTATCTCTACAGGTTACTAGAGGTGATATAAAGTTCCATGATGGTCATGTAGATGTAGATTTTTCTCACGCCCAGAAAATCACTAGAAAGGTTTCAAGAATGATTATCAATAAAGGTCTTCCAGAAGGAGTGGATTTTCTTAACTTGAATATACCATCTGCACCAGACAGCAATAATATTAAATTAACTAGATTGGGTAAGAGAATGTACAGAATACATATACAAAAAAGATTAGATCCCCGTGGGAGACCTTACTACTGGATCGACGGTGATCCTGTAGAGAATGATGATCCTGGGACTGACGTTTACACTCTTAAAAAGGACAAATGTGCAAGTTTAACTCCAATTTCTTTAAACTCAACTTCTAATTTGAATTTAATGCGAGAATGGTTGGAATAAACTGTTGAGACTATTTAATTTTCACTTAGTAAATGAAATATCTCTTAATTTATTCTACCGTATAATTAAATATTTACCCATAAATTTAATATTTCGAGACAAAATGAAGTTAAATATTCTACTGTAGAAAATTACTTTCAAATTAATAGTACTAATATTTTTAAAACAAATTTAAATTTCCTACTGTAGAAAATAATTTAGATAATTAAATTGAATATTATTCAAAAATCGAGTACTTTAATACCTAAAATCTCTTTTTCACCATCATAAACTGCCCTAGCTATCTGTGAACTTCCTACAGAACCAGATGTAGATGGAAGTTTGACTACCGGAGCGAGAATCTTAATTTTATTTTTAATATTATCAAAAAAGTTGTAAGGCTCTTTCATAGAACCAATAGAGCCAGTTAATACAATTCCATCAAGTTTAGTTGCTATTCCCGATAAACCCCATATTTCCATGATTATTGTCATAATCATAGTGCGAAAGGCTAATTCAGCTTTATAGTCTCCCGATTGATATCTTTTTAACAGTTCATCTTTGGCCGAATCCACTCTAGTGTATAACTCTGCCACTTTCACAGCTCCAGCGTGAGAAAAACATTCGTTGGCTGTTTTAAGTCCATCATCAATATTTCTAATCATTTCTAGATCCAAAGGCCCATGTATTATCCCCATTGCACCAATACAGGCATCAATGGCACCAATTATTCTACCATCTTCAATCAGGATGCTCACTGTATTAGAACTGATATCAGAGACTATCATATTCTTAAAACCAGTTTCTAAAAAAGCATTATACGATATACTAATCTTCTCTGCACTTGCCTGGTGTGAATAAGCGGCTTTAAAACTGGGATCTAAAGAAGGCAATTCTCTATGGATCCCGGGGATTAAAACGGTGGGAATGCTGGAATTATTTATTTCATCATAAACAGCTGTCCCCCCTCCAGTAACTTTACCAGCACCACCTAGAGATATTACTCCCCGATTTTTCACCTGATTAATAGGAGTTATGGCACTAATTCCATCACCCATAGCATAAGTTATTGCCATAAGCTTTATATCATCAACATCAACTCTCTTTGAAAGTTCTTCCAATGCTGAAACTTTTTGGGTTGACAGCTCTTCTCGCCCGATTTTAAAATGGATCATTTCATCACTTAATATGGTAAATGAAATTCCTGTAGTGCCGTGATCCATACCTACGAAGACCATAATCCTCTCTCAAAAAAAGTTATAATAGATTTTAGAAGTTAAGAATTTATTTTTGGAGCCCACACAACCTTCTTAACTTGGCACCTACCTTTTCAATTAATAGATTTCCTTCAATCTCTCTTAAACGATTAAACATAGGTCTTCCCGCCTGATTTTCTAGAGCCCATTCCGTGGCGAATTTTCCTTGTTGAATTTCTAATAGAATCTTTTTCATCTCCTGTTTGGCTTCAGGTGTTATAATTCTCTCTCGTCTACTCAATCCACCGAATTCAGCGGTATTACTTACATTATCCCACATACCAGCAAATCCATTCTTGTATATTAGGTCGATTATCAGTTTTAATTCATGACAAGTCTCGAAATACGCTAACTCGGGTTGATATCCTGCTTCAACTAAGGTTTCAAATCCAGCTTTTATGAGTTCAGTTGCTCCGCCACAGAGTACTGCTTGCTCTCCGAAGAGATCTGTTTCGGTTTCTTCTTTAAATGTTGTCTCAAGCACTCCTGCTCTGGTAAGTCCGCAGCCGTTACCCATAGCAAGGGCTATTTCAAGAGCATTTTTAGTATAATCCTGTTCCACAGCTACTAAACCGGGTATGCCGAAACCCTCAGTATAAGTCTGTCTCACCATTGCTCCCGGTCCTTTAGGAGCTATCATTGTGATATTAATGTTTTCAGGTGGTTTAATATATCCATAGTGGATGTTATAACCATGTGAGAATGATATGGTGTTATTTTCTTCTAATCCGTCTTTAATTGAGTCATGATAGACTTTAGACTGAATTTCATCGGGTATGAGTATGTGTATGATATCTGCTTCTTCTGCAGCACCTTCAACAGATAAAACATTCATACCATCATTTTTAGCTGCATTCCATGAATTACCGTCTTTTCTTAATCCAACTATTATATTCAATCCACTATCAGCCATGTTTCTTGCTTGAGCCATTCCTTGGCTTCCATATCCTATAACTGCGATAGTTTTATTCTTTAAGATATTCATATCCACATCTTTTTCATAATACATATTTATTGCCTCCATCTGGAAAATTTTCTTATAACTTTAATTGTTTTTTTTATAAAGTATAATTTTACTGAAAGAATCTTTAAATAGTTTTGGTGCCTCTGGAAATGGCTGTAGGACCTGTTCTTGCAATTTCTTTAATTCCAAATGGTTTTAACAAATCTATCAGAGCTTCAATTTTATCAGGTGTTCCAGTTATCTCTACCGTAAGAGTTTCTATACCAACATCAATTATTCTACCCCTGAAAATATTGGCGTATTGGATAACTTCAGATCTAACATGCTCTGCAGGGGCGTGTACTTTGATTAAACATAATTCGCGTTCCACTGTATTTTCTGGCTCTAAGTCTCGTACTTTTACAACATCAATTAATTTATTAAGTTGTTTAGTTATTTGCTCTAAGACTTTTCCATCTCCCCGGGCAATTATGGTCATCCTGGCCATATCATCCTGTTCAGAAGTTCCTACAGTGATATTGTCTATATTAAACCCTCTTCTAGTAAAAAGTCCTGACACTCTTTGTAAAACACCCGGCTTATGCAATACCAAAGCACTTATTATATGGCTACGCAGATCATTCATTTCAATCACCTTCACTTCCATGGGCAGGTCTATATGGTATTTCATCTGGAGATTCTCTCTCCACTTTATATTCCCCTACTATTTCGGTTAATCCGCATCCTGGAGGTACCATAGGCAAAATTTCATCAGGATCTATGATAACATCAATAAGAGTGGGTTCTCCAGATTTTAACGCGTTTTTAACAGTTTCTTTCATCTCACCAGGTCTTTCCACCCTCTCACCTTTCACACCAAAGGCTTCTGCTAATTTAACGAAGTCGGGCACATCTCCTAGACGAGTTTCCGATATTCTCTCATTATAAAAGAGTTTTTGCCATTGTGCTACCATTCCCAAGTAGCGATTGTCTAAAACGCAGACCACCACCGGTATATCGTATTCTTTTATTGTAGCTAGTTCTTGGCAGACCATAAGAAAGCCCCCGTCTCCACATACCGCTACCACATCAGTCTCTGGTAATGCTACCTTAGCTCCCATAGCTGCTGGAAATCCAAAACCCATAGTACCCAATCCCCCAGATGATAAAAATGTTCTTGGAATCTTTGATGTAAAGTAATGAGCCATCCACATCTGATTTTGACCAACATCAGTGGTGACTATGGTATCGTCATCAATTGATTCCATTATCTCTTTTATAACCTGCTGAGGTTTTAAGGGAACATCTTCAAATGAAAGACGTGGCATACAATTATTTTTGAAATCGGAAATATATTCTGCCCATTTATTAGTATTATTTAGATTTTCGGCACGTATTTTAATATTTGTAATGTTTCTTATGAGGCTGGTCAATGTATTTTTAGCATCACCTACAATAGGCACATCCACATCCACATTCTTCCCAATTTCGGCGGGATCAACATCAATATGGATTATTTTAGCTTTACTTGCAAATTCTTCAACATTACCCGTGGTTCTATCCGAAAAACGACATCCTATGGCGATTAGGCAGTCACATTCATCCACCACAATATTAGCAACTTTTCTACCGTGCATACCCAACATACCTAAAGATAATTTATGATCTTCAGGAAAAGATCCTTTACCCATTAAAGTTGTTGTAACAGGTGCATTTATAAGTTCTGAAAGTTTTATAAGTTCTGTAGAAGATTTAGACGAGATTACGCCGCCACCTGCTAGTATTACTGGCTTTTTTGACTCTAGAATTAATTTTGCAGCTTTTTTTATTTGTAAAGGATGGCCTTTGGTTGTTGGTTTGTACCCGGGAAGATCTATTTTAAGATCTGTTTTATAATCAAATTCCTCTTCCTGAACGTCTTTTGGAAGATCTAAGACTACTGGACCAGGTCGGCCTGTTCCGGCAATGTAAAAACCTGTTTTTATCATTCCCGGTATTTCATCAGCTTTCATAGCTTGGAAGTTATGTTTGGTTATAGGCATGGTTATTCCGAGAGTGTCTACCTCTTGAAATGCATCATTACCAATTAGACTAGTTCCAACCTGTCCAGCAATGGCTATTATTGGTGATGAATCCATATAAGCTGTTGCAATTCCCGTAACTAGATTCGTGGCTCCTGGGCCTGAAGTACCGATGCATACACCAACTTTTCCTGATGCTCGAGCATAACCATCGGCTGCATGAGCTGCACATTGTTCATGTCTTACCAAGATATGTTTCAAGTCAGAATCATATATCACATCATATAAAGGAAGAAGAACTCCTCCAGGATATCCGAAAACTACGTCTACTCCGTGATCTTGCAATGATTTGATTATAGCTTCGCCGCCTTTCATAAAAACACCTTTAATAATTATATTTCTAAATTCAGGATAAGATATTAATTATTAGTATTCCATCTAAGATTTATCTAACACTCTAATTTGAATATTAATAGTGCAATATATAATTTCTTTCATCTCTTTTTTTTATTTTTTTTAAAAGTAAACTCTACAATTACTTATTTTTATTTTATTTGATATAGAATATACATTTAATAAAAGTTAAATGAAATAAGTAAATAATTTTATTATTCCGCAATCTTTTGATCTGGTTGTCATATAATGTGGCCGTTAAAATTTCTCTTAAAAAGAGAAATAATATTTCACAAATAATGATTCTAATCTCAAGTAAGACGTCAAAAACATTTATTATAGTTATATGTAGAAATTTATAAGATCAAAATGGAGGATTTATTATGAGAATTCTTGTAGTGGGAACCGGAGCCAGAGAACATGCCATTTGCCAGTCTATAGCTAAAGATGCAGAATTATATTCTATTATGAGTAAACACAATCCCGGAATCGCTAGGATATCAAAATTTCAAATTTCAAATGAGAATGATATACCTAGCGTGGAAAAATTTGCCTTGGAAAATAAGGTGGATATAGCTATTATAGGACCAGAAGCACCATTGGAGAATGGTATAGTGGATTCATTAGAAGCAAGGGGTATAAAATGTATAGGACCTACTCAGGAAGCAGCTCGTATTGAAACTGATAAAGAATTCATGCGAAACCTATTCCAAGACCATAATATCAATGGTTCACTAGTCTATAAGGTATTTGACAACGTCCAGGATGCGGGGGATTTTATAGAAGAATTCGATAAGGATGTTGTAGTAAAACCCATTGGATTAACCGGTGGGAAAGGTGTTAAGATTGTTGGAGAACATTTAAAAGATGCTGCTGATGCTAAAAACTACGTTAAAAAAGTTATCGATAATAAAATCGGTGGTCACGCCCGAGTAATCATTGAAGAAAAATTAATTGGTGAAGAATTCACTATCCAGGCTTTTGTGGATGGGGATCATCTTATTCCTATGCCAGCGGCTCAGGATCATCCTCATGCATACGAGGGAGACACAGGGCCTATAACTGGGGGAATGGGATCATACTCTGATAAAAACGGATTATTACCGTTTTTAGATAAAAAAAGTTATTTAGAATCTGTTAAAATAATGGAAAAAACTATAAAGGTCATTAAAACTGAATTAGGACCATATAAGGGCATACTCTACGGTCAATTTATGCTTTGCAGTGATGGGCCTCGTTTAGTGGAATATAATGCTAGATTTGGAGATCCTGAAGCCATGAATGTCTTACCTCTTATTAATTCCAATTTAGTGGGTTTATGCGAAGATATTGTTGATGGAACTCTACGGAAGGCTCATTTTAAACCTTTAGCCACTGTATGTAAATATATTGTCCCTAAAGGATATCCTTTAACTGCTGAAGGCTCGAATCAAGTACTGAAGATTAATGAAAATAAAATAAATGAAGAAGGAGCTCTGATTTATTATGCTGCGGTAAATCAGAATAATAATAAAATATACACCTCTTCTTCGAGGGCTTTAGCATTAGTAGCAATGGATGATAGTATAGCAGATGCTGAAAATGTTTGTGAAGCATCAACACAATATGTGCAGGGTGATGTCTACCATCGCCGAGATGTAGGTACATTAAAGCTAATAGAGAAAAGAATTAAGCATATGCAGGAAATAAAAGAGTAAATAAAGAATTATTTTTTATTTTTTTTTCACTATTATTTGAATTTAATTACATAACTTCCGGTGCATCAATACCTAGAAGATCCAGCGAGTTTCTGATAGTTATTCTTGATTTATTAACTAAAAGTAGTCTGAAAAATTCCTCATCAGATCCTATTACTGGCATTGACGTATAAAATTTGTTAAAAACACTTGCCAAATCCAAGGCGTACTGGGCAACTCTATGCACTTTCCTGCTTTCAGCTGATTCTGTTATTATAGAAGTGAAACGGGATAAAATTTTGACTAAGTCCATTTCAAAGCTTTCCAATTCATAATTTGATAAGAATGTTTCTAAATCAATCTCAGACACTTCGAATTCGCCTGCTTTCTGGAGTAATTTGCAAGCCCGGGCATGAGCATATTGTATAGAGGCGCAGCCTCGTTCAAAGCTTAGAGCCTCATCCCATTTAAACACTATATGTTTTTCTGGTGAAAGTCGAGCTATATAATATCTTATAGCTCCAATACCAATTTTTTCAGCTATTTCTGCTGCTTGCAATGAATCTATTTCTTCTCTTCTTTTTTTTATTTCATTATGAGCTCTAGCCACGGATTCTTCCATTAATTGGTCAACGCTGATGAATATGCCCCGTCTCGTAGACATGGAACCTTCAGGAAGTGTGATAAATTCATAAAAGATAACTTCAGGTTTATTTCCACCTATCAACTCTAAGGCAATTTTTAATTGTTCAATAGCTAATTTATGATCTGAACCAAGAACGTCTATCGATATATCAGCATTATTTGATTTTTCAAGATGATATGCAATATCACGTGTAGAATAAAGTGATGTACCATTAGATCTAGTCAGTATAAGTTCTTTTTCTATACCATAATCTTCTAAATCGAGGTATAATACTTCATTATGTTGGGTGTATCTTTCAAGTGATTTTAATATTCTCTCTACTGATCCGTTTTTTACAAAATTGCTTTCCCAGATGAACGCATCATGACTTATTTTCAGACGCTGAGAAGTGGTTTCTATTCCATCTAAACATTTTTTAACCACTAATCTAAACTTGTTTTCAACTTCAGAATCGTAACCGTTTTCATATATATTCATCAATTTATCAATTTCAGTTTTGAATTCAGGATTAGCTATCAGATCCTTATTGATTTGTAAGTATGTTTTCCCGATAGCATGATCTGGTTTCTCTGATTCATCTATTTTATATCCCTTTTTTATAATTCCCCATACTATCATAGCTATTTGGCGTCCCATATCATTTACATAATATTGGGCTTCTACTTTATAACCGGCCGATTTTAATATACGTGCTAAAGAATCACCGATTATGGAATTTCTAATATGACCAATATGTAATGGGCCGTTAGGATTGGCTGAAGTATGTTCTAATATTATCTTTAGATTTTTGTTCTCTAATTCACCATAATTTTCATTTATTGAATTCAAAACCAGCATTGAGTATTTTTGATAATCTATATTGAAGTTAAGGTAAGGACCTATTGATTTCACCTGACCGAAGTTGATAGGCTTCTTTATAACTCTTAGAATCTCTTGATTTATTTCCATTGGAGATCTTTTAAGCTTTTTAGCTAAATCAAATGACACTGAAGTGGCTATATCTCCCATATCCGCACGTGGAGGCTGTTCTATTGGGATATTATCTGGAATTTCCCAGCCAAGACTTTTAATAGCATCTTTTACTGAGTTGATGATCTCTAACTCTAATTTTCTATACATTACATTCACCTAATACTCCCGAATACTCTGGATTTCATTATAATTAACTATTAAACTTAGATAATTCATTAATTGTCAGTATAAATAAAAAAAAAGTAATATAGAAGAGCATTTATCTATGCTTAAACAATTACTTTAAATTTCTAACACATTAATAAACAGTTCATCTTTTTTTTATAATCCTTTGATCCAGAGACTGATATAACCGATTTTAGGGATCACTATGAGATTCTTACCAGCCGTACTTCCCAGTGAAATCACTTTAGCATCTATTTGGCTTGGATAAACCACAACCGGATCCGGTACCGGGTTATTGTCTCCTTTAGTAACATAATACAATTGCCCATCAGGACTTGTACCCTTAAAGATAATCCGATGAATAACCTGCTCGGGTTGTGGTGTCCAATTAGCGTTATATATAACTATATCGCCCACGTTCACATTGCTAGTGTTAAATTCCTGTAAGCCTAAAAAATTAGCTTTTTCAATAGCCACTACATCTCCTCTATAAAAAACTGGTTCCATACTTCCAGAAATCACCACATCTAAGTGCTGAGCTAAAATTAATCCAATAATTATGATAGCTACATAACCTATTATTTCACTAGTTTGAGACATTTAAACACCTATTTTAGGACTGCGCCTTCATCTGCAGAGCTGGCCATTTTCATATACCGTGACAACCATCCTTTAACATTTCGTTGTGGTTTAACTACTTCTTTAAGCCTTCTTCTAATCTCCTCATCTGATACTATAAATTCCAGCTTTCTCTTTGGGATATCTATCAAAATCATATCACCATCACGAACCACTGCTATGGGCCCGTTTTCTGCAGCTTCAGGGGACACGTGACCAATACAAGGACCTCTAGTACCTCCTGAGAATCTTCCATCAGTTATGAGGGCTACTGATTTAATTTCCATTCCAGATATGGCTGAGGTAGGGTTCAGCATTTCCCTCATCCCCGGCCCTCCCTTAGGACCTTCATATCGTATAACAATTACATCCCCTTCTTGAATTTCATCTTGGAAAATTGCCTTTACACATTCATCTTCACTATCAAAAACTCGGGCGGGACCTTCATGGATCATCATATTCTGATTAACCGCACTTTGTTTTACTACAGAGCCATTAGGGGCTAAATTACCCTTCAAAATAGCTAATCCTCCTTCTTCATGAACCGGATTATCTAAAGATCTTATTACATTGTGATCCATTAACTTTACATTTTTAATGTTTTCTTTAATGCTTTTTCCAGTGCATGTTATTAAATCTAATTGAATATTATCTCTAAGTTCGGTTAATACGGCAGGAATACCACCAGCTTTATCCAAATCGAGCATGCTATGTTCTCCAGCAGGACTTATACTAGCAATATGGGGAATTTTCCTGCTGAATTTCTCGAATAAATCTAAATTTACTTTAACTCCCTGTTCCTTTAACTCATAGGCTATGGCAGGTAAATGTAGGGTGCTATTGGAAGAACCACCCAGAGCTAAATCAACTACCACTGCGTTTTCAAAGGCTTTTTGCGACATTATTTTAGAAGGAGTTATATTTTTATCAAGTAAGGCCATAATTTGCTTTCCGGATTCCTTTGCAATTTCTATTTTCTTCGCTGATACTGCATGGGTGGTGGCGCAGTAGGGTAAACTCATACCCATGGCTTCGGTGAGACAGGCCATGGTGTTTGCAGTGAAAAGACCAGCACAAGAACCGGCACCGGGACAGGCGCAGTGTTCCAATTCATTTAATTCTTCTTCACTCATTTTTCCTGATGAAACTGCCCCTACAGCTTCATAAATAGTTATTAAATTTACTGGTTTTCCATTATAATCTCCGGGTAGCATAGGACCGCCCGTAACCACTATGGAGGGAATATTTAGTCTAGCGGCTGCCATAAGCATTCCGGGCACTATTTTATCGCAAGTTGGGATAAGAACTAAAGCGTCAAGTTGATGGGCCTGGGCCATACTTTCCACGGTATCTGCTATAATTTCCCGGGATGCTAAGGAATAACGCATGCCCTCATGATTCATGGCAAGTCCATCACAAATAGCCATTGTATTGAATTCAAAAGGCACTCCACCAGCTTCACTTATACCCAATTTTACAGCTTTAGAAACTTGATTAAGATGAATATGTCCGGGTACTATCTCGGTGAAACTATTAGCCACTCCTATAAATGGTCGTCCCATTTCTTCATCTGTAACACCACAGGCCCGTAGTAAGGATCTGTGGGGGGCTCTCTGCAGTCCCTTTTTTATATTGTCACTTTTCATTTAAAATTCACCATGAAATTCTCTTATATATCTTAATTAAATAAAAATTACAGAATGAATATTTTCTACTGAATATAATATTGTATTGTAATAGATTAAAATTTTTACCTATAGAATTAGTTCTTAAATCAATAATTTAAAAATTTCTTTAAATCCCATTCAACATTATTTATTATATGGAATATGATAGGATATATAATTCATAGCAAGTTGAATTATTTATTTAGAAATTTTATTTATTTAGAAATTTTTATGCATATTTTACTTAATTTATAGGTGGTATGGAAGATGAGAATACTTCTAATTCATTCTGATTACATAAAATATAAAACCAAGTCTAAAACTAAAATAGCTGAAGAAATAGAGGATGAAAAAAAAGAGGGAGAATTTAAAAATTCATTGGTGGTTTTCACTGCAGTTGAAAAGGAAGACGAGAAAAATCCGGATCTAGTAGTGGAAAATGCCACATTGGAGATAGCAGATATTTTCTTTAAGATAGGTGCAGAAAATATTGTTATTTATCCTTACGCTCATTTGAGCTCCTCTTTAAGTTCCCCTAATGCTGCTAAAAAGATATTACATGATATGGAGGTTCAATTAAGGTCACAGAATCTTAATGTTTCCAGAGTTCCTTTTGGTTGGTATAAATCCTTCGAAGTCTCCTGTAAAGGCCATCCTCTATCAGAACTTTCTAGAACAATCCTTCCAGAGAAGACGGAACCCCAAACAAATGAAAAAATAGATATTCAAAAATCTGAATTCAATATCCTAAATAATGGAAAACTCTACAATGTAGATGAATTTCCATACCAAAACAGTGATTTTAAAAAGCTGGTTGATTATGAATTGGATAGAACTAAATCTTCAGGTGAAGAGCCTCCTCACGTTAAAATTATGAGGGAGAAGAAGTTAGCAGGTTATGAGCCATCCGCGGACATAGGTCATCTCAGATGGTATCCAAAAGGAAAGCTAATACGGGATCTTTTAGCAGATTATGTTTATAACTTAGTAACCGAAAGGGGGGCTATGCCGGTGGAGACCCCCATAATGTATGATCTAGCAGATGAAGCTATCAGAGTGCATGCCGAGAAATTTGGGGAAAGACAATACCGTATGGAAACTAAAAATAAGCAGCTCATGCTTAGATACGCTTGTTGTTTTGGCGCATTCAGAATATTGGCTGACACATTCATAACTTGGAAAAACTTGCCCCTAGCAATTTATGAATTATCAACTTACAGTTTCCGCTTAGAGAAAAGTGGAGAAGTGGTTGGTCTTAAGAGACTGAGAGGCTTCACCATGCCGGATTTGCACACAGTATGCGCTGATCTACAACAGTCTATGCAGGAATTCAGCAATCAAATTTCCATGTGCGCTCAAACAGGCAAAGATCTGGAACTAAATTATGAAGTAATAATGAGAGTAACTGCAGATTTCCTTGAAGAGAATCAAGAATGGGTTTTCCAAGCAGCGGGCATGATAGGTAAACCAGTAATTCTAGAGATATTACCCAAAAGAAAACATTACTGGATTTGTAAAATGGATTTTGCAGCTATTGACTATTTAGGTAGACCTATCGAAAATCCAACTATCCAAATTGATGTGGAAAGCGCAGAAAGGTTCGGTATAACTTACATTAACGAGGATGAAGAGGATTTAAATCCTATAATCATCCACTGCAGCCCCACGGGGAGTATAGAAAGAGTCATAGGTAGTTTACTTGAAAAAACCGCTATTAAAATAGATGAAAAACCTCCAATGTTCCCAGTTTGGCTTTCACCCACCCAAGTTAGAATACTAACCATTGCTGAAAGACATTTAGACTTTGCTCTTAGGTTAGCTGATGATTTAAAAAAACAAAATATCAGAGTTGATGTAGATGACCGGCCAGACACTGTACGGAAAAAGATAAGGAATGCTGGAAGCGAATGGGTACCATATGTGATTGTGATTGGAGATAAAGAACTTGAAAGCGATCAACTAATGGTTAATATTCGTGAATTCAATGAAAAATCATTAATGAATAAAAATAAGCTTATTGAACGAGTAAATAATGATATAGATAATATGCCATTTAGAAAGCTCCCATTGTCTTTAAAACTCTCTGAAAGGGTTAACTTCTAATCTCATAAATTATTAATTTTTTTTACTTATTCTATTTTTTCTGAAGCTTTAAAATGCTGTATCACTTTTATAATGATAAAATATTTATATTATAACTTATAACTTATAATTTAGAACTTATCATTAATTCGGAGGATTGTTTTTTTATGGCTGAGATAATTGCAATACTAAATCAAAAGGGGGGTTGTGGTAAAACTACCACCGCAGTGAATCTATCAGCTGCTTTAGCTCTTCTTGGTAGAAAAATTTTGTTAATAGATATGGATCCTCAGGGAAATGCTACCACAGGATTAGGAATAGAGAAAAATGAGGAAAACATTACTGTATATTCCGTTTTAACAGGACAAAATTCCCTTCAAGAATCTATTGTTAACACAGAGGTTTCAAACGTAGACTTAGTGCCAAGTAATATATCTTTAAGTGGTGCAGAAATTGAATTAAGCAAGACTATAGGTCCTCATTCTATATTAAAAGAGTCTATGGATGGCATTGGTGATCTATATGATTACGTTTTTATTGATGTGCCTCCTTCTTTAGGTCTATTAACTTTGAATTCCATTGTGGCTTCTGACAGTGTAATAATACCAATACAAGCTGAATTTTATGCTCTGGAGGGTATGGCTGATCTTATTAGAGCTATGGATCTAGTTGAAACTCGTTTAAACAGTCCTTCACCTATTAAAGGAATTCTTCTTACTTTATACGATTCCAGAACCCGTTTGGGAAGAGATGTTTATAATAATGTTAAAGAATACTTTGGAGAGACTGAGAACATCTTTGAAACCACTATTCCACGTAATGTAAAACTTGCTGAGGCTCCAAGTCATGGTAAACCTTGTATAGTTTATGATGAAGAATGTAGTGGTACTTTGGCTTATTTGAAGTTGGCCGAAGAGCTTGTTAAACTGGAAAACGTGGAGGGTGATGAATGACCTCTAAGAACGTTAAAAAAAAACAGAACAGTGCTTTGGGTAAAGGATTGGATGCACTTATTCGGAGTGATTATCTGGATGAAAAAGGAGTTGAGGAAGAATCCAAGGAAATTGAAATTGATTCTACTAAATCTATTTCTAAATCTGATGACTCTCAAAAAATGCAAAATGATGACACTGAAGTTAATTTAGTTCAAAATTTAAATCTTGATGAGCGGATTATTGAAGAAGTGCTTTTAGAAGTTCATAAAAATCCTCGCATATCTTTGTGGTCTGCGAAGTCTGCAGCAGTTTTGAGGTTTTTAAAGAAAACAAAGCCCGAATTTAGTATTAGCAACGAAGCTTCAATTCTTATTGATGAAGCGGTAAAGGAGAGCCACCCAGATATTTGGAGGATCTTTGAGGAAAGGGGACTTTAATAAATATAACTTATAATTTATAAGTTTTAACTTTGATCTTATACTTGATCACTTAGAACTTATAAGTTATAATAATTTAAAAACAATAATAGGAAAAAGAGGTTCAATTCTAAAATTCAAGGGTGCTTTGATAGGATTTATTTAATTTAATAAATGGTTCAGCTCTTCTTATTACAACACCAATATTTTTAAGATCATCTAATTTTTCAAAACAATTCCCCAACTTTCTACTCCGGATAATTCTTGAAGCAGATATTTTACCTATTCCAGGGACCCTTATAAGTTCTTCATAAGGAGCATCATTAATTTCGACAGGAAAAAGCTCTTTATGGGATAATGCTGCGTAATATTTAGGATCAGCATCAAGTTTTAGATTATCATCTTCATCAAAAAACAGCTGATCCAAACTAAATCCGTATGAGTTAAGTAAATAATCTGCCTGATAAAGCCTGGGACTTCTTTTAGGAGGTGGCTCTTCATGAGATTCTAGTGCGGTATGTTTCATAGGTTCAAATGGACTGAAATAGCTTCTTCTAATATTCATTTTTTTATATAACCAATTAACCCTATCTAGAATCTGTTGATCCGTTTCTTCTGTGGCACCTACAATGAATTGGGTGGTTTGACCAGAAGGTGCCAGATTTTTATCCCTCTTTAAAAGTTTTTTTATCCAATTAATACGTCTTATAATGTCAGTGTCATATTTTTTGGTACTACTAAGCTCACTGAAACCTTCGGGAGTAGCAGCCTCTATATTTACACTTACTCTATCGGCCAGACTCACAGCTCTTTTTATCAGATCATAAGAACTTCCTGGAAGAATTTTAAGATGTATATAACCTTTATATCCATATTCCGACCGTAATTTACTGACTACCTCTACCATGTTTTCCATGGAATTTTCTGCATCATTAGGAATCCCTGAACTTAAAAATAATCCTTCTACACATCTATTTTGATAATAATCTAAAAATATGGAAACAAGCTCTTCTGGTGAAAATTCCACCCGATTAAACTGGTGTTTATTATGATTAATACAATATTTACAATCATTAGAGCATTTATTCGTCATCAAAACCTTAAATAAAGGTACTGTACATCCATTGGCAGTGCTAGCATGATATATACCAGGGATTTTGCTCCTCAAAAAACTTTCAACACTCGAATTTAAGTAATTGCAGCGGTCATATCTGGCACTTTCACCTAGAATATCCAGTTTTTTCGCTTTGTTCATTTTATCATTAATTAGCTTTTACATTATTATGTTCTTCAATTATTATATTCTCTTTAAGGTATTTCAGTATTTTGTGGTATAATTTAAATAAAATCATCCATTATTTAATTAATATGAGAATAGTTCTTGCAGGAACTGGAAGCGCCGTGGGAAAGACAACAATTTCGACAGGAATAATGGCGGCTCTATCTGAAGAATATCGCGTACAACCTTTTAAAGTTGGTCCTGACTATATTGATCCCACCTATCACACTCTAGCCTCAGGAACCAATTCTCGGAATTTAGATTCTTTTTTCATGAATGATGCACAGATCAGATGGGCTTTCGAAAGAAGTTTAAAAATTTCAAAATCTCACTTAGGCATTATTGAGGGTGTAAGAGGACTTTACGAGGGCATAAGTCCTATAGGAGATGTTGGAAGCACAGCTTCCATTGCCAAAGCTCTTAATGCTCCTGTCATCCTAATTTTAAACTCCAGAAGTCTTGTTAAAAGCGCAGCCGCAATTGTATTGGGCTTTAAAAAATTAGATCCCACCATCAATATTAGAGGAGTGATACTGAACAATGTTAAAAACAAGAAACACTACCTTAAAACCAAACAAGCAGTAGAAACTCTAACAAAAACCGATGTAATTGGTGGAATGCCTCGAGATGATGTTATGAGAGTAGAAGACCGACATTTAGGTTTGGTACCCGCAGTTGAACGTGAAAATATCATAAATTCTATACATACATGGAGAGAGATGGTAAAGGAGCATATAGACTTAGATAGCATCATATCAATAATGAGAGATTCAAAAAAACTTCCCGAAGGCAGGGATGATCTTTGGAAAGTGGAAAATCATAAACATGTTAAAATTGGAGTAGCTATGGATGAGGTGTTTACATTTTACTACAAAGATAATCTTGATGCATTGGAGGCTAACAATGCAAAACTGGTATATTTCAGTCCTATTCATGATGAAGGAGTTCCAGATGTCGATGGATTATATATAGGTGGAGGTTATCCGGAGATATTTGCACGTGAGCTTGAAGCAAATCATAAAATGCGCACTTCAGTTAGAAACTTCCATTTAGATGGTAAACCCATTTATGCTGAATGCGGTGGCTTGATGTATCTGTCTAGATCCATAAACAATTATAAGATGTGCGATGTGTTTGGTTATCCTTCTGTTATGACTAAAAAACCACAAGCGTTAAGTTACATCATATCTAAGGCTGTTGAGGATAATATAGTGGTGAATAAAGGAGATATATTCAGAGGACATGAATTTCATTACTCTAAGGTTAATTTAAACGGAGCCACACCACAATTTGCCTTCGAGATGTTGAGAGGTCGAGGAATTCAGGATGAGAAGGATGGATTAATAGATAAAAATACTGTTGCAAGCTATATTCACACCCATGTGGCAGCCTATCCATTTTTAGCTTCTAATTTTACTCGTAATGCTGCTGAAATCTGAAATTATTTTTCTGGTAAATCTATAAGATATTTTAAATTAAAGTTAAAAAAATATTTTTGCATAAATAAAATTCCAACTTATTTAAGAAATAATAAAAATTTTCTTAAATTTTTTATATCATTAGATGTCCCTTCTATCTAACTTCAAAAATAAAAATGGAGATAAAAATATTGAAATTAAACTTTAATCTTGATAAAGTTGATATATTCTCCCCTTACATTATAGTAGTGGTTATAGCACTTTATGTGGCTTTAGCTATCCTTGGGTACACTTATCATATTCGTGATCTGCAATGGGCTTCCATTAACACATTCTTATATGTTATATTTGGCACTATACTTTTTATTATCGGAGCTACTATCCCTAAACTAATAACCCACTACACTCCAAGTATTAAATCGGCCTTTAATCGAGGTAATATAAAGAAAGAGAAATCCATATTCTGTTATTCTAAATTAAAAATTCTTCTAGATGAGCGGATTTTATTATCAATTGTAATAATAGCTTTAATACTGCAAGGCATTAATCTCTATTTACTGGGCGGTATTCCTCTTTTGAATGGGTATCTGAAGTTTAAGGCCACCACAGATCTTTGGAGAATTTCTTATATTATCTTCCTACCTGCATTAAACCTATTAATAGCTAAATATCCCCGTAGATGGTATTATCTTCTTTTTATAATTGGTTTAGGACTTTTTGCAATTAACGGCTATCGTACGACTACTCTAGCTATAATATTCAGTGTAATCATAACAACATATTATATACTGCGAATTAAAACCAGATACATAATTCTTTCAATTCTTATAGCATTTTTAATTGGAATCTTACTCGGTTACATTGCAGTAAAATCTATCCAGTGGCAAACATGGGTTTTAAATCCATTACAACTACTATTTTACCGGGCCGGATTCACAATGATGATCCTGGATAAAATCGTGCACATGCCAGGTTTCACTGGAGGCGAACTCTTTCATCAGGCTCTTACGGGAGGACATCCACGAGTCACAGTTCAACAGGTAACTCTACCTGGTTATTCTCAGCCTATTAGTATTACTTCAACCATTTTTGGGCCAGCAATTCTGGATTTCGGCGCTTTAGGTCTGGCTGTTCAGATGCTTTTATTAGGGCTAATACTTCGACTGATGCATAGTGCACAGAAAATAGCTAATGGGGCATACACGGCTATTTATGCTATTATATTAGCTCATACCATGATTTGGGTTGAAACTGGACCAACAGACAGTATAGTTTGGATTTTTTATGTTATAGCAGTGATTGCTCTTCTAATATTCGCTACAAGGATTTTCCGAGGAGATTTAAAATTAGAAACATTGGAATAAATCTTAATAAAATTTTTTAGAAGAAATTTTTTTTTATCAAATAAATATTTTTTTTTACACTGGAAATTAACGTCTGAATATTAAAAATTAGTATTTTTTTCATAATTATTTTAATTTTTAAAACAGACTTATATTGCGTTATTTTAAAATTAAATCAAAAACTAAGGATAAAAAACATATCTAGAATCATTATGATACGGGGGTTTCCTAAAATTTAAAACTCCTATATAAAACTTGTTTTAAAAATTAAATCAAAAAATACTTATTAGATTATAAAAAGAGCAATTATGGTGATACAATGGTAGTAAAAATAGGAGTTATTAAATGCGGAAATTTAGGTACCTCTCCTGTAATTGACTTAGTGCTTGATGAGAGGGCAGACAGACCTAACATAGACGTTAGAGGAGTTAGTTCTGGTGCAAAAATGAACCCAGAACAGATCGAAGATGCAGTACCAAAAATAATCGACTTCGACCCAGATTTTGTTGTATTCATTAGTCCAAACCCCGGTGCACCCGGACCAGCCAGAGCAAGGGAACTCCTCTCTGAAATGGACGTACCAGCAATAATAGTCGGAGACGCTCCTGGAATGGGTAAAAAAGATGAAATGGATGAACAAGGATTAGGATACATCATTGTTCAGGGAGACCCTATGATAGGAGCTCGAAGAGAATTCCTTGACCCAACTGAAATGGCATCGTTCAACTCTGATGTTATAAAAGTACTAGCAGCAACTGGCGCCTACCGAGTAGTTCAAGAAACATTAGATGGTGTAATAGCCGCTGCAGAATCAGGATCTATTGAATTACCTAAAGTGGTAATAAGCACCGAAGTAGCTGTAACAGCAGGTGCATTCAAGAACCCCTACGCTAAAGCCAAAGCCATGGCTGCATACGAAATCGCCATGAAAGTAGCTGACATAGATATAAAAGGCTGTTTCATGACCAAACAAATGGAAAAATACATACCAATCGTGGCTTCAGCACACGAAATGATATCCGCAGCTGCAAAACTAGCAGTGGAAGCTCGTGAAATAGAAAAAGCCAATAATTCCGTAATGAGAAAACCACATGGCTCAAAAGGTCAGACGATGTGGAAAACAGATTTAATGGTTAAACCAGAATAAAATGAATTAAAAAAAGCGGTCCATTGGACTGCTAACTTTTTTTTTAATTATATCATTTCATTTAATCAAATGGATATTCATACTAGATTATTTAAATTTTTATTCGAATAAAATTTATATTTCTGATTCTTTAACTCATAACTACATATTTACTTTTTAATTTTATATTGTCTCAAAATAATCTTGGTGCAATATTATGGGGAAAGAAACTAGCATAGCCAGATTGGTGGAAAGATTTACAAAAGCAGCCAGTATGCAGCGATGGAACGATCACATACGCCCTGTTGAACTAACTGAACTTGATAAACAGGCTCATAAAATGGTGATAGCATACGTGCTTGCTAAATTAGAAGAGGACCGTGGTGAAATCATAGATTGGAGATCACTGATCGAAGGTGGGATATTCGAATTTCTACAAAGAGTTATTTTAACAGATATTAAAGCTCCTGTTTTTCACAAAATGAGAGAAGATAAAGTCGTAAGAAACAAATTAGATCAACATGTATTTAATGAGTTAAAAAATGATGTTAATGGCTTAAATCCATTATTTAAAGATAACTTTAAGAAATATTTTTTAAAGTCGCCAACTGATATTGAAAGAAGAATTCTAAGGGCTGCTCATTATCTTGCAACTAATTGGGAATTTAAGATAATTTACCATACCGCACCATTTATTTATGGAATTGAGGAAACCAAAGAAAATATTGAAAACCAGATTGAAGATCACTATGATCTAATAGGCGTACAGAAGATTTCACTGGGTAAGAAATCTTTTGGATTTGTCGATCTATGTGGACAACTTAGATTCCAGAAAAGATGGGCACACTCACCAAGAATACCTGAAACTTCTGTTTTAGGGCATATGCTAATCGTTGCAATAGCATCCTACCTATGCACCATGGAAATGAACGGCAAACCTTGTGAAAAACGATTCTATAATAATTATTATGGTGGGTTATTCCATGATCTACCTGAAGTATTGACGAAGGATATTATTTCTCCGGTTAAAAAAGTGCCTAACTTAGATGAAGTAATAAAGGAATACGAAAACCAGAAAATGAAAGAAAAATTATTACCACTACTTCCAAAACCTTGGCATGATGAAATGCGTTATTTCACAGAAAATGAATTTAAAAACAAAATTATACAAGATAATAAAGTCAAAATAATTCCAATAATTAAAGATGAATACGATAAAGACGTTTTTTCCCCATTAGATGGGAAACTAATAAAGGCTTGTGATAAGCTTTCAGCATTCATTGAAGCTTCATTATCAATAAAACATGGAATAAAATCTGAAGAATTAGTTGAAGGTAAAAAAAATATACATAAGGATTATAAAAATAAAACAGTTAATGGATTAGACTTTGGAAAAATTTTTGAAATTTCTTCTTAAAAAAATATTAATTATCAGTATAATCTTTGACTCTATCTGAAACTTAAAGAAGGAATTTATAAATTTTTTTAAACATAACATATTATGCAATTACAATCGATTTTCAATTCTAATTGCTCATAATACACCTTTGGTGCTGGGTATCATATCATGTTCTATTCGAGATGCATCTTTTAAGGACTTGGCAAAGGCTTTAAATAGGGCTTCTATCTTGTGATGGTCGTTTTCACCTTCCACTTTGGCATTTATGTTTATTTTTCCCGAGGATGCGAACGATTCAAAGAAGTGTTCCACATTTTCAGTACTAAGATCTCCCACATTAGGGTTTTTTAACATGAAATTCAACACTGTGTAACTTCTACCGCTTATATCTATAGCTACAGTTGCAAGGGCATCATCCATGGGAACTATGGAATGTGCCATCCTCTTTATACCTTTTTTATTCCCTATGGCTTCTTTAAATGCTTCTCCAAGTAATATTCCAACATCTTCCACTGTGTGGTGGTCATCTACTTTGATGTCTCCTTTAGCTGCAATTTTTAAATCAAAAAATCCGTGTTTTGCGAATGATTCTAACATATGATCAAAAAATTCAATTCCTGTGCTTATTTGGGATTGACCCCTTCCGTCTATATTTAATGAAATTTCTATATCTGTTTCATTTGTTTTTCTATGCAAACTTTTCTTTCTATTCATCTACATCATCTCTTATAACTTTTATAGCACCTTGGGGACATTTTGAGGCGCATATTGTGCATAAGTGGCAGTATCTTAGGTCCGTGGTTTCAGCCTTACCGTTGATTTTCCATATTTTAGGTCCCTTAGGACAGGCTTCTCTGCATATTCCGCAGCCTGTACATTTTTCTTTATCAACTTCAATTCTCATACATTAAATACTCCTTATAACTTATAACTTTTAAGTTATAAATTAGATGGATTATAATTCAAATCCAATGAATTATCATGATTAAAACCCTTAGTAATCCTAATCACTTATAACTTCTCACTTATAATTTCTAACATATAACTTATAAAGTGGAACTTATAACCCACCAACTTTATAAATTAAAAGTGATAAAACAATTATATCTTTATTATTGGTATTGAAGCTGCTTTAAAACCTATGAAAACCTTTTTACCAAGATTTAAATCGAGTTTATCCCTTGAATACTCAGTAATATCTGCTTTCATGCTAATTCCATCATCTATGGTCACATTGAGTCTGACAATTTCGTTTTTAAATTTCATCTCCACAATTCTTCCTTCAAATATATTTCTGACACTTGATTCCTGAGGTTCCAGCATTATAAATATTTCTTCAGGACTAATTAAAAGTAAAACATCATCACCATGACTTAAATCTTCAATTATGGGAAGCATTATCTTTATATCATTTATTCGGACGTTCATCACCCGATTCTTCTCATCAACATTCTCTACACGACCTTCTATTTCATTCACATCCAAATGCTTTTCCATAATACTTTTAAGCTTTGAATATTCCTTTATTACCATCTTACCAATGCTGGTGAGTTGACTACCACCCCCACCCCCAGCACCACCCCTTTGCGTAGCCACAACCTTAGAACCAAGCTGGTTTTCAAGTATCTCAATATATTTAAGGGCAGTTCTGTAGGGAAGACCTATCTTTTGAGTTGCTTTTACGATAGATCCATAATCTTTTATACCCTTCAAAAGCAGGAATTTTTTGTAGTCCAATATTATTGATTTCTTCCCGATCTCCAGTTGATACTCGGGATTTTCAATTGAACCACTCATAAATAGAACACTCCACAAAAATTGGTTAGCAAAACTTATAAATATCCATTATTATTGTTTTCAAAAAAAATATAATTTTTAATATCATCCTTCTTTTGCTAGTTCAAAATTCTCTAGAAAAGCTGTAAATCTCTTCACAGTCTTTCTTAAACTTCTAAATCCCTCTTCATCCTTCTTAACACCTTCTAAACTGTCCTGAGACCAGAAGTTAGCACCTAAATTAGCTCCAAAAGCCCCGCCACTCACGGGAACAGCTCCGGTGAGAATATAAAAAGTCATTATCTGCTGAATCGCCAGCTCCTGCCCACCGATACGGTCTCCCCCTACGGCTATAGCCATACCTACTTTATAACGCATAAAATCGAAGTCCACGGCTCCCAGTGCCCTGCAGCGATCCATAATTGCCTTAAGCTGAGCGCTTAAACCACCATTATAAACGGGAGTGGCCATTATTAAGCCATCTGCATCGCGTAATAAAGAATAAACATCATACATATCATCTTTGATTATGCACTCGCCTTCACGGATGCAGTAATCACAATTTCTACAAGGACTAATGTCTTTGCCACGTACACTGTAAAATTCGGTTTCAAAGTTTCGTTCTTCCAACATCGTTAAAGCTTCTCTTAACACGTAATCCGTGGTTTGTTTCCTAGGACTTCCACATATACCAAGTATCACTTTTTGCATCCTCACATTTTTAAAAAAACAAATAGATTCTTTATTAGAATAGTAATTAAGAAATAATAAATTTTTGCATTTACAAATAACTTAAAATATTAAAAAATTAGTTAAGGAGTAATGTTATGAATTGACTCCTAAAAAATTTCATTTAAATTTATTTATTTTAGTTCTAACGGTTCATCTTCTTCTAAGACTAATCTCATAGTATCTGGGTCCTGAGGCATATATTTCAGGAAATCATCTGCAGCACGTCTTACATCTCTTGAACCAATAATGTAACGTCCAACTACTATAATATCTGCTCCACTTCCCAATGCATGATCCATTTTATCTGGAGTTATACCTCCAGCAACAGCCACTAATTTATTTTTACCCAATATTTCTTTAATTTCCTTTATATTACCCCATTCGGTAACTTCACTAAGTTTTTCGCCCTTTTCGGTTCTGAAAGTTTCTAGATCTACATTACGGTGCAGTAAAACAATATCTGGCTTGTAATTAAGGCTTTTCAGCTTCTCAACAAAGTTATCAACGTTCATCATATCTAGAATAGAGTAAATTCCCTGCTTAGATGCTTCATGAATAGCTTTCTGGATTGACTCCAATGTGCCCAAACCGGATATAGCAACTGCATCTGCAGTTTCATCTGCAGCTATCTTAACTTCTATCCGGCCTACATCTAATGTTTTAAGATCAGCTATGATGAAAGCGTCTCTACGTAATTCACGGATCTTGCTTATAATTCCCACACCAAACTTCTTAACCAATGGTGTACCTGCTTCTATAAGTATTCTTTCTCGGTTAGGTAAATCGTCGATTATGTGTTCCATCTGCTCTATATTATCCAGATCCAAAGCCACCTGTAAGTAAGGTGGATTCCATAGTTTAACCACCTTAAAACCCATTATAGGATGAGTGCCCCTATCTTTTTCAGCGAGTATCTTCTTCATGGATGGATAACCATTCAATGCTCGTTTTATAGCTAATTTAGTAGCTCCATAATTATACTGATAAATCTTACGATAATCCTTTGCCTCAGGATGTATAAATACGCTGACCAGTATCAACATTTCCTCAGCATCATTCTCATCAATAAGACCTTCAGCAACAGCATCAGCTACAGCCCTACCCACAGCAGTCTGCGCAGGTCCGAATATTTTATCAGCATCCACCAAACCACCCACTGTAACCTTCGGTATAATTAAAGTTGCAGGTTTAGTCATCAAATTAGGTCTAATAACAGTTAAAAGAGGAGTATGCCCAATAGAGAGCCCAGTCATATTCTCCACAAAAGCTGCACCAACAGGACCATCCTTATCACCTATCACCAAATCAATATGAGCAATTTCATCACCATCGCCAATTAAAGCTTCCCCAATCTTATACATTCTTAATATCCTCCAAAATATAGCTAATCAGAATCACAATACTATTCTTTATAAAATCAAGCAATATAAATAAATTACTCCAACTCTAATAATAAAAATTTTAGATAATGAAATTTTTCGAAAATATTTTAAAAAATCCTTAAAGAATATTATCTTTAACTAAATTCGTTGGTAGTAAGTATGGATATTCATTAGTAGCAATTCTATTTTTTCAAAAAAAAAGAAGATATTTAGCCAGATTAAAAAAAACAAACTGACCTGTTTAATAATTTTTCGATATTTCTATGCGAATATAGCGTTTATAGTCTTAATTACTTGTACAGCATGATTGTATAATACATTAGCGTAGTTAGCTTGATTCAGGTATTGTTCATAAACTAATGCTGGTATTCCTTTGGCAGCGATAGGTATGGTTACATATTGGGGGCTGGTTCCGTCAGTGACCTGATAGTACGTTAAACTCCCGTTAGTGCCGTTAATTATCTTGTTGGCGTAATTTATAGACTTTGTGCCGTTACTAGGTGCAAATATGGAGTTCGTTACTTGATGACTTCCAACAAAGTAGTATCCTCGGTTTCCGTGAGTATCAACAACTAACTTGTAAGAAGTATCTATGTTAGGCACTACAAATTTTTGAGCCAGTAATTGACCCCACATTCTACCTTGGTTATAGTCCGATCCATCATAGACTACGACTTGATAAACCCAAATCTGCACGTTTTTCAAAGTTTTGGATAAAGCTTCTATTGCATTAAGCATTGCTATATGGGTCTGTTCTTCCATTGGATGAACACCTATTATGATTGCTACTTTATTTTGTCCTGTACCAAAAGGCCCTAATTTTAGAACTTTTCCATATGAAGTATTACCTAGAAGTTTAGGAGTGTTATTGGTTGTACCGTTATAATAGGCTGGAGGACCCAGTGTAGTTGCATACCAGGATTTTACAGAAACAGTATTGGGAAGTACTTTGTTGACATTATAATAGTTCATTATTTTACTGTACATGTAAATTAGTGACTGATACTCCATTTTCCCGAGGGAAGTTGTCACATAGTTAGGTGCTCTGCCATTTGCCTTGATAAATGAATTTATAGTACTTGCAATGGTGAGATACTCTGATTTATATATAGTTCCACTGGTCAAGTTTTCACTAGGACTCGGTGCTTTTGAAACGTTTTTAAGAGTTATTGAACTCTTATTACTTTTGGCTACGTTTTGTGTAGCAGTGGTTAGTAAATATAGGAATTGTGGTGTTGTAACTTGTTGGTTACCTACAGTTACATTGTTAGGTAGACTATAATTAGTTTCTACATAGGATTTCACATTACCTGCTGATTTACTGATTTGACTCACATTGTAACTAGTTGAATTGGTTGTATTAGCCGCTGCAGATGCTCCTACACTTAAAATCATAAGCAAAGCCACTAGAACGGGTAAAATCTTCTTAATAATCATGTAATCACCTCTATAATATTAATCTGGAACCCATTGTTGGATTTCATTATTAGGATTATTGGGATCTGGTACCCATACATAGTGTCCAGTAGGGGTTGTAGGGGTTGTAGGGGTTGTAGGGGTTGTAGGTGTAGGATTCACCTTGCTGCCACTATTACTACTGCTGCCAGTGTTGCTTGAACTTGGGGTGGTCGTGGCTGCTGCACTATTTGAATTTTTAGCAGCTGAACTGTTAACTGCAGTGTTATTAACACTTGCGGTTGTATTATTATTAGTAGCTGTTAAGTTTATGGTAGGGGTATGTGAAATATTGGTAATAGCCCAAACTCCTGCTGCTCCTGCTGCTACTACTATTATTATTAGGAATAAGGCTGTGTTTTGCCTCATTTTAATCACCTTCCTTTCGCATAGATTCTTTTTCTATTTTATTTTTTTGATTCATTTTCTATTTCTAATTCTCCGTTTTTTACTAATATTAGTACTTAAAAACTTCTTAATATTAGTTGAAATTGGGTTTATATACAATCTTATTTATAGATATCGACTCGTTTAGAAGTCGAATTATAAATCTTCAGTGTTTAAAACAAATTCAATTAATAACTTGTTTTCATCTATGTTGAATTAAAATTAAGTCAAGAAGTGCTACAGTATAGATTTTTTAGAGTTAACCCATAAGTAACTTATTAAGATTAATAAAACTTCTTTTAATCTACTATTACTTAATTGTGGATCAGTGATAAAAAAATCTTCTCCTAAATGAATTTATTCAGAATCTAAGCATCTTACGAACAAAGAATGAGCAGATAAGTATTTAATATATTCTAAAAGAATAGCAAAAACCATAAAAAAGGATAAGTAGAGAATATGGATTCTTCAAAAAAAGTTTAAAAAGAACTTTTTTTTATTCCTTTAGTATTCCTTCTAGGAAATCGTCATATCCCTGTAGATCCAGTAAGCCGTGTCCTGAGAAGTTAATAATAATGTTTTTATCTTCTCCGGTTTTTCTGCATTTGATTGCTTCGTCTATTCCTATTTTAATTGCATGTCCTGTTTCGGGGGCAGGTATAACGCCTTCTGTTTGTGCGAATATTTGGTTACTCTCGAAAACATTGGTTTGGCTTACGCTACGTGCTTCTATAATTTTTTCGTGTGCAAGAAGAGCAACTAGTGGTGCCATTCCATGGTATCGTAGGCCTCCAGCATGTACTGATGGTGGAATAAAGTTGTGTCCTAAAGTGTACATTTTCATGAGGGGTGTTAAACCTGCTGTGTCTCCAAAGTCGTATTTGTATTCTCCCTGGGTGAGGGTGGGGCAGGATGATGGTTCAGCTGCAATGAATTGACAATCTAAGTCATCACTTATCTTATCTTTAATGAAGGGGAATGTGGATCCTGCGAAGTTACTTCCGCCACCTACGCATCCAATCATTATGTCTGGTGATTCATCAATCTTCTCTAATTGTTTCTGGGTTTCTAATCCTATAATGGTTTGATGTAGCATTACATGGTTTAATACACTTCCTAGTGAGTAGTAAACTTTTTCATCTTTTAATGCATCTTCTATGGCTTCGGAGATAGCTATACCTAGTGAACCGGGATGGTTGGGATTTTCTTTTAACATTTTTCTCCCGAATTCTGTTTGGTTACTAGGTGAAGGTATTACTTTTCCGTTGTATATTTGCATGATGGTTTTTCTGTAGGGTTTCTGTTTGAAGGATACGTTGACCATGTAAACCGTGCAGTCCATGTCTAACAGGCAGCAAGCTAGGGATAATGCTGATCCCCATTGTCCAGCACCTGTTTCGGTAGTTAATCTTTCTATACCATCTTGTTTAGCATAATACGCCTGGGCGATTGCGGTGTTAAGTTTATGACTGCCGGTGGGTGATAAATCTTCTCGTTTATAATAAATTTTGGCTGGAGTGTCCAGATGTTCTTCTAAACCTTTAGCTCGGAATAGGGGGTTGGGTCGGCCTACTTTCTTATAAACCTTTCTTATATCTTTAGGGATTTTAATCCATCTTTTAGCGGACATTTCCTGCTCTAGCACGCCTTTGGAGAATATTTTTGGTAGATTTTCCAGTTGTTTTCCTTCTTCTGTTTGGGATGGCATAGGGGGTTCTACAGGTAAATCAGCCACTATATTGTACCATTTTCGTGGAACTTCTTTTTCAGATAATGTAACTTTATACATAAAATCACTTTTTTTAAGTTTTTAATTATTTCTCCTATTTAGTCTTATTTTAAGTTCTTGAAGTGTTACTAGTTTTTAGTATACTTTAATTATATATTAATTTGATACTAATTTAAAAGCTTTATTGTACATATTTGTACATTCGAATATCTTTTTTTAAAGGTAAAAATTATCAATTAATAATATAATAAAAATATTATCTTATTTTCCTAATTGATTCTTTAATTAATTGATTTAATATGAAATTAAGAACAATTATATTTACATGAAGATTTTGTCCATAGATGTGGGTTCAGGAACCCAGGATATAATGCTCTATGATTCAGAGGAATCTATAGAAAACTCGCCTAAAATGGTATTACCCTCACCTACCAGAATAATTGCTGAAAGGATACGTAAACATAAAAATGATCTATTTTTAAGCGGAGAAACCATGGGCGGAGGCTCCGTAAGCAATTCCATAAAGAATCACTTAAAAAAAGGATACAAAGTTCTAATGACTGAAAACTCTGCTAGAACAATAAATGATAATTTAAATCATGTTAAATCATTAGGTGTTGAAATAATTCCGGAAGGAGAAAAACATTCAGATATAACTGAAATAGAACTTATGGATGTAGACTTGAACGCCATAAAAGAAGCATTCATCCAATTCGACGTGGAACTCGAATTCGATTATATAGGCGTTGCAGTACAAGACCATGGTTTTAAGGAAGGCATGGGTGATAGAAACTTCCGATTCATGAAAATAAGGGAAAAACTAGACATTCCTCGTAGACCTGAAGAATTTGCATACTTTAATTCAGCTCCAGATTACTTTACTCGGATGAATGCGGTTTTCAGAACTCTTAAAGGCTATAATATTACTTTAATGGATTCTAAATTTGCAGCCATATGCGGAACTACTTGTGATGATTATGTTGAGAATTTGGATAGTTTTGTGGCCTTAGATATTGGAAATGGGCATACTTTGGCAGCTTCTGTTTTTGAGGGTAAAATTTCGGGTGTTTTTGAGCACCACACCAGTATGCTGACGCCTAACAAGCTATTTAATTATATAGATGAACTGGCAGCGGGTGTATTACTCCATGAACAGATACATGGTGATGGAGGACATGGAGCTTGGATTGCGGAGCCAATTGATGGCTTTGAATGTGTAGTTGCCACGGGACCGCTGCGGAAAATCCTTCAAAAAACAGATTTTAAGGTCCATTACGCCTCTCCGGCAGGGGATGTGATGATGGCTGGGCCTATGGGACTTATAAAGGCTATTAATTTTAATTGAGTCCTTAAATGGATGATATTGAAAGTTTATTTAGTTTTATAATAATGATTATTGGAATTTGTTTAAAATATGATGATAAAAATGATAATAGATCCCCATATACATAGTAAATACTCTGGAGATGCTACATCATCACCAGGGGATATAATAAGAATATCCAGGGATATTGGCTTAGACGCCATTGCAATAGCCGACCATAACACTTTAAAGGGTTCAATAGTAGCCGTGGAGGAAGCAAAAGATTTAGAGGATTTTCTAGTGATACCTGCCATGGAGCTTACAACAACTAAAGGACATATTGTGGCTCTTGGAATTACACAAGAAATAGATAATGGACTATCTCCTGAAGAAACTATTGATAATATCCGAGTTCATGGGGGAATAGCTATAGCTCCACATCCCTTTGTAAGATACCGGGAGGGGTTGTGTGGTTACGTAAAAAATTTGGATATCGATGCTATTGAGACTCTAAACTCGAGATATATCTTCGGATACTCTAATTGGCGGGCTAAAAAACTTGCAGAGAAAAGAAGCATTCCTGAAATCGGTGCTAGTGATGCGCATTTTCTTGGTGCCATCGGAAGCTGTGTAACTGAATTAGAAGCTGAATTTTCAGTGGAAAGTGTCATCAAGGGAATATTATCTGGAAAAACTAATGTTTTTGGTAATAGAACACCTTTACCCCTTATATTGAAAGAGGTTATTAAGAAGAAGATTAAAAGGGCTTAAACTTCGGGATTAAAAATTTTAAGAATAAGAATGATTATTCAGGATTTTTGGAATTTATCTCGTTTCATAATATTTAATTCTGGATCATAAATTTAACTTTAAATTATAAGGTATTAGAAATTTAAATTAGATTTTATGCTATTATACTCTTTTGATATATTATCTCAATTATCACAATTCATTGGAGAAAACTTTATTTACCTCCATCCTGGGTATACTATCTTAAATACACTGGTTTTCGGGATTATACTGGGTATCGTTGTAATATTAATTATCAAATTATTTAAATTCTTGAAAAAGGATCCTAAAGACTTGTTAATTCCCATAATACCATTCATATTCTTCGGTTCCAGTGCCCGGGCCTTAGTGGATAATGGAATCTACCCTCTAACATATATATTAGTGACTCCGGGCATATACATCTTGACGGGACTCATAACCATCACCGCATTCTTAACATCAGTTTATATCGGTAGAAAAACCAATTTTGATTACAGATACATTATGCTCATTATGGGAATAGCGTTATGTATTCCTAACGTTGTGAACACGCCGCACATCAACTTTACAGCATTTTTCGAAGTCATAATAGCTTGGCTACTAACATCATCAGTTTTCATAATATTTAGAAATAAATGGAGTTTGATCAGAGATAAATTTAATTTAAGTGTGTTAATGGCGCATTTATTTGATGCAAGCTCTACATTTGTAGCTGTTGATTTTTATGGATACGGTGAACAGCACGTCCTACCCAGTGCTCTCACCAGCTTAACAGGCACAGCACTGGTAATGTATCCACTCAAAATAACTGTAATATTATTAGCACTTTATATTATAGACACATATGTGGAAGATAAAACTATAAAAAACATGCTTAAATTAGCCATATTCATTTTAGGCCTAGCGCCCGGACTTAGAAACTTCTTAAGTCTAAGTATAGGAACTTATTAAAAGTAAATAAAATAAAATCATTAAAAAAAAATTAAAATTTTATACCAATTCAATAATAAATAAATTAATATTAATATGTAAATTAATTTTATAGAATTTAATAAATACTCTGTCAGACTCTTATAATATATATAGAGAGGTCTTCCCTATGTATGTAGAAAAAGTTAAAAAAAACATGCAACTACCTGAGACAATTAAGATATTTGACACCACTCTTAGAGATGGTGAACAGACGCCAGGAGTTGCCATGACTGTAGATGAGAAGATAAGAATCGCAAAAAAGTTAGATCTAGTTGGAGTTGATACAATAGAGGCCGGATTCCCAGTTGCATCTGAAGGAGAAAAAGAAGCAGCTCGAGAAATCCTTAAACTAGGATTGAAAGCTAAAATATGTGGTTTGGCAAGACCTCTTAAAAAGGATTTAGACGCTGCAATTGATTGTGAAGTTGATTACATTCACACTTTCATAGGAACCTCTACGTTACACAGAGAATTCAAGCTTAAAATGAGTAAAACGGATATATTAAACAAGTCTGTAGAGGCTGTTGAATACATAAAAGATCATGGAATAATTGCTGAATTTTCAGCGGAAGACGCTACTAGAACTGAATTTGATTATCTTAGAGAAGTTTACTTAGCAGTTGAAGATGCGGGCGCCGATTACATAAACGTACCGGATACTGTAGGGGTTATGATTCCTGAATCAATGAAATATTTGATATCTGAACTTGAAAAAGAGATAAAGATCCCTATAAGTGTGCATTGTCATAATGACTTTGGCTTGGCAGTTGCTAATTCACTAAGCGCTGTTGAAGCAGGCGCAAGCCAGATACATGTAACCATAAATGGACTTGGAGAAAGAGCAGGTAATGCTTCTCTGGAAGAAGTGATAATGGCCCTTATAGCTAGATATGGTATAAAAATGAATATGAAAACAGAGCTTCTGGTTGACACTTCACAACTTGTATCCCGAATTACCGGAGTAAGAATGCCTCCTAACAAGGCTATTGTAGGAGAAAATGCCTTTGCACACGAAGCTGGGATACACGTACACGGTGTTCTTCAGAAAGCAGAAACTTATGAACCAATAACTCCCGAAATAGTGGGACATACTCGCAGAATTGTTCTAGGAAAGCACACCGGTGCAAACGCTATAAGATCCAAGTTAGATGAATATGGAATCGAATTGAGTAATGAACAGTTCAATCGGGTCTTTAATCAAGTTAAAAAACTAGGGGATAAGGGTAAATCCATAACTGATACTGATTTAAAATCAATGGCCGAAACAGTTCTGGGAAGAGCTAAAGAAGAGATTGTAAAACTTGTAGGATTTTCAGTTATGACGGGGGACAATGTAATGTCCACCGCGACAGTCAAACTCAATATTAACGGTAAAATGACTAGTACGGCTAAAACAGGGGTTGGACCTGTGGATGCTGCTATTAATGCTATTCAAAGTTTAGTGAGTGAAACAGCCGATATAGAACTTAAAGAATATAATATAGAAGCTATAACTGGGGGCACTGATGCCTTGGCAGAAGTGTTTGTCATAATGGAAGATAATGAAGGAAATGGGGCTACGGGTAGATCCACATTAGAAGATGTAGTTATGGCTAGTGTAGAGGCTGTTTTAGATGCTATAAACAAGATATTAATAGAAAGATAGCATACAATATCCTAAATTATTTCTTATGAATTTTACATCAAAGTAGTTTCCCGTAAATATGGAATAAATCAGGAATAAGCTGCCAATTTTAGTTAATTATATCTATTTATAATTCAATAATATTTTCATTAAATGTTAATAAAATTTCAATGGTCGTGAAGAGAAAAATGACTAATGCTAAGATTCTTGTTGTTGAAGATGAAAAAATCACGGCAGAACATATTAAACTAGGACTGGAAAGCGCAAATTATGAAGTAGTTGGGCTTGTTACATCAGGTGAATCAGCTATCAAAATGGTTGAAGAACAATCAGTTGATCTAGTACTTATGGACATCCATTTAAAAGGTGAAATGGATGGTATAGATACTGCAGAAGAAATAAGGGAACGTTTCGGTATTCCAGTAATTTTCCTAACGGCTTACAGTGATGAAAACACTGTACAAAGAGCTAAAATAACTGAACCTTCAGGATATATCCTTAAAGAATCCTTTGGAATTATTAAAAAACCATTTGTAGAAAGTGAATTACACACGGCTATTGAGATAACTCTTTACCGTCATAGAACTGAGAAACGTTTAAGGGAAAATCAAAGATGGTTAGCTGCAGTGTTAAACAGCATCAATGATGCAGTGATTGCTACAGACTCATTAAGACAAGTTAAATTCATGAATCCAGTTGCAGAGGAGTTAACTGGATGGATAGAAGAAGATGCAATTGGAATGGATTTAGGTGAAGTTTTCAAAATTTTAGGGGTGAAAAATGTTTCTAAAGATGTTTCATTAGAGCAGGATGTACTTCCATTGGATCATGTCATGCTTATATTACAAGACGGAACTCAGACACAGATAAATGGAAATGTTACACCTATTAAAGATGAAATGGGGAATATAGAAGGGTTAGTGGTAATATTCCGCCCATTAGAAAGCTGAAACTCTTTTATTAAATGTTTTTTTTATTAATTATAACTTCGAACAAATTTTTAACCTTATGTTTTTTTTCAACTATCAATTTGATTCTGTTAATTCAGTTCATGATTTACATGAATTATTGAGAACATTAAAATTTCAAATATCTTTTTCCGGGCGTTTAAAATTATGGACTCCTTAAGAACATGCAAATTGTTTGGGGTGGTTAGGGCAGTTATAGGGATTGAAGGAGCTTTACCTTTAATACATGGACCTTCAGGATGTTTCTACCACATAAAATATCTTTTAAGTCTCAGGAGTTCAAGATACATTCAAATTCTGACTACAGAAATGGATCAAAATGATGTGGTATTCGGTGCGGAGGAAAAACTCTCTCAAAGAATTAAGGATGCAGACAAAAAGTATTCACCTCAACTTATAGTTGTTTTAACATCGTGCGCCAGTAGCATAATCGGAGAAAATGTATCTAAGATTATAGATGACGTTAAAGACGATTTAAATGCAGATGTAATTTGTATAAATTCGGGAGGTTTTGAAGGAAATCAAATAGAAGGTTATAAGGAATGTTTATCGGTTCTTGTAGGTTTGATGGATGAACCACAAGTTAAAGAGGGATCTATAAATCTGGTCGGACAATATCGGGGAGGTCCCGACTTGAAAAATATTAAAAATTATTTGGAAAGACTTGGAATTTATTTGAATTCTGTTTTAACTTCTGGATCCACTCTTCAAGAGATTAAAAATGCTTCCAATGCAGCTTTGAATGTTTCAATGTGTGAGGCTTCTGGTGTGAGTACTTGTGAATTGATGAAAAAAAAGTTTGGAACGCCCTTCATTCAAGAAGTATTACCATTAGGTGTTAGAAACACATCTAATTATTTTCAACAAATTTGTAAGGCATTAAACAAGGATTATACTCTTATCAAGGATGAAAATGAGGCTAAAAATGAAATAAATAAATATAATAGATTTTTAAACGGGAATAAGGTGTTAATTGTTGCGGGAGCAACACGAGCTATTGCACTTGTAGATTTCCTAAGCGAATTAGGTATGCAGCCAATTTTGATCTGTCTGGATTTTGAAGGTATATGTACTGATTATAAGCTCCGAAAAGTGGTTAAACGTAATAATTTAAATCCGATTATACTTAAAGAACCAGAATACCCTGATATCTTAAAATATGCAAAGGATCTAAAGCCGGATATAATATTAGGTGGCATGGCGGAAATAGGATTATCCAAAGAATTAAAAATACCTTTAATTGATGTTATGCATGCGCAAAAGGTTACATTAGGTTTTAATGGTGCAATAGAAATTGCTAAGAATATAAAAGAAACTTTGAAGGATAATTAAACTTTTAAATTATAATAGTTTTCTAAATAAATCGAATTTATTAATCTAGGAATAAGCACTACAAAAATATATATAATATTACTAAACTAAAAAACAAACAATGTATTTCATGGAGGTAAAGTGAATGTCAGAGGAAAATGTTGTATACATTGGTAACAAGCCGGTAATGAACTATGTTCTAGCTGTCGTAACTCAGATGAATGGAGGAGCTCCAGAAGTCGTTTTGAAAGCTAGAGGAAGAGCAATAAGTAGAGCAGTTGATGTCGCGGAAATTGTGAGAAACAGATTTATAACTGATGTAGATATCGCAGGTATAGATATCTGTACAGAAGAAATAACAAGCAATGAAGGTGCAAACACAAACGTTTCAGCCATAGAAATACAACTTAGCAAATAATAGGATTAAACCTCTAAATTGGAACAATAAAAGTTTCAATTCAAAAAAATTTTTCATTTTATAAGAAAGTCCTAGTTTCTTTTATTTATATATAGGTTCAGTGACCATTAAAATAGCCTATAATACTTATGGACCCTTAATTTTTATTTAAAATTAAAAAAAAATTTTGATGATGAATTAGGTACAAGATTCATTTAGATTGAATCTAGCTCTAAAACATCATATTTACTCTTTCTTATTTCTCCGGGTTCTGATAGTTCTTATTGCTATAAGTGCAGCAATTACAACCACTACAATCCCAACTATATAATAAAGAAATATGGACGTGGCAGAGCTCTGTTTTTCAATGTTCAAAGCATAGAGATAACCATCATTACCTCCGATATAGGTCATGTTTCCATAGGCTACAGGTGATGAACTGAATGCTGCATTAAAAAGATAATATCCTGGATCAAAACTCCATTCTATATTACCATTATACTTGTTTAGAATGTAAACATTCCCGTTATCGGATCCGAATACTGTTCTATTTCCAGAAATTGTTGCAGTAGATTCTATAGCTGCACCTGTTTGAACTGACCATTTATGCACTCCATTCCGGGTATCTAGACACGAAAACTGACCATTAATACTTCCTACATATAAGTTATCATAATTCTCGTCGATGGTGGGTGAAGATTTAACTTGGCTTCCCATATCATAATTCCATATCATTGAACCAGTAGTAGAATTTAATGCATAGACTTTCCCATCGTCTGATCCAACATACACGGTTCCATTATATGCTGCAGGAGATGATTTAACCATGTCTCCAGTATTATACTGCCAAATTATTCCACCATTAGTACTATTTAATGCGTAAACATTCCCATCGTCTGATCCAACATACACGGTTCCATTATACACTACGGGAGATGATTTAACAGCGTTATTAGTTCCATAATTCCATACTAAGTTATTAGTGGTCGTATTTAGTGCATAGACTTTTCCATCATCTGATCCAAAGTATACCATTCCACCATCTATAGTTGGAGATGATTCAATTGAGCCTCCTGTTTTATACTTCCAATTAACTTCTCCGGTAGAGGGATTTAATGAGTAAAGATAATCATCCATAGAACCAATGTATAAGGTTCTATTTAATATTGAAGGAGATGAATCTATTTTTCCTCCTGTTTTGTACTCCCAGATCTTAGAGCCATCCTCCATATTCACCGCGTAGATATTCCCATTATTGGAACCTAAGAAAATGGTTTTATCAAGGATAGCTGGAGATGAATTTATAGCTGCTCCCGCATTGAAATTCCAATTATTAGGGGTGAAATCAGCTATTTGGGGTAGAAATCCGGTATGATCTGAGTTTTGTTGAAACACGGGCCAATCTGCAGCTGCAACTGGTGCAAATGACATTAGCAATGCTAAACAACTCATAAGAATAAATCCAATTGCTAAATTTTTTTTACTAATCATTCAAATCACCTATTAAGTAAACCTTAATCTTTTTTTACTCCATAATTTTTTTTAAGAATTTTAAAAAATAAAAATTAAGGAAATTCGCGGTATAAAAGTTCATACGTCTCGATTGAAGCTTCTAACTCCCAATGCAAAGAATAATGCTGTAAATCCTAAAAGAACTACTACATCTAACCATATGGCCCCAATACCTGCTCCTTTCAACATTACGGCCCTTAACGCATCATTTGCATAAGTTAATGGTAAAAGGTAAGCTATCTTCTGGAATATCCAAGGCATTGTTTCCACAGGATAAAATACACCAGACATAAACATCATAGGTAGAGTAATCGGTTGAACCATTTGCATATAATCTTCTTGAGTTGAAACTCTTGCCGATATCATTATTCCAAACCCAACGAAACACAATGCCACCAGTACTAAAAGAAGTAAGGTAAGCAACATACTTCCAGCAATAACTATTCCAAATAGTGCTATAGCAACTACAATCAATATGACAGCTCTTCCAGTTTCTATAGTTAATTTAGATATAATTTTACCACCCACGATGGTGGTAATACTAGTTGGGGTCATAAACAACCTGGCAAGTTCTCCACGCTCACGCTCACCTGCTATAGACTCTCCCATACCAAACATACACGAGAACAGAACTACCATAGCCAAAACACCCGGCACTAGGAAATCTATATAACTAATATTTCCATATAACTTGTTTATCTGGAAATTAATAGAATTCACTATACTCTGGAAGTTAATTCCTGAAGCTGCCGGGGTTGGACTTGATAGAACCTGTGATTGAGTTTCTGATTGAACTTGTACTTGAGAAGATTGAGCTGCAGAAGATGATAAACCCATGGCTTGAAGTTTTTGAATCCCTATTTGATTTGATATTTGACTAAACAAAGCCTGTGAGGTGGGAACAAGTGCACTGCTTGCCATTTGATCTGAAGAATCTGCATCGATAATCACATTCTTCGGTGATTGACTCTGCATATCATCATAATTCGGTGGCAAAATTATCGCAGCTTTAACCTGACCATTCATCACCATCTGTTTTCCCTTATTTGGATCATTTATTATATTTACAACGTCGTAAATATTCGTACCCTTAATTGCATTAAGCGTAGCATCAGTGATTGGACCACTACTCTGTGATACTACAACCACTGGAATGTTGGTTAATGTTCCACCCATACCATACCCGAAAAGAGTGATCATGATTATGGGAAAGAGTATTAATGAAATTAAACGAGGTTTATGTCTCCATAGAACCATCAGATCTTTTTTAAACATCCACTTAATCTTTTTAGTTTCCACCATTATCATCACTTACCTCTTCCTTTTTAGCTGTAACTCTCACGAAAACATCCTCTAAAGAAGGATCTTTTGTAGAAATAGAAGTTATATTCCCATTATTTTCAATTATACCAGATATAATCTTGGTTACGGACTCTTCTGAATCCTCCATATCTATAACTATCCTCCCAGAATGTTGTTTTGTAATTTTATATGTAATCGGCAAATTTTCTAGTTGAGTCAATAAATTATCATCTAAATTACTTATCATGACACTTAATTCCATACTATCTCTATTTTTCTTTTCAACATAATCTTTAACAGAATTTAGGGATGCATTCTCTTCCGGAGAAGCTTCTTTTTGCATTTCTTCAACTATTTTAGTAATGTTAGAACTTCGAGATATTTTTTCATTCTTTCTTTCTGTAATCATAGTATCTTTAAGTCCTTGTGGTGTATTAAAAGCAGCGAGCAATCCACGATTTATGATTCCTACATCATCACATAGAAGTTCCACTTCATACATATCGTGGGAACACAGAATGATACTTCGACCTTCAGAATTTAATTCTTCAACCATATCCCATAATATTCTCTTGGTTGTAGGATCCAATCCAATAGTGGGTTCATCCAGAAATAATATCTCTGGTTGATGAATTAAACTTGCAACAACCGATGCTTTTTGCTTCATTCCACCGGATAACTGACTTACCGGTTTGTTTTCGGCGTACTTTATATCAACCATTTCCATTAATTCATCCGCTCTACTGTCTCTTAAATCCTCGTGAACTCCATAAAAATCACCGCATAAATGTACATTTTCTTTAACAGTAAGATCACCATAGAGACTAACCATTTGAGGTATCATTCCTATTTTCTGTCTTACTTCATTGGGATTTTTTAGAATATCCTGCCCCGCTACAGTAGCGGTTCCTGACGTAGGTAAGGCTAAACAAGTAAGCATTTTTATTGTGGTGGTTTTTCCAGCACCGTTAGGACCTAAAAATCCGAAAATACTTTTATTTTTGATCTTCATTTTTAAGGTATCAACAGCGGCAAAATCACCATAATTTTTAGTTAGATCAAATGTTTCTACACAATATTTCATAAAATTCAACTCCTATTCTTCTTTAAAGAACATATCTTTCATGAATTCTTCAAGAAGCTTGGTTTTACCACGGCATTTATTAAGGTTCCTGATTCTGGAAAGTGTATTAATGCCTTCTGAGTTTATTTCGTAGTATTTTACTTTCCTTTTTCCATGATATTCCCAGGTTCCTTCGATTAATCCATTTTTCTCCAGATCATGAAGTATGGGATATATTTTGCTGGGGCTGGGGGTTTTTAATTTATCTCCGACGGGTGAATCGCCTTGTAGTTGGGTCATTATTTCATATCCATGTGCACGTCCCTTACTGATGAGCCAGAGTATCATAATTTTACCTGGTCCTTTCATTATGCCTTTTAAGAGTTTTCTATCATATTTAGGTAAACTCTTGAAAAGCTTTTTTTGTTCGTGATAGGCTTCGTGCATTTTTTTATGTTCCGTCATTGTTGTTTTCAATGATTCTATTAATCCTTCTTTTTCAGGGTTAAATTCCTTGGAATCATTTTCAAGGCTTGTTTTTTCATCATTTAGCAAAATTTCAACTCCTGAATTCTGATTTTTTTTACTTGTTATTCTATATTAAATTAAGATATATCAATTTTTGACATATTAAATTTTGATGTATCGACTTCATATATAAATGTTTTGGTAATAACATATTTTTAGGTTAACCTAAACTTAATTATAACTTAATAAACATAACATAATTTTTTTGGCATACCTAAAAATTTATTCAAAAAATTAATTTGCTGCTTAAAAAAAAAATTAAAGTCCAAGAAACTATTTACAATGAGATATCGTATAACCGTTTATTATCTAAGATTCATAAAAAAAATATTAATTAAAGCAGAATTAATGTTAGAAATAATCTAATAAATATAGAATAATTGTAACTCAAAAAAATTATTAAGATAAAAAATATCTATAATAAAAATTATCCTTTTAAGGAGTTTGATAACATAAAAGTCGGATTTTCAACACTAGCACTTTTTTTTAATACATTTGAAGAATGGTTTAAAACAGCCGAAACCGATGGATTCCAATTAATAGAAATATTAGGTGAAGGCCCACAATGGCCTAGAAATCTATTACTTCATGATAAAAACAAATTTGAAGTATTTTACTCCAATGACATTGAAGTTTTCATCCATTCTCCCACTATCGATCTAAATCCTGCAAGCTTAAACCCAGGAATTAGAGATGAAACTTTAAAGCAACTTAAGGAAACCATAGACTTGGCTGTAAAAATCGGAGCAAAAGCTATTACCACTCATCCAGGACTAATCCATAGATATGAAGATCGAGTAAAAAACCTTGGAAGACAATATTCCATAGAAACACTAACGAAGGCCAACGAATATGGAGAGGAACGAGGAGTTATCTTTTCAATAGAAAACATGCCTAATAAATATGCCTATTACTGCACCAGTGCTGAAGAACATACTCTCTTTACTCAAGAATGCGGCTGCCATGCAACGGTTGATATAGGCCATGCCAACACCAAAGGCGATATTAACTCATTCATTGCTATGAAAAACATATATTATTATCATTTAAGTGACAATAATGGAGATAAAGATCAACATCTGGCTCTAGGCGAAGGAAATCTTGATTTGAAATTAATTAATGGAATTGATAAGGTGATACTGGAACTTGATGACTATCAAAATGTTTTGAATAGTCGTAAAATTTTACTCTCACAGCTTTAAAATCCCATATTTAGTATATTGAAAAAAAATAAGATATTAAAGGGGAACTTATATGGTTAATAAAGTATATTTATCTGATTTAAGGTCAAGAAACAGTAGAGAAAACAAAGTAAATAAAATTAGAAAACTTTTTGATCATAGTGGATTTCATAAAATTGTTGAAAGAAACGGTATAACTGCAGTTAAACTGCATTTTGGAGAGGAAGGAAACGACTCTTATATAAATCCAGTATTTATACGGCAAGTAGTTGATAAAATAAAAGAAAACAGGGGAAAACCATTCTTAACTGACACCAACACATTATACTTTGGAAGTAGACATGATTCTGTCCACCATCTCCAAACAGCTATAATGCATGGGTTTGACTATGCAGTGGCTGGTGCACCCCTTATCATTGCTGATGGACTGTTAGGTCAAAACTGGACCGAGGTTGAAATTAATTTGAAACATTTTCAGAACGTTAAAATAGCGGGGGATATTGAAACTTCAGATAGTATGATGGTATTATCCCATTTTAAAGGTCATGGTATGAGTGGATTTGCAGGAGCTATAAAAAATCTAGCTATGGGGTGCGCTGCAGCTCCGGGTAAGATTGAACAACATGAATGTGCTAAACCTATAATCACTGAGTCTTGCAGTGGTTGTGGAATATGTGTAGGAGAATGCCCAGTTTATGCTATGTATCTTGATAATGATAAAGTCAAAATCGATTATAACATGTGTATAGGTTGCAATAATTGTCTAGAAGTATGTCCGGATTCTAAAATAACATTGGATTGGGATAATATGAGTATTTTCATGGAAAAAATGGTGGAATACGCGTATGGGGCAGTTAAAAATAAGAAGGGAAAAGTGGGATACATTAACTTCCTCACTGACATTACACCTGATTGTGACTGCGTTCCTTGGAGTGATGCACCATTAGTTCCAGATATTGGAATTTTAGCATCAAGAGATCCAGTAGCTCTGGACAAGGCGAGTTACGATTTAATAAACCAACAAATTGGTTTTAAAAACTCGATGCTTCACCGAAATTACGAGAAAGGCTCTGACAAATTCCGAGGAGTATGGGAGAAGGTGGATGGACGAGTAATAATAGAATATGCTGCAGAGTTAGGTATGGGGGCTATGGATTATGAATTAATTCCAATTTAAACAGAATCATGGATTTTGAAACTGAATAAAATTTTCTACAGTGGAAAAATATAGATTTTAATTGTTCTATTTTAAAAAAGTTGAGTTTAGTATATGGAAGGAAGTATTCTAGAGGATGATTCTGATGTTTGGTTAACCACCAAAAGGTTGGAAACCTTAGTGGATGGTATATTTGCAATTGCCATGACTTTATTGGTTTTAAGTTTAACTTTGCCTCAGATACCTTATCCAGCTACTAATGCAGCGATATTAAATAGTTTTTCTAGCACGTTAAATCAATTTTTCTCTTATGCTCTTAGTTTCATCTTACTGGCAATATTTTGGAGGATAAATCATTCACAATTTTATCTTATTAAAAAATCTAATCAAACACTTGTATGGATAAATATTATCTGGCTAATGTTCGTGGCGTTGGTTCCTTTCTCCACTAATGTAGTTGCTCATTATGGTTATCTTCAAGTGCCCATGATTTTCTTTAATTTAAACTTGTTTATTATTGGAGTTTTATATGGATTAAACTGGTATTATGCTGATCTTAAAATGTTTATAGACGAACGTGTGGGTCGAGAGAGGATAGATGCTAATAAAAAACTTAATTTGGCACTTCCAATATTAGCTTTAATTGCAATAGCTTTAGCTTTTATAACTCCTTCCTGGTGCACTTTAGTATATTTTGCAATGTTTTTTATTAAAAGAGCTGTTTAATTATATTTAATCGTAAATTAAAATCTATTCGGGACGATAATTTTTATACTGTAGAAAATTTTATTTTTTAATATTAAATTTTTTGATAATTTAACATGAAAAATAGTACTATTTTTTCTTCTGTAGAATATTTCCCTTAAATAAGAAAACTAAATAATTTTTGAAAAATTAAAATTCTATATCAAGAATTTCTTTTATGTTGTAAACTACAAAATCAGCTGCATCATAAACCTTTTGAGGCACTTCTTCTCTTTGTTGAAGTGTTAAAACTCCAACATCAGCCTCTTCAATAGCGAATATGTCATTAGCGCTGTTACCCACCATCATAACATTATATTCTTTCTTTAGTTCTCTTACAATTTCTCTTTTTCTACGTGAATCGGCGGTTCCACAAACATTTCCTTCGGGAATATGTATAAATCTAGCAAGTTCCTCTAGAGACCGTGTTCTATCTCCTGAAGCAACATAGATTTCTACACCTCGCTTTTTAAGTTCATTTATCACAACAGGGACTTCTCTAAAAATCTTTCCACCAGCAGTTATGGTGAACTCAATTTTACCAGTATCTAAATTCATGATGAAACCTGATCCACTACATATTTGTACATTATAATGTTTTTTTATAACAGATTTTACGGTATCTTGGATATCAGCTACCATAGCATTATCATCTTTAATAATTTCCAGCAAATCCTCTTTCTCAATACCTTTTGCAGAATAACTAATGTCAAATTTAACATTATTATTTTTAATAAAGTGACGGATAGTTTGGTCAGACTTTGCATTGATTATACATTTTGAAGGATCAGTCTGCAAAACAACGAGAGCTCTATTAAGATCATAATCCACAATATCTATTGAGCTTACATCATCACATATCTCACCAGTTTTGAGATTTTTAATAGCCCTGTACCTTTTAATAAGAGTACCAGAGTTATCAAAGACGACGGCTTTCATATTTTTCATCATATAAATATAGTTGAATAAACTTAAAAATTATAGGTATCAAATTTTTATAATGCTTTATTATAAATAGTGAGAATAAAGAATTAAATTATGTAATTGAGCGTTTATAAGGAAATAAAACCCTAAAATGATTAAAAAAGCTCCACAGATTTTCATAATTATCTTGAAATGATTATCAGTCATGATTTTGGATCCTTTACTACTGAAGAAAGACACCATACTATACCAGCTAAGATCCGCAGACCAATGTCCCATCAAAAATCCTATAAGTCCTATAAAGCCTGCTATTTCTAAGCCCCTAAACATAAATGCCCAACCAATAGTAGCCCACCATATAAAAAAGTATGGATTAGAAATACTGGTTAATAATCCTTTAGAAACTGATCTGTATCTATTTATTGAAGTACCACTATTAGAAATATCATTTAATAGGTTATTAGTATTTTTAGAAGTATTATACCCCATAAAAACCAACATTATACCTCCTAGTGTACCTATTATCATTGTAGCAGTGTTAGAACCTATCAACCAACTAAAACCAGCCATCATAAATATAATTAAACCTATTTCAGCCAATAAATGACCTAAAACAACCAAAGGCCCTGTTATAAAACCTTTTTTAGCTGAATCGGATATTGTAATTGTTAGCATAGGTCCGGGTACTATAGCTCCCGATAAACCTGCTGCAAAAGAGATAGCGATAAATAAAATGACTTCCATCAATTGAATCACAAAATTTGAACAATAAGGATATTATATATTTTAAAAATAATTCACAATAATATTAAGATTATAAGATTTATAAGAATTAAAAAAAAAGAAAAAATTTAAATACGTTATAACCATCTATTCATCCATCTCGTTAGAAATCTAACGCTCCAGGACATAATTAATCGTTTCTAATTTTTATTCGAGGAAGTTAATTTTTTCACCCAATCCTTTTTCCACGGCTTTCTGGTAAATACTCCATGCTGTAACAATATCTTGAACAGCCAAACCGGTTGAATCAAATACTGTTATTTCTTCATCAGATTCCCTCCCGGGTTTATCACCGTTTACAATATCACCAATCTTAGCATAAATATCACTTTTCCTGATAAGCTCTTCATGCACCGCTATGTTTATTTCACCACTATGACTGGCCTGATTCCAGCAATCAATCACAATTTTAGCTTTTTCCAATAAATGGCTTTCCAATTCCTGTTTACCCGGAGCATCAGCACCCATAGCATTTATATGAGTCCCATCAGCTACCCACTTCCTCTTAATTACAGGAACACGAGCCGGAGTCGTAGTTGAAATCACATCAGAACCTACAACCGCTTCTTTTATAGTGTCAACTGCTGTTGCATTAATTCCATAATTATCAGTTATCATTTTAGCGAAGTTTGCCCTATGGGTGCATGTTCTGCAGGAAACCTTCACTTCTTTGATATCCATCACTTCTTTTATTGCCATCAATTGAGTAAATGCCTGCATACCTGCTCCGACCAATCCTAATATTTCTGAATCATCTCTAGCAAGGTATTTAGTTGCCACCCCACCAGCAGCACCTGTTCTCATGTTAGTGATCCATGTTCCATCCATCACCGCCACTGGGAAGCCAGTTTTAGGATCTACTAATTCTATAAGTCCCATAACAGTTGGTAGATTATATTTCCTCAGATTATTAGGATGTACATTTACATTTTTCACTCCTGCTTGATCCAATCCTCGGATGAAGCAAGGCATTACTCGTAGATCTCCCTCATATTTTTTGAAGAATAAATATTTTTTAGCGGGCATTTGTACCTTACGATGCGCATGAAAGGAATAAGCGGTTTCCACAAATCCGATAATTTCTTTCATATTGCTAAGCTTTTTAATTTCACTTTGTTTAAGTAGAAGAGTTTCAACCATAATGAGCACCTCTAATTATTTCATATTATACTCCTGTTTAACTTTATGATCTATTGTTGTTAAAATTTGTTCTAAGTACATAAACTATCACACTGGAGAACAAAAATTTTCGTTTATTTGAGCCTTAAAATGTATAATTTCGAAAAAAATTAAGTTATATTTAATTAATGTGTTCTTACCGATTTATATTTTGAATGATACTAATCATATATTTTTTAACATTATGCGAGGAATTAAATGGATTTAGTGGAGAGATTCTGGGAGATAGATTTTTTTAGAGGTTCAGCAGTAATTATGATGATCCTATATCACTTCATTTTTGATCTCAGTTTCTTCGGATTATATCCTTTAAACATCTTTTCTGGATTCTTCTGGATTTTACCACGCATAATAGCTTCTATGTTTATATTTTTAGTTGGAATATCACTTTATCTGAGTTATACTCGAGCGGAAATGACTGAAACATCAATACATGAAATAGATTTTTTTTATAAATACCTAAGGAGAGGAGTTTGGATATTTTCTCTGGGTCTTTTAATCACTCTAGTCACTTGGATCTTTGTCAGAGCTGATTTCATAATATTTGGAATTCTCCATTTCATAGGGCTGGCAATTATTCTCCAATACCCATTTTTAAGATATACTTGGAGATATAAATATTTTAATCTAATTGTAGGATTGATATTGATAGCTGCAGGATTATATCTAGCATTTTTTACTTTCAACTATAACGGTCTTCTGTGGTTAGGGTTCATACCCCAGAATCTGCAAACTCTAGATTATTTTCCATTACTTCCATGGTTAGGAGTTATGTCATTAGGAATATTTTTTGGGAGTATTTTTTATCAGAATTATAATCGTAAATTTAAAATTCCAGATCTTAATCAGCATTCTCCCATCAGATTATTCAGCTTCTTAGGTAGACATTCTCTTTTAATTTATCTTTTTCATCAACCCATCTTGATATTATTTTTCTATCTTACAGGTGTTTTAAGCTTCTCATACTTCCTTTAAAATCTAAAATCTGTTATTTAGTTATAGTTAACTGAGAATAATAAAAAAGTTTAGATAGCATTGGAATTATATTATTTAAATAATATTTGACGGTAGGTAGAAACAAATTGAGAGGTTTAACATGAATTATAATAAAAGTAACTCGTTTAGTATTATTAAATTCATCAAGCTTGGTAAACCTCATTTAGCTGGAAGTTTATTCTTTTATTTCTCTATAGGTGCTTTACTTGCTGTTTTATTCAATGCACCATTTGTTTTAAGTAAATTTATACTGGGATGGATTATTATTTTTCTATCAGGCTGGGCTGTTCATTACCATAATGATTATTTTGATTTTGAAACAGACCATAATACTAAACCCACACCAATTTCTGGAGGCAGTGGAGTACTGGTAGAACATCCTGAATGGAGGGAAAAGTCTATATTAATGGCCCTTACACTTATAGCCTTATCTATTATTCTTTCTATAGTATTTACTGTAATCTTTTCTTATTCATTAACATTTGTCTTATTTGTAATTATGGGGAATGTTTTAGCATGGTTTTACGCAGCGCCCCCTATTAAATTATCTTACAGGGGATTAGGAGAATTTGGAAATACTGCGATTGGTTTCCTGTTTCCAGCTATGGGTTACTGGTGTTTAATGGGAACTTTAAATCTTCCATTCTTTATATTCGTTGTACCAATTTTATTCTTGCAAATGTTATTTACAAACAGTGTTGAAATTCCAGATATGGAAGGCGACATAAAAGGGGGTAAAATGACCTGGATAGCATTTAAAGGTCGAAGATTTGGATTCAAAATAATTGCAATTTCCGGATTATTAGCTACTTTATCATTTCTTATCATCCCCTTCACCAACTTATTCCCCTCCAACATAAACTTCAACGTAATTGCAATTATATCATTGATTCCTCTGAGTTTAGGAATAATCGGATTAATAAAAAACCCTTCAGATAAAGCATCTGCTACTAAACTTTGTGTTTATAATCTAGCATCTATAATAATTGCAGCTGTTTTAATCAATTGTTATTTCGTCTACATTTTAACCCAATCCATATTTTAAATTCTATTAAGGAAATTTGTATGCATTACACTCTTAATACTATTAAAAAAATTATTTCCATAGGAAGACCTCAAATTTTGTTTGGTAATTTCCTCCTTTTTAGTATGGGGGCTATGCTTGCAGTTTTATTTAACGCTGAATTCTTATTAAGTAAATTTATATTAGGTTATTCAATATTATTCACAGCTCATCTAGCAGTTCATTATAGTAATGATTATTTTGACGTAGAAGTGGATAAGTACAATGAACCAAACATATTTTCAGGTGGTAAGGGAATATTAGTTAAAAATCCCGAATTAAGGGAATTATCTAAAGTTATAGCAATTTCGCTAATGGTTTTATCTATTACCATTGCAGCAATTTTCACAATTCTATTCAACTACCCTGCTTCATACTTCTTATTCTTCCTATTTGGAAATCTTTTAGCATGGTTCTACACAGCTCCTCCAATTAAATTAGTTTATAGGAGATTGGGAGAAATAGCGAATATAATCGCAGCTCTTATATTTTTAGGGGCTGGGTATTTTACTTTAAGGGGAACTCTGGATACTCCATTCTTTATTTTTTTAATTCCCATCATATTTTTAAATATAATATTCATTAATAGTTTTGAAATTCCAGATATGGAAGGAGACAAAATAGGGGGTAAAATCACTTGGATAGTATCATGGGGTCGTGAATTTGGCTTCAAACTTATCGCAATTTCTGGATTGTTAGCAACTCTTTCTTTCATATTAATACCATTAACTAATCTATTTCCATCGAATATAGATTTCCGAGTCCTAGTGATCATATCTTTAATTTCACTTAGTCTGGGAATCTTAGAATTAATAAAAAAACCTTTCGACAGAGAATCGGCCACTAAATTTGCAACTATCAATGTTGCGTCTTTATTTATCATGTCTCTATTAATCGACGGCTATTTCATCTTTATATTGAGATGATTGATATAATAAATTAAATAATCTTCAAAATAAACTGATTATCTACATTTCTAATAATTTTAAATATGATTTATTATTAATATTTTAAAGGATGAATACAAATTTCAAAATTTTATTCCATTACATAATGGAGTTTGAGTATGAACCTATTGGATAAACAAGAATCAATTAAAAATCATGAAATCACTGCCGCTGATAATTTAGATCAATTTTACTGTAAAATAGAGAAGGATAACACTAAATTAAATATCTTTCTCGAAACAAAAATCGATGAAGCGCAGAAAATTGCCGATGAAATAGATTCTAAAATAAATAAAGGCGAAAAAGTGGGAAAATTAGCTGGATTAGTGATAGGGGTTAAGAGCAACATTAATGTAGAGGATTTTCATATTACCGCTGCTTCTCGTACACTTGAAAACTATCTGGGAAGTTACAATGCATCTGTGGTCGAGAATATAAAAGATGAGAATGGTATAATCATTGGAGTGACTAACATGGACGAATTTGCTGCTGGAAGCTCCACTGAAACTTCTTATTTTGGATATACTCAGAATCCCGCTGCGCCTGGAAGGATACCAGGAGGATCCAGTGGGGGTAGTGCAGCGGCCGTGGCAGCTCAAATGTGTGATTTGAGCATTGGTTCAGATACTGGAGGATCCATTAGGAATCCTGCCTCACATTGCGGAGTAATGGGATTCAAACCAACTTATGGTGCGGTTTCAAGACAAGGATTACTGGATCTTGCTATGAGTTTTGACCAGATTGGGCCATTTGCATCTGATGCTGGTGGAATAGCATTGATGCTAGAGACTATAATGGGTTTTGACTATAAGGAGTGCACAACTATTGACTGGGATGTGCCAGATTTTAGTAATTTGATTGGTCCGGGTGCAGTAGATTCTCTGAAAGGAATGAAGTTGGGGGTGGTAAAACAATTCCTTGAAGTATCGGATGATGATATCGTTGATATAATTGAAGGATCAATCGATAATATGGAGGAGAATGGGGTTGAAGTAGTTGAATTAAACTTCGATTACATCGATTTATGCTTAGCAACCTACTACTTAATAAATTATGTTGAGTTTTTTTCAGCCACCCGTAAATATGATGGACGAAAATATGGTCATCGCATTGAAGAAGTGTGTGGTGAGGAAGTTCTGCGTAGAATTCATACTGGTTCCTATATTAGTCAGAAGGAGTAAAGTGGAAAATATTATAAAAAAGCACTTCAGGCCAGATCCCTTATAAGAAAGGAGATCACAAAGCTCCTTAAAAATGTAGATGCCATAGCCGGACCCACCGTGCCTAAATTACCTCATAAGATTGGCAATTCACTGGAGCCAATGGAAATGTACGCCTATGATATTCTTACCGTAATAGCAAATCTGGCGGGAATTCCCGCAGCAAGTGTTAAAGCAGGTGAAGTTAACGGAATTCCGGTTGGACTGCAATTTCAAGCTAAACCTTTAGAGGATGCTAAAATAGTGCAGCTAATGGCAGGATTCGAGCAAATTAGGTAAAAATTGGAATTACTAAAAAATTTTCGTACATAAAGATTCATTATTTTTAAATTTATTTAAAAATAAATCTTTTTTAGAGATTTAAAGTGAAAAGAGATGAAAATAGGTATTTTGTATGTAAAGGGTGCTTTGCCTCGTTTTGAAGATTTCGGAAATTTACCCACCCATATTGTAAATGACTATGGAATGGTAAATGGTATAATGGCACATAAGACATTGAATGGGCTTATAATACCAGGGGGCAGCATAATGGAATCAGAGAGCATAGGACCAGATATCCGGGCTGAAATCTATAAAATGGCGGAAAATGGTTCTTTTATTCTCGGAATGTGTTCCGGATTCCAATTGCTTGCAAATAAGACTGATATTGGTAGAAAATCATCATGTCCCATTGAAAAGGATGGATTGGGGATTTTGGATGTTTCTTTCAGTCCCATGATTAGCAACGACCGTGTGGAAGCAGAAATAGTTGATGAATCTTTTCTAACCCAAGGAATGGTTAATCATCATATAACTGGTTTTCATTGCCATACTTATGGTGAAATAATAGGAGAAGCCACTCCCCTTTGTTATTCGTTGATTAAAAGAATGAATTACACTAATAATTCTCAGAAAATCCTTTCAGGAGTTAAAAATGACGATGGTAATGTAGTTGGAACAATGATTCATGCTTCATTGGATGAAAATGAAAAACTGGTCCAAAATATACTGAACTTTATAGATGCAACTGAAAGAGACATTAAGGGCATTAGAGATGCTAATGCTGAATTAGTAAGTAAAATAAAACAAGAAATTGGAGTAAACAGTGGTATTTATACCAATAATAACTTAAAATCACTTAAAATCCCGGTAAAATCCGAAAGAATTCCTAAGATGATTATGATAGCCAGCACAGGATCTGATTCTGGTAAAACATTTATAACTACTGGAATAGTGGGGGATCTACGTAAAAAGGGTTATAAAACTTGTGTTTTGAAGGTAGGACCAGATATAAGGGATATAGTTCCATCACTTTATCTTAACAAAGAGAAAATGGAGAATTTCTCATCGATAAAAATCGGTGATTTGGGCTGGGAAGATTTAAAAATAGTTTTGAATGATTTGAAATACCAAAATTATGACATAATCCTAGTGGAAGGTGTTATGAGTATATTCACAGGCATGTTAAATGAGAAAACACCCTTCTCATCGGCAGAAATTGCAAGGGCAGGAAATATACCTGTCTTACTAGTTTCAGCATGCAACAAGGGAGGAATTGAAACTGCTGCTATTGATATCGTTGGGCACGTGAAAATAATGAGTGAAATGGGAATTAAAGTGAAAGGTGCTATTTTAAATAAAGTTTATGATAAAAAGATAGCAAATATTGCTCAAAACTATATTAAACGAGAAACTGATTTGGAATTCATAGAACAGATACCCAAGATTGAAATTGATGAAAGAGGCAACACGCCCGAGGTGGAGATGAAACTGGATGAATTCTGTTTAAATGCAATGGAAACTATTAATAAATATTTGGAAGTAGATAAGATACTTAAAATGGCTGATTATCCTAAATTTAGGGGATATATTCACCATAAAACAATTTTAAATACCTTTCAGTAGGTTTGAATAAATTTAATTTTATTTGCATTCTTTTTTTAATACACCATCTAATTCTTTTAAAGCACTTTTATATTCGAGTTCTGTTATATTCCCACTGTCTAACATGGATTTAAGCTCAAAAGCAATTGTTTTTACTGTAACTTTTTCTTTTTTATCTTTAAGATTAGCATATCCCATGCGAATAATTGGGTTTTTATCCGCTAAATCATCTAAGCTGGTACTGCTACGTGATACTGTTTCTGTTTTACATTGAGCACTAATTACTTCTAAGTTGACATATTTAGCATTTGGATTCAACGGCCGAATTGCCTTAACAGTAACTAGAGGAACGTTATCATTAACTGCATTTCGAAATGTCTCAAAATTAACAGAATAACTATCCTGCAGATTTCGGGAAGTATTGTTTAGCACATGATTCAAACTATCAATAAATATATAAACTCTCCCTCCTTTTTTACCATAAATATTATCCGTTTCAGGATAGTAGGAGGTGCCTAGTTTACAAACCCATTCCATTTTATATTCATGATTAGTAATCGTTACATAGAATTCATACGAGTCTGTTTCTCCAATCTCTCTCTTTTTAATTTCTCCAACATAAATTTCGCCAGATAATTCTTCTCCACTCACTAAATCACTTAAAAATTTGGTCTGATAATCCTCAGTTTTTCCTCTACCAATAATTCCAAGATCCAGCATTACAATCACCTACTCTAAGCTTAATTATGTCATTTGATTATGTTATGACTTTCGATTAAGGACTAGCTATGAATTTTTTATTATCCTGATGAAATTTTAGTCCAGCAAATATTGGAATAAATAAAAAAAGTAGAAAAAATTCTTATTATTATTACTTATAATTGATTAACGTATTTTAGTAAATGATTTAAAAAAAAAGTTTATATAAATAAGCTTTTTAAGGTTATATAAAGCTTAAGCAGCATTATATTCTTTTAGCATATTAAATGGATTTTTTAAACTCAATATAAGCTTCGACTACTTCAGCTCCACTTAAAAACACTAGATTATTATTTTCAGCATATCTATCTACGTCGTCAGTGGTCATGGAATCCCTGCTAATGTCATCCATCATTTCACAGCAAACAGCTACGGGGGTGACTCCTGCCATTTCTGCCAGAGCTATGCTCAATTCGGTGTGCCCTCTTCTTTTAAGTACATGTCCTTCTGCAGCTCTAAGTAAAGTGACATGACCTGGAGAACGGAAGTATTTACCTAAATTTGCGTAATCTCCATTTTTACATAATAAAGTCAGTTCTTTTATGGTGTAAGCCCTATCATTATCAGTTATGCCAGTAAAAGTCTTTCTATGATTTATAGTTATAGAAAAAGCTGATTTTTCATCGTAGGGTATATCGGTTGGCGATAGTTCTGCGAGAATCGGATATTTAGCGCTTGCAAAATCCATTATATCAGTCATAAAAGGAATTCCCAGTTTATCTGAAACTTCAGAGGACAGAGGAACACAAAGAAGCCCACCGGCATCGTTTCTAAAGGTAGTCATATGTTGAGGAGTCATAAACTCGCCAGCTACTATCATATCTGTTTCTTTTTCACGATTATCATCATCAAATATTAATATAATTTCACCATTTTTAAATGCGTCCAATGCTTTGTTTATCATATTTTATCACTCTTCTAATAATATTTTCATAAAAATTGAATTTAGTTTAATTGAAAATCAATACTTTAATTTTAAAGTTACTAAATCTCCATCTTTAAGATGAAGGTACTCTCTGAGATTTTCACTAGCTATAAATTCTAATATTTTAGGGGGATGTTCTGTTTTAGATGGGAAAAGCAGTGCACCATTTATTTTATTATTCAAAGTGGATTTTATATATTTAACGTCTCCAAATCCTTCTTTACCATGGATGACGTTCATTTTCTGTTGGGGTATATTGATAATTTCTTCCAGATTTTCTTCATCCACTTCAATGTTCAAGGTACCAGAGAAAGGTTTAAAACCTAAAACATGCTTAAATTGATCGCTATAAACTTTTTGAGAAACAAAATAACTTCCTTTCCGGGTTCCAGAAACTATAATTCCACTAATACTCATTAAAAACCACATCGTTTTTATTACTATGATTCAATTTAATACTATTTCAAAATATTTTTAAAAGCTTGCGTAGCAAGAATATGTGCCTGTCTTATAGGTTCAGGAGTTTTAAATATACTTGTATCTTTCACTAACTCTATGGCATTTTTAAGAGATATTTTATGACCAATACTCACATAAACACCGTTCAAATAGGCTCCCAAAATTTCATTTTTAAATATTATAAGTTCTGGAAGTTTATTACCTATGTTTATAGGACTTCCTACAATTAATCTTTTGGCCACGCCTAAAGTGGGTATATCAATCATCACACCAACTTGAGAGGCTAAACCCAATCCACGGGGATGGAGCAAACCATGACCATTAATCATAACTACATCATAATCTTTTTTTAAACAACTCAATACAGAAACCATTCCATCAGCTTCCCTGAAACCTAAAAAACCAGATTTATAAGGAAACAAAAGCTCAACTTCTTGGATGACTTTTTCAACTATCTCTAGACTCGTTCGGTCAAGAATTACTGCAGATGCGACAGCATGGTTTTCATGGGAAAAAGACACATCGACGCCAGCCACGTATTTTAATTCTTTAAAATCATTTTTTTTAACTACCTGCTCTGCTAACTTATTCTGTATATGTGCTAAATTCGTATTTAAATCATAGGAGTACATGATACGCTTAAATGGATATGGGAGTTTAAAATGGGAGATCAACATGATCTAAACTATTATAATTTTTTAAGACGAATTTCATAATTTTTAGGATAAAGAAGAATTAATGAGGATTTTATGGGGGCAGTTAATTATCGATTTAAAAATTAATAAGAATTGATTTTATTTTTATTTAATATCAATATTTTAATTAATTAAAATATTTATTGATTTTTCTCTCAAATGATTCATCACAAAATAAATAAACTCTAATTAATTAATCTATTGTTTATGGAAAACGAGATTTATAAATGTGATGTCCTAGTTATAGGATCAGGTGGAGCAGGATGTAGAGCAGCTATAGAGGCTCGTAAACATGAACTAGATGTTATAATTGTTTCTAAAGGTTTATCATTTAAATCTGGATGTACTACTCTGGCAGAAGGAGGATATAATGCTGCTTTTGGGTATGTTGATAAAGAAGATTCTATAGAAGCTCATTTTGATGATACAATGAAAGGAGGAGCCTACCTAAATGATCCAGAACTAGTGAAAATTCTAGTGGAGGAAGCACCAGAAAGATTGAAGGAACTTGAAAATTTCGGAGCTCTCTTCGATCGACAAGAATCAGGCAAACTCAATCAACGACCTTTTGGAGGACAAACTTATCGTAGAACCTGTTTCCAAGGTGATAGGACGGGTCATGAGATGATGACAGCCTTAAAAGAAGAGGTAACCCGTTTAGGTATTGAAAACGTAGAGGAAATAGTGATCACCTCACTCATCACTGATGAATCAAATCGAAGTGTACAGGGAGCATGCGGAATATCCATTAGGACATCTAATTTCATCATATTCCAATCTAAATCCACTATTTTAGCTACTGGGGGAGCGGGATGGTTATATCCAGTTACATCCAATGCAATGCAAAAAACTGGCGATGGATACGCACTCGCTTATAATGTGGGATCAGATCTTCTGGATATGGAGCAGGTTCAATTCCATCCCACGGGCATGTTATACCCTGAGTCAAGAAAAGGAGTTTTAATAACTGAAGCGGCAAGAGGAGAAGGCGGAAGGCTTATCAATGCTAAAGGTGAGCGTTTCATGGAAAAGTATGATCCGCGAGGCGAGCTCGCTACTAGAGACGTGGTAGCTCGAGCTATATACCAGGAAATAATAGAAGGAAGAGGCACACCGAGAGGAGGAGTCTATTTAGATGTGACACATCTTTCCCGGAAAATAATTGAAGATAAACTGGAAACTATGCTTCTCCAATTCCTAGACGTTGATCTGGATATAAGGGAGGAACCTATGGAAGTGGCGCCTACAGCACATCACTTCATGGGTGGAACACGGATAAATGAACACGGCGAAACTTCAACCAAAAATTTATTCGCCGCTGGAGAAGTAACTGGCGGCGTGCATGGAGCTAATCGATTAGGAGGAAATGCTCTCGCTGACACCCAAGTTTTTGGGAAAAGAGCCGGTGAATCGGCCGCAAAAAATGCATTGAATACTAAATCAACATTTAATATGGAACAGGCAATTGCAGAGCAGGATAGAATCCAGATACTTTTTAAAGATGGAGATTATTATCCATTTGAGATTAAAAAAGAACTAGAAGAAGTCATGTGGAAATACGTCGCTATCATTAGAAATAAAAAAGGTTTGGAAACCGCACTTGAAAGAATAAACGAGCTTAAAGTGATGCTGAGTAATTTAAAAGTCCCCGATTTAGGTGAATTTAACAAAGATCTTCAAGATGCTTTGGAAATAGAGAATATGCTTAATATAGCGGATTTAGTTGCCACATCTGCTTTAATCCGAGAGGAAAGTAGAGGAGCTCATTATCGAAGTGATTACCCCAAAACTCGAGATGAATGGAAAAAAAGTATTGAATTAAATAAAGATACAGACGTTAGATTCATACAAAGATAAAATTTTAGAGAAGTATGCCCTGACCGGGATTTGAACCCGGGTGATAGGATCCGCAATCCTACGTGATATCCACTACACTATCAGGGCTTCTGATAAAAAAAAGATAATTTGCCTAATTTTTGTTTTTATTAGAATCTATACATAAATTGAATTTATTTTTATTTAAAATTTAATAAGGAATATATCTCATCTAAAAGATTTCCCTAAAAAATCATATTAAACCTAGAACTGAATTTGTATCTTAAAACTATTAAAATTTTGTAGTGTATTGAATATTAATGTGTATCAGTTTCAACTTGTGCGGCTTTTATTTCTTCACTGCTAAGAAGTTTCCCATACTTAAATACTTTATTAGGACAGGAAAGTACGCACTTTAAACAACCCATACCTGAACAGAGATCTGTTCTTACCTTGATTAATCCATTTTCAATCGTTATGGCGTTCTCTGGGCAATATTCAAGGCAAGTCATGCAATTGGTGCAGCCTTCAAATTTAGCCTCTAATATAGAACCTACTTTAGTAATGTGTAAACCTTCTTCACCCAACTCAGGGATATCTCTCTCGAAAATTCGGTGAATTTGAGGATTAGAAGCCTTTGGAGCGACTTTCTGGAAACCATATTTATTCAACCATTCATTATACATCCAGAAGGGCATACCCTGTTCATATAAAGCTAATTCCAATGAGTATATCTTCTCAAATATCGGAGAAGTTGCAAGCATGATGTGTTTACTGCGCATTCCTTTTGCTATACTCTGTAATTTATCAAGGAGACTGGGATCAAGAATCAGATCCCTTGCCATGGCCAGAGAAGTGTTTCCCATCTGATAGATTTCTTGAGATGAAGGGGGAATCTGACCGACATTCAATGATTTATGTGGATCTACATAGAACCCTGAAGCCCCCGCCATATATGTGACATTTATATCTACCAGAAGTACTCCAGCTTCTTCTGCTAAGGTTAAATGAGCAGCTCTAAAAGCTCCTAGAGCTTTACCTATGTTAACGATGTCCTTTTCAGTTAGATACATCTCGTCCTGTAAATGAATTTGATGATCAGGACTCTTTATTTTAGGCAGTGTTATTAATCCACTATCCAATCCTAAACTGAAAGCAGCTATCACTCCTGTTCCAGTTATACCAATAGATTTTCTATTAATATCTTTATGTGAGATCAGTTTTCCATTAAATGGGTCGACTTCATCTCCATCTTGGGCTATGAGATCCTCGTCTAGAATATATGTTTTCCAACCATAATCTGCCAGCTCTAAATCACATATAACTCCCGGAGATGCTAACCTTCCCTTTTCTATCATTTGTCCCTCTATTGCTGGTCCCGCAGCTGCAGAGCAAGTGTAAACTTCCCCATTTATTACCAGAGCTATTTCAGCGTTAGTTCCAAAATCAGATACCAAAAATATTCCTTTCTTCTCTAAAATATCGGCTTTAAAAAGCATAGCAAGAGCATCAGCTCCGATTTCATGTTTTATGGCGGGTGGAATATAAATCTCTGCTTTTGAATCCACTTCCAAGCCTATTTTTTCCGGAGAGGTGATGGTAGCATCTCTTGAGGGTGGTGTTACATTTAATCTTTCCAATGCATGCTGTCCCCAGTATGCTAAATCTCTGATTTCTATATTATGGAATAGGGAGAGTTGTATAGAGTTGCCACAAACAGCTACTCTCTTAACCTTTTTAAGATCTATGTCTAAACTCTTTATCACCTTATTTAAAGCGTCGAGTAGAAGTTTATGAGTTGTTTCTCTACCCACTTCGATGGCAAAATGGAGGTGATCCACTACATTAGCACCGGGTAACGGATGTCGAAGAGTTATAGCAGTAGAGACCACATGGGAAGTTTCTAAATCTATTGCTTGTGCTCTTATGCCGCTGGTTCCTATATCCAATGCTATTCCATATTTATAATCCATTTTATTGTTAACCTTCAAAACATTTTTTATTCTATTTTTTGAAAAGGAGTCTTATAATATCGTATTTAATAAAAAAAAATATTTAAAAAAAATAGTTTCATTTTTTAAGCGTACTCTGGGACAAACTCACCCACTATCTTTGAATACTCTTTTCTAAGTTCTTTCCATGTTTTCTTATCTTTTAATATACTATCGGCTAGTTTAGGGGTGTGATAAGCTTCAACACCATAGACACTCATGGGAAAGGATTCCACGAAATCTTTTCTTACAGAACCACCACCACATCCAAAGGCAGGGACCTCAAGACCTTTCTTCTGCAATTCCTCTACCACTTTAGGGAAAACTGTCATGGTAGTGGTCATCAAAGCTGTTCCAGTCATAAATATTGGTTTATATTCCTCCACAGCTTTAATTACTTCGCTGGTAGGCACATCCCTACCAAGATCAACGGCATCATATCCGTTAGCCCTTAGGAACATAACAACTAGATTTTTACCTATATCATGAGGGTCTCCTTCTGCCACAAAAGATACAGTGGTACCTTTAGTTTCACTTTTATGGCCTAATATCTTCTCACACACCCTTACTCCTTCCATCATACTATCACCCGAGAGCATCAGGTCTGGTAGGAAGTAGAATCCTTTAGTGTAAAGTGCACTGACTGCATCCATACCTTTCATCAAACCATTATTAATTATGTCAATGGGGGATAATCCTGCCTCCAAGCCATCATTAACGTTACTAAGAGAAGCTTCCATGTCCCCATAAAGTACAGCTAATGCTATTGATTTATAAGGTTCTTCTTTTGGGAGAATATTTTGCACGTCTGAATCATTCTCGGGTTTTATTGCTGGACCTTCAATTTCCACGTTATATCTGATAGCCACAAAATTTTGATCCAATTTCGATTCTAATTCTTCAATATTACTCATTCTTAAACACCTCAAAGTTCGTAACTTTTTGGATCAAATTCAGGCACTTTTCTTGTATATGTTCTCAGGCATTCATCAGTGAATTGATCCGCATCCAAGGGTAATCCTTCAATAATTTTAAGTGCATTATCCAAGGAATCTCTCTCGAATCGAGTAAGATATAATTTACCCGAATCAACAGCTTCATTTATTATTTTTCCCGCTTCAAGGGCTGCTGCTCGAGCCCTCAGGTATGGATCTTTACCATAATTTACTATAGCTTTTCCAATTCGATAAGCATTATCATATGCTAGAATTAATCCTTGGGGGTCTCTATACTTATCAGTAAGAGTGTAAATATCTCTTAGAGTTTCACCTGTTCCTGTTTGCAAGGCAGTGTTCATAAGAGCCGCTTCGTATCCTGTAGCTTGTAACCATACCTCAGGGGTGGTGCTTCCCATCTCTTGTCGATGATAAACTGATTCATTACTCCACACATCTGCTGTGGCAGCCATTAAATTACCCATTAGATCAGAATGAGCACAAACTGCATTTTTACCCTCTGTAGCTATTGGAACACCAGATATGGCTTTAACGATAGGGTTTTCATATCCACAATCTTTTAATGGACCGATGGCACCACATTCCACTGCTACTAAACTTCTAGCAGCACCCATAGCTCTTGCTAATGCAGCTGTAGTGTGAGCTATATCCTTATCTAATAATCCTCCAGCCATGAACATAGCAGTATTTGCCTGAGCACAATCAGTATCACCACCGGGTCGGCAATCATATTTCTTGCATATATTCACTATTCTCTTCCAGACATACTCCATATCAATGCTTCCCAAAACACCTATACCGAAGAGAACAGCCTTTATATCGCCACGGGATATCCCGTAATCTGAAGCGGATTTTCCTCCCATGGATTCTATGCAGAGGTCGGATGCTCCGTTTGCAGCGCAGGCTTCCATGGATTCTTCAATCTTGTTGTCATAATCGGATCCTCTAAGTCCGGGGGCTCTTTCTTCCACCCTTATATCTGCAGGAGTCTGCCTCAAGGCTACACTAATACCGTATTCATCGTAATATCTCTCTAGAATTTCTGCTTGAATTTGTGTACACTCTCCCGCCCATTCTGGATAATTAGTCTGCTGAAAGACATGTTCTTGTTCCAGCATAAAGGAAGGTAATCCTATAGACACGGCTCTTTGACAGGCACTTTGTGCTATGTTCCTACATTCTCCGATCATTTTCTCTTTGGATGCTTCTGAACCTTCTTGCGGGGCCACTTTAACTTCAGGCACCACATAACCTGCACCAAATTGTATATTCCATCGCTCACTTACAGGAAATTTGGCATTGCCGAAAATTATTTCTTCTGGATTTTTATAAATCATTCTGGTAAATCTTTTCACAATAATTCACCACCATATTTTTAATATACAAAAGACTTTTCATTACTGATATTAAGTTATTCAAATTGCTTAAAATTATCGAATTATTGCAATAAAATGTAGGGAATTATTTAAATGAATATGCAAATTAAGGATATGGATGAAGTGGTAGTTAAAAAGGCAATAAAAATTATAAATAAGCTGAAAGGAGTATTGGACGTGCAACTGCTTTCAGATGAGGATGGAAAATGTTTAAGAGAATTGGAGTCCAAAAGGGAAGGAGATGTGATACCAGTTGTAAATGGGGGATTGACAGAATGTTTAGAGAGGGATTTTTATTTAGTTATATTAAAAAATATAGAATTCCGTAATCCCCCCGTACCTACTGTACTCCTGGTCACGAATAAGGGTAGAATACTGGGCCAAGAATTGATTTCTAGTGAAGAAATAAAAAAATATCAGGATCGCAGTGATGTATATTTCCTAAGTACAGATTTCATCTTCTTTAAATCTAAAAAAACTTATGGTGACAAGGGGATTGAAAAAGAATTCTTTCTTTTACCGCCTGTACCATTTCCGGAGCTTGAGGATGTGGAGGGTATTTCAGATGTAACATCCTGCAGTCCTTCAACACTGGGTGATTCTTATATAAAGGATAAATATGGTTATCCTCAAGATCCTTACATAGCCACTATAATTGTTGGTTTCTCAAAAACAAAATAAAATAGAATAAGGTATTTTAATCCTTTTTAACCAAGTTTTGAATTAAATCATATTTTTAATCCATGAATAGTATTAAATTCGAGATCATGTACTGTAAAATTCATTTCTCCCATTGATCATTGCCTTAATATTTTCAAGAGGAGATCTAGGTGCTAAACCACAACTTGGAGCTAATAAATCTACTCCAGCTTCTAAAACCGATTTTACTTTTTCTTTAACTTCATCTGGTGAACTTCTGAAAAGTGTCTGTGTTGAAGAGATATTTCCTATAAGTTTGGGAGGTTTTTCCCCGCCCATAGTCATGATTCTTCCACCTACCCTCATTATCTTTCGACCACTTTTCAACTCTTCCTTCGCCCATTTTACATACACTTTCTCTTCCACGCTAATACCATCGTAACCAATGCTAGCCATGTCTTTTAGTATAGGCTCAGCTGATCCACATATATGAAGAACTTTTTTAGTATTTATTTCTCTTGATAAATCTTCTAATCTTGGTTTGACAATAGTTTTGAATTGTAATGGATTGATAAGTTCTGTAGCAGAAGTTGGATCCGCAACACATATTATATCTGGACCTATTTCGGAAAGGGCATTTACATATTCTATGGAAACTTCAAGGGCTTTATCTATAGCTGATTCAATTTCATTAGGCTTAGTCCTCATATATCTTACCATTCTTTCCACACCAAGTAAATGACCGGCAAGAGTGAAGGGACCGGTAATTCCCACTATAATGGGAAGGCTATCTCCATATTTTTCTTTTAATTTTTCTAAAGCTTCTAATACAACCGGAATTCTTCCATTATTTATTAAATCCTCAGGTATTTTAATATCAGCAGCGTTTTGGAATGGATTATCCATTACTAAAGGGGTTTTATCCTCAAAACCAAGATCTACTTTACAACCCATTGCTTCAGCTTCTACTGTTAGACAAAAGGGTATTCTGGCACATTCCAACCCTACGAGCTCGTACAGAGAGCTTCCTAATGTTGCCATCTTTTCAGCGTCAGTATGTGCTTCTGGCCAAAATGCACCAGTTTTTTCCATAGCTTCTACTATGCCTATTTGAGTGACGCTTATTACAGGCGTAATATCGACGTTTTCTCCGGAAAGCACTTTCAAAACATTTTCTTTCAAATTCATTGTTTTTCACTCCTAGATGATAATATGAGGAGTTCAAAAGTTTAAATTTTTGTGTATGGATGTGAAAATAAAAAATTTTATCCTACTTTTATTTCAAGAAATTACTTAGTGAATAAAACTCCACATTTACTTTTGTTAATGTGAGTGATGTTCTAAATGGGAAAATTCGATAAATAGAACTTGAAATATACTTTAAAACCCTATTAAAAGATATATTTGCATCGCTGTTAATGTAAAACCCAAAGAAGCACCTGCTATCACTTGATATAAAGTGTGTCTTTTCAAGTATAATCTACTCCATATGACTAATGGAACTAGAAGAGTAAATATTAGACCTGTATAACCGAATACGTATATAAGGGCTGCTAATGGTCCAGCTACGCCTACGGCGTGAATGCTGATTTTCCAGAATAAACTGATTAAGAGCACTACTATGGTATTGGAGAAATAACAGAACATTAGAACCGTGGCTATAGATGGTGCTGAAATAACGTATAAAAGAACAACACCTATTAAATAGGATAATATAATCCATAATAGAGGATAAAACCGATCCTCCTTTCGAGGCATGTCAATTTCAATGTTCTGATTTTTTATCCACAGAAAAGCTATTATGCTTGGTATTAATGCTGCAAAAATAATACTGATGAAAGTTACTGCTACAAATTCATATCCTTTAAGTAGATGATAATTAATCAGGATAAATACAAGGATAGCCACTAAAGGGGCATTAGTGAAAGTGGAAATTATTCTGGCTAAACTTGTTTTGGATTTAAAATTGTTACTCCAACGTTGCATTTTTTTTAATTCCCCTTTTATAAAATATTTAATTATTTTTTAGTTTAAATCGATAGAAATCCATCAGGAGCCAGACTAGTTGCAAGCATAACCATATTAATCTCGCGATGATCAGTCCAAGTGTGAGACGCTCTATTTTCACTGTTCAGCCAGTACTTTTCAATGATGTCAGAGAGAGCTGCATAGCGCATAATATTTTCAACACGTGACTTCAGCGTTTCATTCTCACTTAACATTGGGTTATTTTTAATCCAGTTTAGTAAATTTTCAGTACCTTTAAGTCCTATAGATAATCCTAATTCACGGAATGCTAAACGGTACTCTGCGGGATACTTCAAGAGATCTCCTTCTACTAATGACTCCACACCTAGAAAAGCAGAATCCAGAATATTGTCCAAGAGAGTCACGTATTCTCGTTTATATTTTATAATTAACTGTGCGGTTCTTGAAGCATCGGATAGGAGTCCGCCGACGCCGAGGGGATCAGTAGTGTTCCAACTCATACTCTGGCAGATGTTAGCAATATCAGCAATTTCGTAGATTAAATCAGATTCTTTTAATTCTACATTTTCTATTAATTCGTTATATGTAATGTAGCCATCAAGAGGGTCATGCTGTCCCATGGATGGCACCTGTGGATGGTTTAGGTCGATGCTCATCTTCCAATACATTCTCTTACATCCCTCAAATGAAGGGGTATACACGAAGGATTTATGGCTGGTTTGTGCAAGTTCTATACCCCATTTATTATATATCGGATTTTGCGTGACTTGACTCATACGATGAAGGGCATGCATCCACTTAGTTAGATAATGATAGTATTGTCCATCCTGATCCCATTCCAGGCGTTCATTATATGGTTCGTCAGGTTTACGTTCATTCAATCTCTTACCAATTCTTAAGCCACCTTTAGTGGGATGTAATTCACCTTCTTCTTCATTTAAGCCGCTGATCCAGCCGCTGCGTGGATCATCATCTCGATGCTTGCCTAAAATGTGATGGACTTGGTCTACTAAACGTAAGGCGAGGTTCAGATAGGTTTGATCCTTAATCTGACTGAAGAGTTCGATGTAGTTGCAGACTGCGAAGGCATCAGTCCACAGGTAACGCTTAGGATGATCCGAGACAGGTTCAAGTCCTGTTGAACTGGCAAAATCCTGCATGATTTGCTGAATTAGTGCCGTATTCTCTTTTTTTTCCATAAATGCATTCCCCAACCATATATTAAATTATTACTCTTCTTTCAAATTTTATTCCTTCGTATGGCCTTAACTACGTTATCCTTTTTATTTATAGCTTTTAAGGCGGCTTTTTCAACTTTCTCTTTCATTGTTTCAAAGTCATCAGGTGTAGTTTCTCCTACAATCTTTTTAATTTCAGTATAAGCTGATTCTCTAAATAAAGGTTTTAATTCTTCGTCTTTATCTTCCTTAATGAGTTTAGCTATTCCACTATCATTTATGAATCCTATCTCACCGATTCTAACACCAGCATCTGACACTACTTTTTTAATTTGCTCTGCAATGTTGGGGGGAGCTATTATCATCAAAGAATCTACAGAAACTCCGAGAGGGTCTATGTCTAATTTTTCCAACATTTCCAGTACTTTAGGATTTATTAATTCTCTTATTTTGTCATTGTAGAATGTTAATCCTAGATTAGTGGTCCTGGCAATTTCATGTGCATCACCCCTAAGGCCTCCATTTGTAACGTCAGTCATAGCATGAACTTCGGGAAGTAATCCTGCCTTAAAAATAGCTTCAGATGATTTTATGAAGTTGATATCCATAGTTTCATTAACCACGTCGAACATGCCATGGTAAATAGCTGTGGTAGTTATAGTTCCGCCACCTGAACCTTCAGTCATTAAAATAACATCTCCCACTTCTGCTCGCTTCCTTGCAGTGGGTGGATATTCTGATATACCTATAGCACCCACAGCGCTCACTAGTCTATCACCTAAAACCATATCACCACCAACTCGTAGAGTGCTACCAGCTACGAGAGGTACATTTAATAATTCAGAAACTGCACAGACTCCTGCTGTGAAATCAAATAGCTTTCCCACATCACCATCATCTGAAAGATGCAAATCGCTTAATACTGCTACTGGGTCAGCACCCATCACACACACATCTCTAAGAGTAGCTCTAGTAACATGGAAGCCTCCTAGAAATGGATAATCACTTAAACGGGAATGTATCCCATCAACAGCGGTGGTTACATAAATATCTCGAGATCCAACGCTTTTTTTAACCACGCCACCATCATCCTGGGCTGATGGACTAATAAAAGCATCGGCATGGGTACTGGTGACTATATCTGCAATTTTCTGGTGTACGAAGAAGTCTCCTTTTCCTCTAGAGCCTACTCCAATTTCACCCATTTTAACTTCTGCTTCGTGATAATTTATTAATTCCTTCAAAAAATCATCATTATAATCTTCTATTTTTAAAGTATTTTTAACTTCTTCAATCACAGCTTGCGCCATTTGATCGGCTTTTTGAGGTTCAATACTTTTATATTCAAGTATTTTTTCCTTTAAATTATTTTGAAGAGATTTCTCATCTATATCTTTAATGTAACGTCTCACAAAACTTTCTATATCCACTGGAATGCACCTTTTATATTATTTCTAGTTTAATGTAATTTTTTATCGAAAAAAACTTTAATGAAAATTCATTTTGGAGAAATACTTATTATGGAACTGTTTTCACGAAGTTATTTAAAATCCGCAATCCAATTTCTCCACTTTTCTCAGGGTGGAACTGGGTAGCATATATTTGGTCTTGATAAACTACTGCGGGAACTTCTGCGCCATAATCAACAGTAGCAGCTATTACAGTCTCATCTTCAGGCTGCACATAATATGAATGCACAAAATACATGTAATCGTTACCAATTCCATTTAGTATAGGACATGCAGTTTTTTTGATTTGAAGGTTATTCCAGCCCATATGCGGTATTTTCATTCCATACTCTTTCAGAGATTCATTAAAGTGTACTACTTCACCTTCAAATATATTCAAACCCTTAATTCCTTCACTTTCCTGGCTTTTAGTGAATAAAACCTGTAAACCCAGACAAACCCCTAAAAACGGCTTCCCATCATTGATATGCTCCCGTATAATCTGTTGGTAAGGTAGGAGATTCATCATAGCATTTCCAAAAGCACCTACGCCTGGAAGTACCAGGGCATCGGCGTTTTCGAGGTCACAAATATCACGAGAAACTTTGACTTCCACCCCTATGTGGGAGAAACCATTTCTAATGCTCTTAAGATTCCCGGATCCATAATCAATGATGGTTATCATTTCTATAATCCTATTTAAACCAAATTTTAAGATAATTAAATTAAATTTTTTGTATATTTATCTAGTTTCGTAGAAATCTTTAACTCTTACAGTGTCATCCAAATGAGGAGTGGAAACTTCATGTAGAATAGTGTTTTCCATAGCTACAATGGAATGCTTTTCATTGGGCTTTATGCGAATAGTGTCATTTTTTCCAAAATACTCTTTCCTATCCTCAAATTCAATGTAACCTGCACCCTTCACTATATACATAGTTTCATCTTTCATACTATGATAATGAAATGAGGTTTGATAACTTTCTTTAATGAAAAGCTCTTTAGTCAAGTATTTATCAGTATAAATCAACACTTTCTCATATCCCCAAGGTTTATCTTCCCTATTTTTATATTCCTTTTTTATTTCCTCCAACTCTTTGGTAGTGTCAATAGCCATCCAGAAAAGTCCATCCTCCCTATAATAACCTAACTTATTCTCCTTGGCCAGCATAGGGAACACGGTTTTTTCAATATCACCCACTTCAAACTCTCCAAAATCTATTTCACCTTGGGAGAAGTAGACTCCACCATTAATGTAATAATCTAAGATAGGTTTCTCTTTAAATGACACTAATCGGTCTCCGTTGATTTCAACTATTCCATAAGGAGAAACCATTTTAGTGATGAATATGGATAAAGGATAATCAGATGTTTTTCCCAGTTCAATCATTTTTTTAATGTTAAGATCAGCCACCACATCCCCATTTCTAATAACGGATTGTTCCTGATCACCTAAACTATCCATACCTAATTTAATTGCATTCAAAGTTCCTAAAGGTTCATCCTCACGGATGTATTCAATTTTAACCCCTAAATATTCATCATCATATCTTTCTTGGATTTTCTCCGAAAGAAACCCTGTTAAAAGAAGCACCCGATTCACCCCAGCGCTTTTAAAGTCAAAAAGCTGTTTATCTAGGATGGTATAATTATCTCTCATTTCAATTAAAGGCTTGGGAATCTTCTCCGTAATAGGTCTTAATCTTTTTCCAAACCCTCCGCATAGTATCATTCCCACAGTTTTGGCCATTTTTATCACCGTTAAATTCTTTAAATTATCTTTACATTATAAGCTATAATATATAGTTATATAAAAAAATTTCACAAAGGAATTTTCTTCATTCAAAAAATTTCTATTATATATTTAAGCTTCATAAACCCATGATTTCTCTTAAAACCATCCCAAAATCAGATAATACAATTTCAGATGTTCCCAAAGTTTTTGCATGAGCATCTAACTCGGTAACCACGTAATCGTATCCTAATTTCTTTAAGGGCTTTACTAAACGTGGGCCATCAGTCACTGCTATACTTTCTACGGGCAATGATTCTATGGGTAGAGCATGAGGAACACCTAAAACTACTACCAAGTCAATAGATTCATTTTTTAACAAGTCAATAGCGGTTTCACCAGTTACTGGGTATTCATCTAAACCACCCGTCACAACATCAACTTCTAATCCACCTGCTTTAAGCTCTTCCCTTATGTTATGGGCATGCTGCTTTATACGGGGAAGACCTACACCTTCATCTAGGTTAGCAATGATCATGGGGGGATTTTTATTGTAAATTTTTCCAAAAGGAATTTTTAAAATATCCGCAAAAAGATAAGATGTTTCTTTTTTAGCATTCAAAACCAGAGCAACCTTATATCCACTCTCCAACCTTGAAAGCAATATTTTAGCCACTTTCTCTTTAAGATCACCGTAGGATGGAGATAAGTATTCGCCCTGAGCCATACCTCGTGTTTTTTCAATCCTTGTGGCAAGTTTAAGCATTCGAGTCTGTCTCTCTGCCTCCTCTGCGGATATTATTCCTTCCTTCTCTGCAGAGTTAAGAACAGATATAGCTCCTTCTGTGTTGTCACCTTCACTTAGACCTCCATGTGATTCCACTACGAGGACTTGGGCAGGTATATCAGCGTTTTCTACGGCTTCCTTCATATCTTCTCCAATAATCATACTGGCACAGGTGCCAACCACCCCCACTAATTTAGGTGTAAACAATGAATCAACTTTTTTAAGAGTTTCCTCTAATTTCTCAGAAGCTCCAAATATAAAATCGTTTTCGGACATAGCGGTGGTCACGACCCGCACTCCATCATTTTCTAAGAGCCGGCCGGTACGGAAGCAGCAGCCATGAGGTCCATGTAATATGATGACGTCGGCATTTAGATCACGTAAAGTATAGAGTGATGCAGCAATAGGACTCGGTCTAGGATGCAATTTATAAATTCACCTCAATTAAACTTATAATTATTTTCCAAATTCATTTGAAAATTTTTCATAAATATAAAAATATTTTAGGATTATAGTTATGAAGCATTTATAATGTAACATGGACTTATTATAAAATCTTAAAGGTTGGATTTTCAAACTTAAACATAAAAATTTTGATTAAAATGATAATATTCAATTTAATAATGGGAAATTTCCTGGAAAGACCCAATCGATTTACAGTGATTTTCAATTACAAATTAGGAACTGAGAAAGCCCATCTCAGAGATCCGGGCAGACTTAAAGAACTTCTAGTACATGGCGTCCCCTTACTTTTAAGGCCTGCTGAAAACATAACTAATAGAAAAACTAAGTATGATGTAATAGCGGTTTTAAATGAAGGTATTTGGATACTTATAAACTCTGGATTCCACAGTGACATAGCCGCTGAACTTATCGAATCAGGACGGGTGGATGAGTTTAAAGGATATAATGTTGAAAAAAGAGAATACACTTACGGAAAAAGCCGATTAGATTTCCTATTGTATTATAAAAATGAAAAAATGCTCTTAGAGGTGAAAGGCTGCACCTTAGTGGATAATGGTTTAGCCAAGTTCCCTGATGCACCCACTACTCGTGGAAAAAGACATTTAGAAGAACTAATACGTGCTAAATCTGAAGGTTTAAATTCTGCAGTACTATTCCTGATAATGAGAGAGGATGCGGTTGAATTCACTCCCAACACTAAAATGGATCCGGATTTTTCAAATACATTAATCGATGCCCATAAAAAAGGAGTTAAAATAGTGACTTATTCATTTAAAAATATTTATAAAAATGATTATTTAGCTATAAATCCTCATAAAAGGATTAATATCAAATTATAAATTTTAAATTGTATTATTCGAATGGCCTATGTTACACTTGAAATGCACCTGTCGATACTTCGAAGAAACTCATCAAATTTTATAGATCTTCCAACTTAATATTAATTAAATTAGAAAATAGATCGTCCCTTATATATAAAATGAATATAGTTAATCAAGATAATGAGGTTCCTATGCAATGTGATGTTTTGATAATAGGTGCGGGTCCAGCGGGATTATTTGCAGCAAGTGAACTCGCAGGACATATGAAAGTAATAATAGTAGATAAGGGTAGAGATATTAATTCAAGAAAATGTTTAGCACTTAAAAACGGGTCATGCACAAAATGTTTGCCCTGCAACATCACTGGTGGCGTAGGTGGTGCAGGAGGACTTTCAGATGGTAAACTCAACCTAAGACCGGATATTGGCGGTGATCTGGAAGAATTTGTAAGTCACGATGAGGCGTGGGATATAATCCACAAGATTGATGAATTCTTTTTAAGACATGGAGCACCGGATGAACTTTACGCACCCAGTGAAGAGGAATTATCCGGTATTTTAAGAGATTCGGCTGCCTCAGGGATAAAATTCATACCTATAATCCAGAGGCATATGGGTTCTGATAAAACTCCAACAATCATAAGCTCCATTAAAAAGGAACTCGAATATAAAGGCGTTACATTTTTACTGGATACCGAAATTTTAGACATTACAATTGCCAATAATAAAATAAAGGCAGTCAAAGCCAGAGATCAGGAAAAAAATGAGTTTAACATAATCTGCAAGTATGTTATTGCTGCACCGGGAAGAGTTGGTGCTTATTGGCTTTCAGACCAGATGGAAAAACTTGGAATTACAATAAAACACAATCCAGTCGACATTGGTGTAAGAGTAGAAGTGCCTCAAATAATAATGGATAAAGTAACCCGCATAAACTGGGATCCTAAATTCCATATTATAACCAAGACTTATGATGATTTTATTAGAACATTTTGTGTATGTAACCGGGGATTTGTAGTGGAAGAAGTATATGATGACTTTATGGGTGTAAACGGCCATTCAATGAGAGATAAAATATCTGAAAATACTAACTTCGCATTTTTAGTGAGAGTAGAACTCACAGAACCCGTAGAAAATACATCGGACTATGCATTCTCCATAGCCACAATAGCTAACACCCTCGGTGGAGCAAAACCACTCCTACAAAGATTAGGAGATCTCCGGAAAGGTAGAAGATCAACCTGGAGGAGATTGAAAAGAAGCAATGTTATTCCTACATTTGATAGCGTAACTCCTGGTGATATAGCAATGGCAATTCCCCATCGATTAGTTGTGGATATCATAGAAGGTCTTGAAGCCCTGGATAAAGTTATACCTGGTATAGCTTCTGATTCAACTCTTTTATATGCTCCAGAGATAAAATTGTATGCAATGCGAGTAGAGATCAATCATGGCATGAAAACTAAGATTGAAGGATTATATGCTGCTGGTGATGGTGCTGGAGTCTCCCGGGGGATTGTTGGCGCTGCTGCTACTGGAATTATTGCGGCGAGAGATATTTTGAAGAAGATTAATTCTTAGTGAATGCTTTGAAAAACTACTATTATTAGTCAAGTTCAGAAGCTACCCCACATTAGCGGTAAATTTAATTATTCCAATTAATAATGCTTCTATCGACAAATAATACTTATAACATCACAATTCTCCAGTTCATGGTCACTACTTACTCTTCTACAATTGCGAGCGTCTATAGCGTGCATGAATTTATCTCCAATATCTGAGTGTATTATGTAGGCTAAGTCTCGGGGTTTAGATCCATTGGGGATTAAAATTGCATCGGGAAGTACGTTACCTTTTTGGTCGCAGAGTTTATGTTCATCTTCTACTGGATAAACTACGATCATATCAAGAATATCAAATACAATTTTATTTAAAGCTTCTTGAACACCGGTGCTTCCGTATTTCTTAAGCATATTATCTTTTATGTAGTTAAGAGCGGTCATCTGAGATTCGTTTAGTTTTTCAGGCTTTATAATTTCAAAATCACCATCACCGGGAAAATATCTTATTAAACCTGCTTCGGATGCTCTGATAAGGGCTAATTCTGATTCAGCAGAGGCAGGTATAACATTATCATATTTTTCCTGCAGTCTCCTAATATTCTCCTCTGCAGTGGGTATATCAGCCTTATTGGCTACAATAAGCATGGGTTTAGCTATGAGTAAGAGTTTATTTAGTAATTCAATGATATCTTCATCTTCCCATTTTTTATATTCCTTTGAAATTATTTTTTTAGCATCTATAACTTCTTCTAGGGATATTCCAGTTCCACTGAGTTGTTCAGCTATTACTTTCGCGAAGTCTAATTTTTCAGAGAGTGATTTTCTCACCATGCGATTCCAGTTCTTCTTCAGGATACCGAAAAGCCACATAGTGATTTCGTGTTCTAAAAACTCCACATCCATCAGAGGATCGTGTGAACCTGGTTTACAGGGTCTGCCTTCCTCATCAGTGGATCCAGAAGCGTCTATAATATGTATAAAAGCTTTAGCCTGTCTTAAATCATCTAAAAATTTGTTTCCAAGTCCTCGGCCCTCATGGGCTCCGGGAACTAGGCCGGCAATATCAATCAACTCTACTGGAACCATCCGTCTGCCTTCATCGCATTTTGATGTTCTAGGATTACAGTCAATGTTTAACTCTTTACAGGGACACTGGCTAATCACATGGGCCACGGCTTTGTTAGCATCGATGGTGGTGAAGGGATAACTGGCAACTTCTACCTCGGATAAGGTGGCTGAATTAAAAAAAGATGATTTACCTACATTAGGTTTTCCGGTTACAGCAATTTCAAGCATTTTTATCACTTTTAGAATTATTAATTATACTTTTATTAAACTTTATTTAATAAATAGATAAATTAAAAAAATATTAGGTTTTTATATAATTTTGTTATTGAAAAGGAGTCTTTAAATGTCTAAACTTTATATAGTGGGAATTGGACCTGGTTCTGCAGATTACTTAACTTTTAAAGCTAAAAAAATTGTTTATTCAGTAGATATCTTGGTGGGTAGTAAAAGGGCTCTTGATTTGTTCCCAGAAACTGGAGAAGAACAAATACAATTGGATGCGGATAATATGGAATCTAAATTGAAACTAGCGGTATCTAAGGTTATTAAGGGTAAATCTGTGGCTCTACTTTCTACGGGTGATCCCGGATTTTCAGGAATTTTAAAACCGATTTTAGAGTTATCGGGTGATGTAGAAATAGAAGTAGTGCCGGGAATAAGTTCATTACAACTTTGTGCCGCTAAGCTGCAGATACCATGGGACAATGCTAATTTAATAACCTTACATGGTAAAGGTATTTCGAAAGAATTATTGAAAGCACTTGATAAAGGAAAACCTACTATTATTCTTCCGAATTTTAATGTAGAGGAATTAATTCGATTTTTAATAGATAATGGGGTTGATGGGAAAAGAAAAGCAGCGGTATGTGAAAAACTCAGTTATCCAGATGAAAGAGTGATAAAAACGTCTTTAAGCGGTCTTTTAGAAGATGAATTCAGTTATATGTGTATTATTGTTATATATTAGTTAAAATTTTTTAAATTTTCCAAAAAAGTTACAATAATTTAATCTACTTTTGTATATCTTATCATGAATTTAATAGTTCCCATTAGAGACTTCAGTTTAATTAAGGAATATCCGCCAAAATCCGTTAAAATATGAACAAATATTTGGTCTACGCTATATAATTAGACTATAAAAAAAGTACAGGGAATTTAACCCTCTAAAGCAATAGGGGCCTTTTTATCTTGTGAATCTCCGTAGAGAATTTCACCTATCTTTTTAAGCTCATCCATTCCTTTAACTTCATGATTCATGAGTGGAATCTCGGCGATTACTTGATTTCCGAATTTTTGTTGGATGGTTTTGAGGCGTTTTTCCTGTATATTCCTTCTAGCACGGCAGAATTCACAATCAGCCTCTTCTGGCTGGATTTGGTTAACGATAACCCCATCCGTGTACATATTATTCTTGTGAAGAGCTTCCATAGCTCGTTCTGATTCATATATGGACATCTCTTCGGGTATGACTACGGTTTTGAAGGATGTTCTTTCAGGGTCAGCCATAATTCCCCTTGCTTCTCTTATCCGTTTTTTAGTTTCTTCCATATCCTCTAAAGCTTTATCCTCTTCATCTTCGTCTCCCATGAATGGCATGATGTTTTTAAAGGCTTTAGCCATACTTCCTATCTGACGTCTGACTGTGATCATTTTACCCACCCAAGAATCCATCATTTCCGGGAAGGATAGGAGTCTGAGTGTATGTCCAGTAGGTGCAGTGTCGAAGAGAACAATATCATATTCATCAGTAGTCATATACTGAAGAAACTTGTCAAAAGCGGCAGCTTCATCAATACCTGGAGACATAGTCGCCATATCCATCTGCTCTTGCATCATTCCCATATCCATACCCGGGTTTAATGTTTGTTGTTCTTTCATCTTTGCTTGGTACTCCTGCATGGCCATTTCAGGATCAATCTCCAATGCTTCCAGGTTCTCGGCTATGGGTGTAGGATTATAACCTATATTTCGCTCGTAGGAGTCTGAAAGAGAGTGTGCAGGGTCAGTGGATATAATAAGGGTTTTTTTACCCTGCCTAGCAAACCATAATGCAGTGGCTGCTGAAACAGTTGTTTTACCCACTCCTCCTTTACCGCCAATAAATACAAATGTAGTTTTATCTTGGTTAAATCTGAAAAGATCTTTAAATGCCAATTCTATTCCTCCTTTTTTTCCAATTCTTTTTTAAATGTATCAAATTAAAGTTTAGTTTAAATTATTAGATTAAATAGTAAAAGATCAAATTTTTTCTGTCATCAAATCTTAATTTAAAGTTATATTATGTAACTAAATAAACCTACATATAAAAATTTGTGTGTAAAAATCTATATTATTAACATTGCATGAAATATAAAAATATAATACATTAGCAGTAAACGTCTAAGTTTTTTACTTATTATGAAATTTTATTACAAGTTTAAAGAATTATTAATGTGATGCCAAATGCAAGAAGAATCGAACATTCTACCTCCTTTAAATCCGGTGAAGACAGTTGAAACCATCTCTAATTTTATAAGAAATAAGATAGATGAGTCAAAAACAGAAGGATTAGTTATAGGTTTAAGCGGAGGATTAGACTCATCTACAGCAGTATATATCTCCGAAAAAGCTGTGGATAAAGATAAAATATTAGGATTGATAATGCCCAGCCAAACCACAACTCCGGAAGACTTGGAGGATGCGTTTATTCTTGCAGAGCATTTAGGAATAGAAAATGAAGTAATAAATATTGATAGTCTTATAGAGCCTTTTGGAGAGTTATGTATTCATTCAACCTCCAAGTATTATAATCAACTAGCCAATGCTAATTTAAAGGCTAGGATAAGAATGATGATCCTATATTATCATGCCAATTCCATGAATCGGCTGGTAGTAGGAACTGGCAATTTGAGCGAGCTTTTAGTAGGATATTTTACAAAATATGGAGATGGAGGTGTGGATATACTGCCCTTGGGAGATCTTTACAAAACTGATGTAAAAAAGATCGCAGATTACCTACAAATTCCAGAAAAAATCTTAACTAAAGCTCCAACAGCAGGATTATGGTCAGGACAAACCGATGAAGAGGAATTGGGAATTAAATATCATCTTCTAGACGAAATATTATACTTAATAAGTACTGAAAAATTAAAAGATAATATGATAGCGGAGAAACTGGGAATTCCCACAAAAGAAGTTTTAAGAGTTAAAAATATGATGAAATCTGCTGAACATAAAATAACACCACCACCAATACCCAAAATTAGATGAGGAATCTATATGTACACTTTAATTTATATAACTACATCCGGAGCTTCAGAGTCAAAAAAAATAGCAAGGAAACTATTAAAAGAAAAACTAGTTGCATGTACAAATATTATACCAGAAATTGATTCCATTTATCTCTGGAAAGGAGAAATAGAGGAGGCTAAGGAATCTTTACTAATTGCTAAAACCCAATCCGATAAAGTGGGAATCCTTATAAAAAGAGTGGAAGAAATTCACAGTTATGATATTCCATGTATATTACAAATTCAAGTTAAAAAAGGTTCCAAAAATTATTTAGATTGGATGGAAAGCGAATTAGAATAAAAATAGATAAATTTGGGATAAATGAATATATAAAAAATGTTTCATTAAAGTTTTTAAGATCTAATTAAATTTTTTAAGATTTATATTGATTTATTACATAAAGGTAAATCTGATTTTATGGTCGGTGATTATTTTTTGACAGAAAATATAATAGAGAAGAAATGGCAGCAAAAATGGAGTGAAAATCATTCATTTCAATCAAATCCTGATAATAGAGAAAAATTATTCATAACCGTAGCTTATCCTTATCCTAGCGGGGCCATGCATATTGGGCACGGCCGCACCTACACAGTCCCAGATGTATACGCTAGATTCAAACGAATGCAAGGCTACAACGTTCTATTCCCCATGGCTTGGCACGTTACCGGAGCCCCTGTAATTGGAATAGCTAAAAGGTTTCAAAGGCAAGACCCCTGGACCATAGATATGTATAAAAATATTCATAAAGTTCCAGAAGAGGAGCTCCTTAATTTCACCGACCCAGAATACATTGTAAAATATTTCAGCGCTGAATATCATGATGTAATGCAGCGTATGGGTTATTCCATAGATTGGAGAAGAGAATTTAGAACCACAGACCCCAATTATCAAAAATTCATCGAATGGCAATTCAGGAAGCTTGAAAGTAAAGGATTAGTGAGAAAAGGAGTTCACCCCGTTAAATACTGTCCAGAATGCCAAAATCCAGTAGGAGACCATGACCTGCTTGAAGGAGAAGGCGTTGCAATAAATGAGCTTACACTTGTAAAATTTAAAATAAATGATGATTATCTTGTAGCAGCGACTTTTCGTCCAGAAACTCTATTTGGAGCCACTAATCTATGGTTAAATCCAGATGCTGAATATATTAGGATAAAAATTGTTGACGAAAACTGGATAATAAGTAAAAAAGCATTTAACAATATAATTCATCAAAAAAAGGATGCTTCAATCGTTTCTGATATTGATGCCAATGAATTGATAGGAAAATATGTAAAAAATCCTTTAACCAATAAGGATCACATAATCTTACCGGCGTCCTTCGTAGATCCCGGATATGCATCTGGAGTTGTATACTCCGTCCCAGCACATGCTCCTGCTGATTACATAGCACTTAAAGACCTTAAAGAGAATGAAGAAGTTCTTGAAAAATATAATATTAAAGAAGAAGTAGAAAAATTAGAGCCAATTAGTATTGTAGAGCTAAACGGGTTTGGAAACTTCCCCGCACAAGAAATAATCCAAAATTTCGGTGTTAAAAATCAGAATGACCCTAAACTCGCGGATGCAACTAATGAACTGTATAAATTAGAGCATTCAAAGGGGATTATGAGTCAAAGTATCTCTGATTATGGAGGATTAAAAGTACCATTTGCAAGAGACGAAATCATAAAAAATCTTCTTAAATCTAAAAAAGGAGATATAATGTATGATTTTCCTGAAAAACCAGTTATCTGTAGATGTGGTACAGAATCTGTTGTTAGAATACTCGAAGACCAGTGGTTCCTTAAATATTCAGATGAGCAATGGAAAAAAATTACATATAATTGCCTAGCTCAGGAAAAAATAGTTCCGGGAGAGGTGAGAGCGAATTTTGAATATTACATCGGCTGGTTAGAAGATTGGGCTTGCACTCGTCGAATTGGACTTGGAACAAAGCTTCCCTGGGATAAACAATGGTTAATTGAGCCCCTTAGTGATTCTACAATTTATATGGCTTATTATGCAATTGCAACGTATATGAAAGAGCTTAATCCTGATGATCTGAATGATTCCTTCTTCGATGATGTATTTCTAGACGCAGAAAAGTACTCGGGAGATATAAATAGAGAATTATTTGAAAATATTAAAGAAGAATTCAATTACTGGTATCCGTTAGATTGGAGACTTTCAGCTAAAGATCTAGTTGGGAATCATCTGTCATTTCATATTTTCCATCACTCAGCCATATTCCCCAAATATAAATGGCCAAATGGCATAGTGGTCTTTGGAATGGGACTTCTAGAGGGTAATAAAATGTCCTCATCTAAAGGAAATGTGATTCTCCTCAATGATGCCATAAAAACTCACGGAGCAGATGTAGTGCGTCTCTTTTTAATGGCATCTGCAGAGCCATGGCAAGATTTTGACTGGAGAGAAAAAGAGGTTAAAGGAATAAAAAAACGTTTAGAATGGTTTTCAGAGTTTTTAGATAAAATTGGGGATATTAATGGATCTAAAATTGATCTAGAATCCCACGAGCTCCCCATAGTTATAAAAAGATCTGTAAATACCTGGCTTATAAGCCAGATAAACATGCATGTAAGGGATGCTACTCAAGCTTTGGAAGGATTTCAGACGAGAAAAGCATTACAGGAATCATTATTCTTACTTAAAAAGGACATAGATCATTATTTCTATAGAATAGAACATGACTTGGGTAATGAATCGTTCAAAGAGGAGATAATTAACATTCTAACTTACCTATCAAATATTTGGATACGATTAATGACTCCATTTGTCCCCCACACATGTGAAGAATTATGGAATAAGCATGGTGGATTAGGATTCATTTCTGAAGCTAAATGGCCGCAATATGATGATAATCTGATAGATTTAAAGGTTCAAAAAGCTGAAGAAGTTGTAATGGAGCTTTCTGAAGATATAAATGAAATTAAAAAGATTTTAAATAAAACACCAAATAAAATACATGTTTATATAGCACCTCAATGGAAATGGAAGATCCTTGATATTGCATTAGAAGTGGGTAAACCTGACATAGGACGTATAATGCAGGAAGCAGTAAAGCAGAAGATCCATGATAATAAAAAAGAACTTGCAATTCTCGCAAAAAAAATAGCCAGGGAAATGACTAAAATCAATTATGTTGGTGAAATCGACGAATACTCCATTATAATGGATTCATTAGAATTTTTATCTAAAGAAGCAAGGGCTGAAATATTAGTGTATAAAGAGCCAACCTATGATCCCGAGGGAAAATCGGGGAATGCTCTTCCATATAAACCGGCTATTTATATTGAATGATTCTACTCATTTAAATTTTTATTATTTCTAAATATTTAGTTAGTCCTCAGATTCTGAGGCTATTACAAGAACTTTTTTTTGAGTATAATAAATTTTAAAAATAATAATCAACATAAATAAATTATGAGGTGATGTAAGTATGTTCTCCAAAATAACCATAGACATTGGTAAAATAGGCAAGGAAGATTCGGATAAGGAATTATTGCGCATGGCCATAGCGGCAGAGTTGGATGCTACAAATTTTTACGAACAAATGGCAGCCATAACTGATAATAAGGATTTCAGGGAAGTTCTTTTAGACGTTGCCCGGGAAGAAAAAACTCATGTAGGAGAATTCCAGACTATGCTTCTAAGACTAGACGAGGAACAAGTAATAGAACTGGGAAAAGGCAAAAAAGAAGTAGAAGAATTAATTGGCAAATAGATTCTAAACTAGAATAAAACGGATACCATTGGATATATTATCAAATATTTGGCTTGATAATTTTAGTAGCAAATTTATTGCTAGCCCAATTCTCTATTTTTTTTTAATTAGCTCTGTTAAATGGAGTATGATTTTGAAAGAGAAAATTTATTTTTTTACATAATTTTTAAGAATACCTATTCCTTCTACTTCTACTTCAACAGTATCATCTACCTGCATTGGGCCTACACCTGGTGGAGTGCCGGTTGATATTATATCGCCAGGATTTAAAGTCATTATGTTTGATATAAATTCAACTAACTCCTGAGCACTGAAAATCATATTTGAAGTATTAGATTTCTGTTTAACTTTACCATTGAGTTTAAGGGATATTTCCTGTTTGGATTCAAGTTGGGTTTCTATCGAGGGCCCTATAGGACAGAAAGTATCAAAACTTTTAGCTCTAGTCCATTGCACGTCCTTTTGTTGCAAATCCCTTGCAGTAACATCGTTGACAATAGTGTATCCGCCGATATAATCATCAGCATCTTCCTCTTTAACTTGATAGGTTTTTTTGGAAATAACTACTGCCAATTCCGCCTCATAATCCACCTGATTGGATGAAGATGGATAAATTATGGAATCTAAATGTCCAATCACCCCAGTTGATGGTTTAATGAAAATAACTGGTTCATCCGGTAAATCCATATTCAACTCCTCGGCATGATCCTTGTAATTCAAACCTACACAAACTATTTTGGATGGTGATACTGGAGGAAGTAATTTAACGTCATTTATATCAAGTGTGCCATGTTGTGAAATTTTTTCAGATTCATTAAAGGCTTCCAGTATAGGGCAGCTGATTTCTGTTATATGTTTATCTTCTAAAATGCCGGATTTATTTTTTCCTTCATCTAGAAATCTTACAAGTTTCATTTAAAATCCTCAAATATAATTATGATTCATAATACTAAAAAATGAGTGAGGTACTGAATTTTAAATCCTTATGTAAGGATATAAAATAAAATTATTTTATTTAGAATTTGTTGTTGCTACCTCATCACGTGTTCTAATAATTTTGTAAGCTATGTAAGCTACAATGGCTATAATTCCACTGTAGATTATTATATCATAGTAACTAGAATATGATTCTATAATATTCCAGCTGGGACCTAATGTGAATCCAATATATCCTAAAACAAATGCATAAGGCAGTGAACCTAAGAAAGTGTAGAGAACGAATTTTTTAAGATCCATTCTGGCAACTCCGGCTGGTACAGTTATTAGTTTTCTAATTATTGGTATACACCGGCAAATTAGAACTGCTTCGTGACCGTATTTTTCAAACCATTTATCTCCACGGTCAAGTTTGCTGGGTGTTATTAGAACGTATTTACCATATTTATCAAGTAAGGGTCTTCCGCCTTTTAAGGCTATGAAATATATAACTAAGGCTCCTAAAACTTCTGCTAGAGAGGCTACTAGAGTTATTCCCCATAAGGTCATTTTCCCCTGAAAAACAGCAAATCCAGCTAAAGGCATTATCACTTCACTCGGAAGCTCTATACCGGTCATGTTAAGAGACATTCCAATGAAAATACCCCAGTAACCCAAGTTATCAACTAAATTAATCGACATATTCATTAAAGTTTCACTAATACCTGTCATAAAATTCTTATCTCTCCAATGTTAATTTTTTTATAAATCAACAAATTTTTTTTAAAAAAAGAAATTAAATGAAGTAAATTTAATTTTAAATAATACCATAATAAAAGCTAATGATCAAAGTTAAAGCTCCTACAACCCAACAATAAACGGAGAATATTAAAAGACTCCTTTTCCTTACTATTATCCTCAATAAGAAGGCTATAGCGAGGTAACCGAAAATAACGGCTGCTAAGAAACCGGCTATAATTGCGGCGGTGTTTGCCTCATATCCTGCACCTATAGTCTTCACCTGTACAGCAGCAGCGCCTATTATTGCAGGTATTGATAAAAGGAAACTATATCGTGCAGCTAATTTCCTGTCCAGTCCTGAAAAGAGACCTGCCGCGATAGTGGCTCCAGATCGGGAGATTCCTGGCGCTATTGCAAATGCTTCGAAAATACCTATAACCAGAGCATTTTTAAATGAAACATCCTTAACTTCTTTATGCCCTGTTTTAACTCTTTCAGCAGCCCATAGGAGGATACCAGTTATAATTAAGAAGAAACCTACGATAGCCACGTTGCTAAAAAGTAAATCGAATTGCTTTTCAAATAAATATCCTGCAAAACCTGCGGGAATGGTACCCACTACTATTAACCAGGCTAATCTTTTAAAAGAATTCTCCTTCAAACCTACCATGAATTTCCCACGAAACACGTCTAGAATGCTGGATATTAATGCTGCAATAATAGATAATATGTCTCTCCAGAAAAATCCGATTACAGCTACCAATGTACCCAGATGTAAGATTGTGTCAAAGGCAACAGCAGCGGAAGGATTTGGGTAATTTACCCCTATTAATTTTGGCACTAAAACCAGATGAGCAGAACTGCTGACGGGCAGAAATTCTGTTAAACCTTGAATTATCCCTAAGATTATAGCTTGAATTATATCCATTATAAATCACCATTAAATTAAACATTTGAATTAGATTTTATATTCATTACTCAAGATTTAAGTAGTTATACCCATGTTACACCCCAATTCCAACCCACTCATTACACACTTAATTAGTTATTTACAGGGGTGTAAGAATTGAAAAAAATGGATTTTATTATGTTCACTCACAAAATGAATTCAAATAAAGTTTTATTCCCAAGTTATCTTAGATAGTACAATTAGAGCAATAAGCTGCGCTGTATTGACTAATAATAGAATAGAATAGTGTTCTAACCCCTCTAATTGATTGAGTTCTCCTTTTCCTAGAATAAGAAGCACGACTAAAGCCAGTGTTACAAGAATATTTTGCGCTAAAAGAATCCCTGTAAAATATAATAAGCCTACAGTGAATTTAGATTTCAACTGTTCATAACTTTTCCAGTAAAAGTAAACCAATCCCAGCAATAAACCAACATTTGTGATTCCCACAACAATAGCTATGTAAATTATTGAAGTGTTTAAAAATTCTAAGTTTACCATTTATCTACCTCTCAAAAAATTCCGGTGTTTATGTTATTTTTTTACAAGCTTATCCCAGATCTCTTGGAATACATCATAATTTTCTTCTGTTTTCTCCGTTAGAAAATAAAGTTTACTATATGCATCGCCGGCTGGTTTAATCACGTTATTCTCATCTAAAATTTTAATATGATGTCTGATGGTCTTGTAATCTAAATCAAGTTCCTTTGCAAGTTGATGAGCATTATATGGTCTATCTTTAAGCTTCTTAATTATTTTTGCTCGATTTATGCCTCCTCTTTTACCGGCTATTAGCCACCAGAGAAGTTTTTCCATGGGCATCATAATGCTATAATTTTCAAATCGATCATCTAATTTTTAAAAATTTTTTTTAAATTGTTATAATATAAGAAAAAGACTCTAAACTAATTGTATGCGTTAAGATTAGCTATTTTTAACCTTTTTTTATATTATCCGTTCGATGGGAACCACAAGAATATCTCTTGCACCTATATTTTTAAGCTTATTAACTAATTCAAATACATCTCTTTCATCAGCCACTGCATGAACGGCCATAAAACCATCAGATAGAACATTAGATACAGTAGGTCCCGTAAGTCCGGGCATAGCCTCCTTAACATCATCCAAAAACTTTTCAGACACATTCATCATTATAAGTTTCTTACCTTCAGCATCCAAAACACCTTTAATACCAGTTCTTATAGCTTCTATTTTCTTATTTTTCTTTTGAAAACTCCCTTTATTAGCAATAAGCTTAATTGAACTCTCTAGAATAGTGTCTATAATCTTTAAATGATTCATTTTCAAAGTAGTTCCAGTGCTAGTGAGGTCTGCTATGATATCTGCAACCCCAATGAAAGGAGCAATCTCTGTGGAACCACTTAACTCAACTATTTTAGTTAGTATACCTTTAGTTTTCAAATATTTCTCGGTTAGATTCGGGAACTCAGTTGCCACCATGGAACCATACTTAATGTCAGATAAATTATTAATATGAGAATCTTCTGGTGCAGCTAACACTAACTTAGCTTTTCCAAACTTCAGATCCTCTAGGATCTCCACGTTGACTTCGTTCTCTTCTATTAAATCTAATCCAGTCATCCCCAGATCTGCTGCACCATCCGCTACAAACTCCGGAATATCCGCCGCACGAGTAAACATGACACTGATATCTTCATCAAAAGTCTCTGAAAAAAGTTTCCTGTTAATATTATCCTTCAAACCTATACCAGCTTTTTCTAAAAGTTTAACAGCGGGATCACTTATCCTTCCCTTAGATGGCAGAGCAATTCTAATCTGCATAGTAAATCCTCCTCAAATTTATTTAAAATTTAAGATTTTTTTAAATCAATAAGTAAAATAATGAAATATGCAAAAAAATATTTGCCTTGAACTAATATTATTTAGTAACTAATTTATCTAATTTTACAATTAATATTATTATTATTCTTCAAGAGTAAGGAATGGGATTGAATGATAATCTATTAACAGATGATAAAAATAAATCCTATTCTTACCTTTCATGTAAATCATTGGAAATTCAGACGAAATTGTAATTAAATAGAATTATTTAAAATTATTATTATTAATGAATGAATATTCCTTATTAATAAAAAAAGATTAACGGATTTATTAATTCCGGGGTGTTATCAATGGAATATCAAAGTATTTTAATTAAAGACGCCATAATCATAGGTTCTGAAATTAAAAAAAGTTCTATTCTCATAGAAAATGATTTGATAACTCAAATAGATGATAATATTAATTCTAATGATGCAGATGAAGTTATAAATGGTGAAGGGAAAGTTTTAACCCCCGGGTTGATAAATACTCATACTCACCTTTCAATGACTTTAATGAGAGGATTAGCGGATGACGTGCCATTAAATACTTGGTTGAATGATTATATTTGGCCAGCTGAAGATAATATCGAGGGTAAACACTGTTATGCTGGTGCTCTACTGGCTTGTGCTGAAATGATAAAATCAGGAACCACCACATTCAATGACATGTATTTCTTCATCGATGATGTGGCAAAAGCTGTAGATGAATCAGGATTACGGGGAATGCTTTCCCATGGGATGATAGATTTAGGAGATGAAGAGAAACGAAAAAAAGAGTTTAAAGAAAGCATTCGGATTATAAAGAAATGTCATAACACCGCAGATGGCAGGATAAAAATTGCTTTGGGACCGCATGCCCCATACACATGTTCCACGGAACTTTTAAGATGGGTTAGGAGAAAGGCAGATGAATTAGGAGTTAGAATTCATATTCATGTTAGTGAAACCGAGTTTGAAGTGGAACAGATTATTAATTCACATGGTGCACGACCATTTGAATATCTTAATGAAATAGACTTTCTAGGAGACGATGTACTGGCAGCTCATGGAGTATGGCTTTCGGATTCTGAAATGGATATAATTAAGAATAATCAAGTTAAATTATCCCACAATCCAATTAGTAATATGAAACTTGCATCGGGCGTCTCTCCAGTATCTAAAATGATTGATAAAGGAATAAACGTGTCATTGGGAACCGATGGAGCAGCCTCCAATAATAATCTGGATTTATTAGAAGAGATGAAAACTGCCGCATTATTACAGAAGATTCAAAATCTGGATTCTACTCTACTTTCAGCTCAACAAGTCGTTGAAATGGCAACAATTAATGGAGCTAAAGCTCTAGGAATGGAAAAGGAAATAGGAACCATAGAAGTAGGTAAAAAGGCAGATTTAACTCTATTAAATTTTCATAAAACTCATTTAACCCCATATCGACATCCATTATCTCATCTAGTTTACTCAGCTCAGGGCAGTGATGTAGACACGGTGATTTGTAATGGCCAGATATTAATGCAGGATAGAGAAGTTTTTATTTTAGATGAAAAAGAGGTAATTCAGCTAGCAGAAGAAGCAGCTCAAGATCTACTATCTTAAAACATCACATAAAGGTGAAAAAAATAATGGAACAAAATGAGATTTTAATATTATTTGATATTGATGGCACATTAGTTTCAGGAGCTCGCTGCCATTATCAGGCTTTTGTAAATGCAGTGAAGAAGTTTTATCATATGGAAGAGGATATAAGTGGCATAAATTATGCTGGTAAAACTGATCCACAGATCTTGATGGAAGTATTACAGTTGGGAGGCTTTAATGAAGAAGAAATAGAGAAAAACTTCCAGAACTGTTTGGATTATATGGCGAAATATTATCTGAAAAACGTTTATAACGAGAATACACGGTCATTGGATGGAGTAAATGAACTTTTACGGGAACTTCAAAAAAAAGGAGTGCTTTTGGGATTAGTTACCGGAAATCTGGAGACCATAGCTTATGCTAAACTAGGGAAGGTAGGTTTAGATGGATACTTCTCATTTGGAGGATTTGGAAGTGATCATCACGACCGATCTTACTTGGTAAAAAAGGCCTTAAATCGTGCTCAAACCTCTTTTGGATACAAAGGAAAGCATATATTCGTCATTGGAGATACGCCTCGAGACGTTAAAGCAGCTAAAGCCTCTAATCTTATCACCATAGGTGTTGCAACTGGAAAGTATTCCCAAGAAGAATTAAAAAATTGTGGAGCAGATTATGTTCTAGAAAATTTGAAAAATAAGGATGAAATACTGGAAATTATAAATAAGGTGTAAATTTGAATATTCTTTGAATATTCTAATATTTTTTTGTTATCATTAAATTAGAACGTTAAATTTGGAGAATTAAATTCATGTTGAACGCAGAAACATATATTACTCCTCAAAAAGGTATTGGAGGTAGTATTAGAAATAAATATGAGGATTTTTATGTGGAAGAAATACCTGAAACACTTCCCAGTGGAACAGGCCCTAATACTTGGATTTTAATAGAGAAGGTGAGTAGAAATACTTTGGACGTTGTGCTGGACATTGCACGGGAGTTACATTTAAGCCGGAAACGAATGGGTTTTGCAGGAATGAAGGATAAAGCTGCCATTACCCGTCAGTGGATCTGCATAAGTAACATCAAGCCTGATGAACTATCTGATTTAGAAGAACTGCTTTACAATGTTGAAATACTTAAAATAGCGCAGAATGAGAAAAAATTGAGGATAGGGCAGTTAGTAGGAAATAAATTCAGGATTTTAATTAGGGAAACAGCTGATCCAAAAAAAGATGCAGGAACAGCTCAGGAAATTTTAACCCAGCTTATTAGAAGTGGTGTTCCTAATTATTATGGCTGGCAGAGATTCGGTAAAAACCGACCCAACACTCATATCGTAGGAAAATTTCTGATTAAAAATGATTTAAAAGGAGCTGTTGATTCTTATATTGGAAATCCGTATTTAAAAGAAGCAAACCATATAAAAGTTGCCAGGGAACTCTATGATGAAGGTTATCATCAAGAAGCTTATGAGAGCATGCCTTCTGGTATGCGTTATGAAAAGATGATGCTTAGAAAATTAATAAAAGAAAAGAAGAATAAGGGTGAATTGACTGAGGAGTCCTATAAAAAGGCTTTGTTAAGCCTGCCTAAACCTCTCAGTCGTATGTTTGTCAATGCATTCCAATCCTTTCTCTTTAACAAGGCTGTTAGTGAGAGAGTTAAAATGGGTGTGAATCACTATATTGAAGGAGATATAATAATTGATAATGAAGAGCATTTGATACATGAATTCCAGGAAGATCAGATTCAAGAACAGATTATGAACTTTGAAGCCCATCCAACTGCCCCTTTATTTGGTACTAAGGTTCCTCTTGCTGAAGGTGTAGTAGGAGTGATGGAACGGAGGATATTGGTTCAGGAAAAAATAGAACTTGAGGACTTTAAGGTTCCTAAAATGCCTAAACTGGGAAGTCATGGTCTGCGTCGGGCCATCCGCTTTAAAATATGGGATGTTAAAGTTGATTATAAAGATGAGGGAGTTTTGATGGAGTTTTCCATTCCCAAGGGCTGCTATGCTACTGCTGTTTTACGAGAGATTATGAAGGTAACTGTTTATTAAGCAGTAATAAAAAAATAACAAAAATAAATTTGAATTGTATCTCAGTTTTTGTTCATTTCTTTTATAGCTACACCGATGATTCCGCCGATTAAACCGAGGACGAAGTACATTGCAAAACCTGTAAATGCCGCTGCTATTGCTGCACTAATTATTAGTGTTTCAACTGATCCTTTGTAACCTACCATAGATGCGATTGCGACTATTTGGCTTCCGAATAATAACACAACAGTCGTAAGGTATATGAGTCCTGCTATACCTGCTGGTATTCCGCCATTTATAATTCCATTAGTGTAATTCCCATCAACAATATAACCTGCAATTAATCCACCGATTACTGGCCCTATAAGACCTACATTTTTCGGTAAATATAATCCACTAACGAAAGATATTACTATAGTAACTAAGAACGCAGCACCGATTGCAATCCAGTTTAAGTTCATTTTCAACCCCCCATTTTTATTTAATAACGCTTAAAACGAGTTCTAATTCAAACTCAACTATTTTTATAATGAAATTATTTAGACTCTTTGAAATAAATTTTTTTACTTAGAATAGTAAGTTGTATAATATGAAAGTGAAAATTATAGAAAGAAATATATTAAATCCGTCAGCTGAAATAGAAGCTTCAAAAATGGAATTAACTCCCATAACGGATACTATAAGTAAAATATCACTTTTTAATAACACTAAACCAAATGCAGATGTGATATTGAATACCATAGCAGAAAATTCAGATGACATAAATTTTGTTTATGTAAAAAAACCTGCTGGTGCCCCTGCCACAGTAGAACAAATTAAAAAGGCATCTGAAGCTGATATATCCATCCTAGCTTTAGGAGACTGTGGCTCATGTACAACATGGGTTATATTAGACGCTATAAAATTAGAAAATAATGGAATACCCACAATATCTATATGTTCTCATAAATTCTCCACGTTTGCTCATGAACTGGCTAAATCTCATGGTATTGAAAATCTTAGAATATTGGAAATCGAACATCCGATCGCAGGGCAATCCCCAGAGCAAGTCGAAATTAAAGTTAAAAAAATCCTACCTAAAATCAAAGATTTATTAAAATTGCATAAAAAATAAATTTATCTAGAACTCAAAAATTAAAAAAGACTCTGAGGAATCATAAAAAAATGGGAAATAAAAATAATGAAATTAAAACGAATGATAATGCATGTGGCTGTCTCATCGATGATTTAATAGGTGAAAATCTGGAAAACAAAAAGAATAAGAGAGAAAAACTAGAAAATAATAGACTTTGTGGTTCTCAAGAAAGTGATTTAGAAGTATATGTAGACCCTGACAATGAAAAAGTAAGTTATGACTATTACATGAGAAAACTAACCGATGGACTACCCATTATACCTCCAACCAAGGAAAGACTATTGAAATGCTTACAGTACACTGATCAAGATCCGAATGATGTAATAGCAATATTGCCCCCTCGACAGGGTAAAGCAACGATGGAAAAGATAGTAATCAACTCGATAATGGCTGGATGTATCCCTGCCTTTATCCCGGTAATAACGTGTGCAATACAAGCCATCAGTCGGGAGGAATTCAATTTACCAGGAGTAAATGCCACTACTCATCCCGCAGCAATATGTATCATATTGAATGGTCCGGTATCTCGTGAAATTGCCATAAATAGCAGCGTAGGATGCTTGGGGCCCGGTAACATAGCAAATGCAACTATTGGCCGAGCATTACGCTTGTGCCTTATGAACCTAGCCGGAGCAGTCCCAGGCATTGGTGACCATGCCACAATGGGATCCCCTGCTAAATACAGCTTCTGCTTTGGCGAAGCGGAAAATGAAAATCCATGGACACCATTACAGGTAGAAAGAGGTTTTAATAAGAATACTAGTACGGTTACAGTCATGGCAGTGGATGCACCACATAATGTGAATGATCACCGTAGCAGAACTGCAGAAGAGCTCTTAGACACCATAATTCACACTGCCGCTGTGTCGGGGTCTAATAATAGTCATGTACCTGGAGAATTCCTTTTGATCATGGGACCTGAGCATGCTAAAACAGTGGCAGATGATGGCTGGGAAAAAAATGATATAAAAAATTATATACATGAAAATGCAATTGTGCCAGTTGAACTGGCGGATCGTGGTGGTAGAAAGCTTGATGAACAGTGGATAGCAGACGGTGAGGTTAAAATAACCCGTTCTCCTGAAGATGTGGTATTAGTAGTTGCAGGAGGCGCTGGCAGACATACCATGATTGCTCATGGATTTGGTACTTCTTCTGAATCTGTGACTCTTCCATTAACATTTAAAGATGGCAGTCCACTGCATTCAATTCAAGATTATAAAAATCAAAAAATAATCGAATGATTTAGAAAATCAATAAATATCAGCCATTCAAGTCACTCGATCTATTTCCTCATCCCAAATTTTGGAATTAGTTTGGATATAATCACTCATCATTTTCTTACATTCATCTAAATTTAGATTGATGAGTTCTACTTTATGTTCCTGCAGATAATTTTCAGGTCCTGGGAATGTTTCATTTTCACCTATCACCACCAAGGGAATCTTGTAAAGTAACACCATACCCGAACACATATCACATGGAGATAAGGTTGTATATAGGATGCATTTTTTATAATCTGATCCTTTAAGATGGCCTGCGTTCTCCAGACAGTCCATTTCTGCGTGTAATATTGTAGAATTTTTTTGTTTTATTCTATTATGACCTCTGCCAATAATTTCTCCCTCTTTAACCAGTATTGCTCCGATAGGAATGCCACCTTCATTTAAACTTTTTTTAGCTTCTTCGATGGATTCTTGCATGAATTCGTAATGCTCCATTTTCGAGGGTCTCCTTGTTAAAGTGGAATATATTGTGAATTTACTAATAAACAATTTTAATTCTAAGAACGTAAAAAAAAATTCTCAAGATATGCTGATAAACAAAAATTAAATAAAAAAAAATTAATTAAAAAATTTTTAATATCTTTTCCTGTCCATTAATTCTCTCATTTTACCGGGATTCCAGCCACCGGATGCTGATTTTGAGCGACCTACTTGTTGCACGTATCCAGTGATACGGTCATACCATTCCACCTCGGTTTGTTCACCGCAAGTTGCGCAGCTATCCTGTAATCCTTTCATGAGAGTCTTACATTTGATACAAAAGCTTAATGCTGAACTGTAAGCCCAGAATCCTAAATCTGAGTTACGGGCAATTTTATTGGTGAGACTCATCAGAGACTCGGGTTGGGAGTACGCTTCACCCATGAAAGCATGGAATATATGTCCGCCCAGGGTAAGTGGATGGAATTTCTCTTCAATTTTTATTTTCTCAGGCAGTAATACATCTGAATTAACGGGTACATGGCTAGAGTTGGTATAGTAGGATGCGTCTGCATCTCCCTGAACTATGACTTTGTCCTTAAATTTCTCCCGATCTAACATGGCAAATCGGTAGGCGGTGGATTCTGCAGGTGTCTGTAGAACGCTCCACCGTAGGCCCGTGTCATCTTTGAGTTCAGAGGCTCTCTGGTTCATGTACTTTATAACTTTGAGCCCAAATTTACGTGCATCTTTATTTTCAATTCCTTCTCCACAATGAGCCATTAACATCTCGTTAAGACCTACAAAACCAAAGGATAAGGTAGCGTTATCGATACTATAGTATCTTTCTCCATCCATCTCTTGAGTAAGGAAAGGTAGTAGATTATAATTATCCAGACAATTCATGGCTTGTTCTCTTCTTAAAAGCAATACCTCCTCAGCTAGGCGTAGGTAAGAATCAAGGTAATCAAAAACTTCGTCGTCATCCCGGGAGCTGTAAACCATTCTTGGAAGATTCAAAGTAACGAATGCCAGATTACCCGTACGCAGGCAATCCTGTGACCAATCTCCAGTCCAATCATCATTAAGGGAAGTACGACAACCCATAGCATTGGCTAAATTACCCCGATATTTGGGTAGCATGTTTAGAAAGTAAGGTGTACCGAATTTAGCTGAAAGATTATGTACCTGCATTAGGTCTTCTTCAAATTCGTCTTTTAACACTTTATCTCGTATGGCGTAGATGGTATTAGGGAAAAGATGAGGTTTTCCATCTGAATCTCCGGTTAAAAGAGTTTCGGTGAAGGCTCGTTGTAAGGCTCTGGTTTCATCCTCAAAGTCTCCATATACTCCAACTAATTTGCCTTGGGGTCCGTAAGCTGGTTCATTCTGCAGAAATTCGGGGACTGTGAATTCCAGATTTATAGAGGTGAAGGGCACTTGACTGCCCCGGGCAGCGTAGGCCATGTTTAAGTTGAAGATGAACATCTGTACTGCTTGTTTAACCTTCTCGTAGGGAAGACCTGCAGCGAAGGGTGCTACAAAAACATTCCAGAGACTCATGGACTGACCACCGCTCATGTTCTGCTGAGCTGCTAGCATTATCTCTCCAGAATGATTCATTAAAGTTTCAATATGTTTTGGGGGACCAGCTACTGAGGTATGGTCTCCGGTTCCATCCACTTTAAGCCCGTGCTTAATGAATAGACGTAAATCATGTTGCAGACAGTTTAAAGGACGTCCAGCAAAGAATTCCAGGTCGTGGATATGTATTCCTCCGCCCATGTGAGCGTCAGCTAATTCATTAGGGAGTATATGTAGTAAAGCGTATTGTTTAAGAGCTTCATCAGCAACGTACTTATGCACAGTCTCAGGGTTATGAATCATGTTAGCATTATCCCTAGAGCCATTCTGGATAAGGTTAGTGATGTTGTATACGGGTATTCCCAGCCTAGTATATTTCCGCCTTAACGTTTCCAAGCCGTACTCTACCAGTTTGGTGTTTACAATCTCCCTGATTATAGGGGCAGTGAGGTATTCTAAATCTAGTTTTTTCAGTTCTTTATGCACGTCAGTTGCTATTTTCCTAGCTAATTCTTCAGAAGCTCCAGTTTCCACTACCAATGTTTTTTCGATTTTAGTTTGATCAAAATTTTCGATAGTGTCGCGGGATGTTCTGACTCTTAGAGTATTTGCAGATAAATAACGTTTTGCCAACTTCTTGTCTATGACTTTAAGGGAGTCGAAGACTAACATCTTGATCTCCTTGGTGGTTATACCATCATAAGCTGTTGCTGCTACTTGTGAGGCTATTTTTTCTGCAGCCCAAAGTGGAACATCCACCATTAGGCATGATTTAACTATTTTTTCGTTGCTGAATCTTTCAAATATCCCGTTATTTTTTAATACACAACTATGGGCTTTGGTTGGAATTGCAGCAATAATGCGCGCATTCTTGATTTTATATCCCCCTCTCCGATGTTCTTAAAAAAGTGATTATTAATTTTTTAAATTGAATTTTATATTTCTATTATTTTAATGTAGGCTAAATTAAATGACTCTAATTAATCTAGTTTTTATTTGTAATAATATTTATAAATAACTTTTTAATTTTATAAGAACACATCTAGTGAACTCTGTTTGGATTTATCACTTTCAAATAGAGAGTTTATACTGAATTCCAATAATTCGATCCTCTGAATTAGATAATTGTTAATGGGATACTTTTTAGCTAAATCCTTAGATATCTCAAGATATTTAATTACAGAACCTTTATGTATGCTCAAAGTTAGTTTTCCACCACAAGTACACTCTCCTGAGAGAGGCATTCTCCTATACTTCTTATTACACTTAGTGCAGCGTACTTTCTGCCGGGAAAATGCTCTTGAATTTCCCGCCATATCTGGAAGGAAATGTGAGTTGAGAACACCTTCTACCACACCCCGCGGATCCACTGCCCTAATCTTTTCTGCTAACTTAATTTGCCCATCAACTTTTTCCTTCATAGTGGGAAGTATCTTATATAAACACTGTTTAGGGCCGCTATGAATACTAGAGGTATTATGGGAGTAAATCAGTCCATGGTACTGATTTTCTGTTCCTAATCTTTTATTAACATTATCCACCAGAGCTACTACTTCAGAAGGTTTTTTAAACTCCATAGTTTCTTGATACAATTCTAGGGGTAGTTGAGGCATGGTATCTATGTTATGGGATTCATCATCTATTTCTTCGGGGTCTATCCTGGAAGATAAAACAAGAGGAGCATCCATACGACCTCCTCTGGAACTAGGTAAATAGATCTTAGAGAAATTGAGGAGGGCATCAAGTAAAAGCATTATAGAATCTTCATCACTATCACAATTTCTTCTTTTAGCTGAATGGAAGTAAGGATGAGCGTAACAAGCTGCAGCTCTAGTGAAACCTACTATACGCCCTAAAACTCCGGCGGAAGTGTGAGGAGCTAAACCCACCACTAAATGCCCCACTAAATCAGCATTATTATGAATCTGATAAAATCTTTTCAATCCATAAAACTTCTCGAGAAGATCATCCACAAAATGTGCTACTTTTACAAGGTATTCAGCACAATTTTCTGAAATAACCACATCTTGAATCTTCATCTCCACTATCTGGTCATCATTCTGCAGTTCTTCTCCATTAATATCGTTAGTGTACCCTAATTCTTTAAGTTTGTGATGTGTAACCTTAATTTCACGTGGAATGAAGTGGGTGAGAGGTAAATTAGTGGAGTCATGTCTGATGGTAGCATCCTTAAAAGTGAAAACACCATTTTTAGCCCGTAATATACCTTTTTCCAGGGGTTCCGGGAATTTTTCTTCAGATATCATACCAATAACTCCTTTAATCTCGTCTATCTTTCTTATACCCACATTTTCCAAGGCTTTCTTTAATAGATTAGCCAGATTTATAGTTTTCCTGCCAGAACTGGTAGGTAAAGCCCTCGATCCACAGGCGGGGCAGATAGCCTGCACAGATCCAACTCCACATTCAGTGCATCTGCATCGACCAATTTCCACTGTTATGCTTCCCTTTTTAGCTGCATCGACAATGTTACGTCTGCTTCCCCCATTAGTGCCTATGGGAAACAGAGCGTGAGGAGCAGGTTTCATCATACGTTCCTTGGTTTTTTCAGGCCGTCCGACACGACCACCCAAATAAGTGGGGGCTTTAGCCAGTATTTTCACAGGAGAAACTTTATTTATAGCATCTAAAGTTAACAGATCTTTTTCATATTGCAGTGACTTTGGCAGTGTATTTAAGAGTGCATGTGCATTATTATGATTTATAGTAACTTTATTGGCTTCAATGTTGTGTTCTACCCCTATTATCTCTAATATTCTTTTTTCTGGTTTAATATCAAGTACAATTTCATTTTCAATTGCTTCAATATTATCAAAATCCAGATCTGATGTGTATAACCAATTTTTGAGATTGTTTATTTCCTCAATTGAGGCATCATGATAAAAATAAGTGTATTTGGGATGTAAAGGTACATTGTATTTCTTTGAGAGTTCAAAGGCATAAATAGAGCTTAGTTCATTATTTTTCAAAGACTCTAGATCTTTTTTATTTTCTTCAAGATTTTGCTTATATTCAACTGAATTTTCGATGGTTTGAATCCACCATTCCTCACACCAGGCAGCAGGAAGCAGAACATGATTATTCCGAAGGAATTCGCCAAAAGCCACTAACATATCACCTAAAAATAGGATTTCATCAACCTGATGTTTTATAGATTTAGCCTGTTCTTCTGAATTAACTTTTAATACTGATCCATCTTTAAGTCTTACTATAGGACCTTCTATACTATCGCAGGGTACTACACAATTACCTTTACCTGGTCGTTCTATCTTCATCTGAGTTCCCACAGCTAGGAATTCCAGGATCTGCATAGTGGCTGGATGAACTCCCATAGCAGCTAATCCACTGTTTCTAGATCTTCCATACCTTAATCTGAATCCTCCTTTAGCATGAGGATAGGATAATACTGGTCTTCCTCCAATGATATCCTGCATATACTTGTCATCGACTTTAGAACTTTTTCCTTCATTGGATTCGTCTTTATGATCTTTAGAAAATTTTTCAAGCCAGTACCACCCGCTAATATCCAGTTTTTTAGAGTATTTCCTCACTTTTGGTGCTTTCTGTATAACACCTTCCACCATGGCTAGTAAAGCACCTCCTCGCACTTGATTGGTCTCCACCCTCTCCAAGTCTCGATGAGACACTTCCACGTGATCGGTTGGCTCTCCAGTTACTTCTACCGGTATGTTTTTAGCAGCTAACCTCACTTCTTCGGGGCTGGGAGAATACTGGAGATTCGTAACTTCTGATTCGTAAAGCTCCACTTCCTCTACATATCTCTCGATTTCCCTATCAGTGGGTTTGTAAGGATCTAACTCTAATGAAATTCGAATATAATCTGCTATAAGAACAGCTAATGCTGCTGCAGTTCCTCCTGCACTTCTTATGGGTCCTGCAAAGTACACTGCAAGGTAATATCCCTGATCAAAATTCTTTTTTATTTTTACATGTGCTATTCCCTCTAGAGGAGCAGCTACCACGCCTTCTGTGATAATAGCTAGGGCAGTTCTTATTGCTTGGTCTGATTTACTTTCTTTACTTTCTAAACTATCTTCTTTTTCCTCTACATCTCTTTTAGTAACTATATCTCTGGCTATCTGAAAAGCCACTTCTTCTCGAGACATCTCATCCTCGATTTCTTTAATCTTATTAGCTATACCTTTAGGCCCCACTAATCCTTCCACTCTTTCAGCTAAATCAGTTGCAAGAGGAATTTCTGGTTCTAATTCTATATCATAACCCTTAGCTCTTGCTTGCTTGGCTATAGCATACAACTTATCAGTATCCTCTTCTAAACTCTCAAAATATCCCATTAATACACCGTTACCTGTCTAATTTTAAGTTATTCTGAATTTATCCATAGTTTAATTCTTTGTTCTTCTCTATACTCTTTTTTAAATTGTATACCATCAACTATAAACATTTGATAGAGTTGTATACTTTTTGTCCCTATTTTGCTATCATTATATAACTATAATTATTATTCACATACGTCAATTTTTTTAATTGAAAAAATAAATAAAAATTTAGATTCAGAACTATTTTTAATGATATTCATTGTTCCATATTATGATTCTTGACAATTTAACTTTAATCATTCTCCATTTTTCGAAAAATTTTCTAATTATTATTCTCCTTTATCCCCGAGCTCTTGCAATGATTCATATTCCATCCACTAATCTTTAAATTGGATTAAAATAGAACATCTGATTTTACAGGTACCTAACTTTCAGATACTTGCAAGCTTCCTATAAAAACTTTAGTTGTATATTATTGGTAATGCATGAAGCAGTATATTTATTGTATTCAACAGATGGTTCCTAGAAGTAAGTTAACTGATGAGTAAATTCATTTATAAGTAAAAAAAAAACTTTTAAAACAACTTGTAATGAATTTAGTACTATTTTTTTTAATTTATTTAAAGTTCAAGTTTATTATTCAAAATATATCTTTGAGCAATTCCAATCGAATTCTCGTTT
>Ga0182021_10000047_pt1 | contig 100918 bp, 99 predicted proteins | sample 612E3MmetaG_FD_120493 | JGI IMG/M metagenome (GOLD analysis project Ga0182021, IMG submission 120493) | Permafrost microbial communities from Stordalen Mire, Sweden - 612E3M metaG (Illumina Assembly) | ecosystem: Environmental > Terrestrial > Soil > Wetlands > Permafrost | place: Sweden... | reverse complement strand
GGAGTAAACATCAAAACGAATAAAGAATTTAGTCCACAGATTTCTCAGATTACTCAGATTAGAAAAATTGGATAATAAAAACAAAAATGTTTTTACTTTTTGTTTTTTCCCGCAAAATCTGTGAAATCAGTGAAATCTGTGGACTATGTATTTTTTAGTTTTATTTGTAGCTTTGTGTCTTGGTGTCCCGATGCGCCCATATATCAGGGAAATCTCCTTCGGACATTTCCCTGAAGCTTTCGGGACTCCGCTTACGCTGCGCCTTTGTGGTAAGTTTTAGGTTTTAGCTTTTTGTTTTTGTAGTAAAATCTTCCGAAAATCTTTCCAAAAAAAATCGCTTCTTGCCCTTGTTTTTTCCGCCAAAATATGTTATATCCTCTCTAAGTCAGTCAGGGCACCAATCTAATGTTTTTTTAGCCGTAGCTGATTCATACAACCAAAAAAAATATTATGCCGCGAACCGCACGGATGATTATCGTTAATTCACCGCATCACGTAACCCAGAAAGGGAATTACGGCGGTGTTATATTTTCGAATGATAACTACCGCGAATATTATCTTTCCCTGGTCGGTGAATACAGCCGTAGATACGAACTGGCCCTGTTGGCTTATTGTCTTTTGCCCAATCACGTCCACTTTATTGTTATCCCGGCACAGGAATATTCCCTGGCGAAAGTGTTTAACCTGGCGCATATGCGCTACACACAGTATGTTAACAAGAGGAAGAAAGCCAGCGGCCATTTGTGGCAGGGGAGATTCCGGTCTTGCGTTTTGGATTCCCACTGCCTTAGCGATGCCATAAAATACGTGGAAAGAAATCCGGCAAGGTTAAAGCTGGTGAAGAAACCCGGCGAATGGGAATGGTCAAGCGCCGCTGCCCATACCGGCGAACGTCATTCCGTGGCGCTTAAAGATATTTTTCCTATGGTAAGCGTTAACGCCTCCGGCTGGAGCAAATACATCAACGGCCGTGACGACGTCGATTTTTTGAATACGATACGTAAACAAACGCGCGTCGGCCGCCCCGTGGGCTTGAGCGCGTTTATCACTACCCTTGAATCAAGATTCGGCAAAAAACTGGTTGATTTACGCCGCGGCCGGCCGGTAAACCGGGTTTTAGAAGCGCGGCCGGCGGTAAGGAATTCTTTTATAGGGGCTGTCCCTGATTAAATATTAAAAAAATAGTTGCCAAAATAAAAAATGTATGGTATATAGATTATCACGTTAGCATCAGGGGGATTAGAACAACTATGGCAAACGGTGTTGAAAGCCTGCAATACGGCGAATAAAGCCTGCCAAAAACTTTCGTGGAAATTGATAAACTATAGCTAACCATCATGGAAAATATGAAAAAAACCGGAATCGCTTTATTTTGTTTAACGATGAGTTTTTTTGCTTACGCGGCGCCGGCGTTCGCGGAGTTTAATGTCGATTGGGGAAAAAGCTGGGACAATTCTAATAAGTATGGTTACGATTATTTGGCGGATTGGCTTGTAGGCAATGGCTATTATACCTCGGAAAATAAGGCGGATGCGGTAAAATTTGCCATCAACGGATATATGGGGAAAGAGGGCAGCGGTACCCCCAGCCACTTTTATTGGGATAGCGGTAAGTATACTTTTACCCTGGAGCAGGAAATTGCCGGCTGGGCAGATATTAATTCTTACGGATATTATACGGCCAATAAACCTAATGGTATAACGTTGACGCAGGCCTTTGAAGGCACTGCCGCCGCCGGCGCTTCTTATGACGGTACCATCAATAAGGATTTCGGGATGTATATAAAAACGCCTTATGATACATGGTACACCGACAAATTTTTTAATACCGGCGATAGTGATGGCCGCAAGCCCCAGGTTTTAGTTTATGAGTTAGAGAATAATAAAAAATGGTTGGTGGCGTTCGAAGACATCAAATATGCTTCCGGCGACAGGGATTACAATGACGCGTATGTTTTGGTAAATGCGGTAGCCCCCGAACCAATCAGCGCGGTATTGTTCTTAATGGGCGGCGCCGGTTTGGCCGCGCGTAAATTAATTAAGCGGAAGAAATTATCATAGGGATGATTCTATACATCATGGGGAAACTTTTTGCATTACGGGAAACATGAGGGTAGAGAAGGGTATGAAAAAAATTCTGTTGTTTACGGTAATCGTGATAGTGTCGGCGTTGGGTTTTTCTTCAAGAGCGTTCGCGGAAAATCTTCTCAGTGAGTGGGGGGTAACTCCGGGCAGTAATTGGGACCCTACTAAAGCCGGTGTTTTGTTTGATAAAAGCGTGGGGACCCTTGATCCCGGTGTGGGGGGGCATGATTTTGACGCCGAGGCGATGTATTTTTACCATGATAACAGCAATGCGTATATCGCCTTAGTTGCCGGTATACCGCAAGACGGGTGGCCTGAATGGAGCGCCGCTCCCGCAAGCAACTTATTGCCCGGCGATTTTGCGCTGAATTTTGGCGGCTCATGGGCGAAAGGCTCTACTTTGGATTACCAATTCGGCATTAAGACATCTTCCAATGACGACCCCAAAATCGTCGGCGGAGTGGGACAAACCGGAGAGATTTATTCCGACGTTCAATGGGGCAAGTCGTATGAATGGAATCAATATAATTATTGGGGCACCCAGAATACTCCTACGATAATAAAGGGCGGAACGCTGTTGGGTTTGGCGGATTTTAATTATTATAATATTACGGGTGCGGATAATCAGATTCATTATGTATATGAAGCTGCCATACCTTTAGCTACATCAGGTATGAATTGGACCTCCGGCGGCAGCGTACACTGGACCATGACCTGCGGTAATGACGCGGAAAATGTGAATTTCAAGGGGTTTTCGACTAATGTTGCTCCCGAACCGGTCAGCGCGATATTGTTTTTAATGGGCGGCGCCGGTTTGGCCACGCGTAAATTAATTAAGCGGAAGAAATAATTGGTTAAGGAGAAAAAATGATTAAACGATTTTTGAGCGCGTTGTTTATTTCGATGGTTTGCTTGTGTTTCGCCCCGCGCGCGCAGGCTCAAGACGCCGGCTGGAGCCTTGAGACTACCAGGGAAGGCAAGACCAATGAGAAGAAGAATTTTAACTTAAACCAGCAGCCTTACGGTTATTTATTTATCGATAACGATTTTTTTAAAACTGCCCCCAGGAAATTGGATATTACCTGGCAATGGTTTTACCTGGGCGCCGACGGTAAGGAAAAAGAGGCCCAGGAGAAATATCTCCGGCTTGCCTGGGATTCCGGCCTCAATAAGGACGGCGATTTCCAGATGTGGGAGAGCCCGGATAATTGGAAGGGTATTGAGCAGGCCGGCAATTGGAAAGTAAAAGTGGCATGGAACGCGGTCAATGGAGACGGCGGAGTAAACAGGGACGGCGCGAGATTCACCATCGCCCCCGAACCGGTTAGCGCGATATTGTTTTTATTGGGCGGCGCCGGTTTAGTGACGCGTAAATTGACAATCAGGAAAAAAAGCAAAGCGTAAGCCGGGATAAACTTTTTTCGAAAAAGCATTAAAAAAACTTGACGAAAAAGAGTTGTTGGGGTATACTTTTAAACTTTTAAATAATTTTTTGCGGGAATCTGGAACATAATAAATATAGGGGAAGAGTAAAACAATAACCTAAAAACCAGTATTGACAACTATTTAAGGAGGGGAAAACAACACAGGGACGACAACAGGATAACAACAGCAAAGAAACAACAATAAAAAGATCAGGTTCGACATCAGCAATGATAAGCCGATAGATTAAATAAACCAAGAATATAATAACGAAAACAGTTTTCAGGAGGTTAACCATGAAGAAAGCAATAATTTTAGGGATGTTGTTTTTAGGGGCAATGGCGGTTTCGGCGCCGGCGTTTGCTACGAACGTAGTAGTAGACCCCAATTTGGCGTTAGCGGAATCGTACGGTGATAACGGATTTTTTATGCAAATGACCAATAGTAACGGCGGTACCAATACCGTTTATGATTTTGGCAGGAACGAGTTACCCTATTTGCATCTCCATATGCCGGGTAGCGCTAATCAAGTTGACTATTCTACCTGGTGGTCGCCTGTTCCCGACGCCGATCCTATTAAAGGCGACTCAGCAAATAGCACAAGCAATGATGTATGGCTTACCTCGGGTAATTGGTTTACCGGCGCGATCGGTCAAGATAATAATAAGGTGTTTGGCGACGGCGCAACCGGGATATGGGGGGTCGACGGAGAATCTAACACAAAAATCGCTGGTAACAATGTAAAAGAGATGGGTTCTGTTTCTTTCCGCGTTGCTCCCGAACCGATTAGCGCGGTATTATTTTTATTAGGCGGCGCCGGTTTAGTCACGCGTAAGTTGACAATCAGGAAGAAAGCGTAAGGCGAATTAAAAAAATTTGACAAAAGAGGGTTTAGGCTCGACATCAGCGATGATGGGCAGATAGATTAAATAAGCAAGGAATATCAATTAAAGAAAACAGATTTCAGGAGGCCAGCGATGAAGAAAGCAGTGATTTTAGGGATGTTATTTTTAGGAGTAATGGCGGTTTCGGCGCCGGCGTTTGCTACGAACGTAGTAGACCCCAACGCGGCAGCGAAATTCGTTAGCTCCGATGGCTCAGGGTTTTATATGGAAATGACCAAAAGCAATGTGGGCGATGCTGCCTGGGTGACCAACTATGAGTTTGGCAGGAACGAGTCGCCATATTTGCATCTTCATATGCCGGGCAGCGCTAGTAAAGTTGACTATTCTACCTGGTGGTCGCCGGATCCTGACGCCGATACTATTCGAGGTGACTCAGCAAGCGGCAAGGGCACTGATGTATGGCTTACCTCGGGTAATTGGTTTACCGGCGCGATTGGTAAAGATAATAATAAGGTGTTTGGCGACGGCGCAACCGGGATATGGCAGGTCGACGGAGAATCTAACACAAAAATCGGTAATAAAAGGGTAAAAGAGATGGGCTCGGTTTACTTTCACGTCGCCCCCGAACCAATCAGCGCGATATTGTTCTTATTGGGCGGCGCGGGTTTAGTTACGCGCAAGCTCGTGTCGAATAGGAAAAAAGCTTAAGGGCAGATAGATTAAATCAGCACAGAATATTAATTAAAGAAAACAGATTCGGGAGGACAGTGATGAAGAAAGCGGTAATTTTGGGGATGTTATTTTTAGGAGTAATGGCGGTTTCGGCGCCGGCGTTTGCTGTTAATCAGCCATCGTTTTTTATGGATATGGTTACGGGTGAAGGCAGTACTGCGCACGCCGACGCTTACACTCTTGGCCAGACACCATGGTTGTATGTTTCTAGCAGCAATCCAAGCTATATGAAACTTGAAGCTTCTTATTGGAAAAACCCGAGTTCAGGTGCGGTTACGTGGGCTGATTCGCTTATGTTTGGGTCGCAACTCTGGGTTTCTGCGGATACGTGGAGTGATTTAAGCAGCAAGGAGAAAATAGGAACTTGGACAGTCGATGCTCATCTTAACTCACTAAAGACCAATGGACAATTAGGTCCGGTAATCGGCGGCGGTTCGACTACTTTTAATGTTGTCGCTCCCGAACCAATCAGCGCGGTATTGTTTTTATTGGGCGGCGCGGGTTTAGTTACGCGCAAGCTCGTTTCGAATCGGAAAAAAGTTTGATTAATGAGGCTTCACCGAACACGAGCCCGAAGGGCGAAGCGCGAGGTGGTAGTCGAATTTCCTGCCTTTGGTGGGATTCCGCTTCCCTGGTATAAATATTCAAGGAAGGCGGTGAAGCCCGGCGCTAACGCGTCAATCTATCGCTAATATCGCTTAAATAAAATGAGAGGGGAGAAGATGATTCTTCCCTCTTCTGCTTTTGGGAGTATTAATGCCGGTAAAGACCGATTCCCCAAGAAATGTTTTACCTGCTTTTACCTGGGGACTTGCCGTAATTTTGTATTGCCCGGTTTTTTATGAGCTTTACCGGATGCGCTGGAAGACAATCGATTACAGCCACGCTTATTTTATCCTGCCGGTTTCCCTGTGGTTGGTTTGGCGTAAACGCGTACAGATAAGTGAGTTGGCGCGCAGCCCCGTCGTAGTGAATAATCCCGTTGGTTTATGGTTATTGCTTACGGGGATAGCGCTGTTTATTGTCGGCTGGCGTAACGATTATTTGATGGTTTCTACCCTGTCGTTGATTCCGGTATTGCTGGGGATGCTGGTTTATCTTTACGGTAAGGCGATGGCGCGGTTGTTGTGGTTTCCCGTGGCCTATCTTTTGCTTTTAGTGCCTCCGCCGCTGGGAATATTAGACAGCATAACTTTGCCGATGCGCTACGGGATTTCCGTTGCCACGGCAGTTGCCCTGCGGTCGTTTCATTACCCGATTTACCGGCATGGCCTGATTTTATCCATCGACAACAGCGAGATTTTTATGGGCCAGCCCTGCAGCGGGTTTCGGTCGCTGATTGCGATGATTTCCCTGGGCGTGGTTTATGTTTATTTGAGCCACGCTTCGTTTCGTAAGAAAATTATTCTTGCTCTTTCAGTTATCCCCCTGGCGCTGGCGGGAAATTTTTTGCGGGTTACCGGGATGTGCCTGGGGACTTATTATTTTGGTAAGGATATCGGCGAGAAGGTCCACGATGTCGGCGGCTTTGTCGTTTTTATGCTGTTGATTTTAGGGATGCTGGCCATCGAAAAGATGATGGATGGCGCTCCGGATGAAAACTGAAGGGATGTGATGAACAAAATTAGATTTTTAGTCGTGAGCGTTATTTTGGCCGCGGGGATAGCGATTAGCTTTGGTTTACCTAAGCCAAAATATAAAGGTCTGGATATTTTATCCCGGTTGGCGGTTCCCGGGGCATTCGGCGATTGGCAGAGTAAAGACATAAGCCAGAGTATTAAACTGGAGGATGACCGGTATAATTTTGCCAGTAATATCATTGCCCGGCAATATACCCATAAAAGCGGGGCGAGTTTGATGTTCCTTGTGCTGGACGCGGGGAATTTTCACAATCCCAAGGTATGTTTCGGCAGTTCCGGGTTTAAGATAAAAGAAATCGGCGATAAAGATTTTACCATTGCCGGACGGGCGTTGAAAGCGCGCGCGCTCTTTGTGGAGCGGGGCCGGGAGGGTTTCCTTCTGGTTTACTGGATGTGCATCGATAAAAAACGCGTGGACTGGTTGGAACAGAAGGCGAAGCAATTTTTCTATTCCCTGATTAATAAGAAAAAAGCCGGGTTTATGGTGCGGATCGACGCGCCGGCCGACGAGAAAAATATCCCGGCGGCGCTGGCAATGATACAGGAATTTATCGGCGGTATCGTTTCGCGTATGCCTGCCGGCCAGGCGGATTATATTTTCGGCAGTTAACTCACGATGATGATTGACAGAATTTTTAAACGGATTATACTTGGAGTTATTATCCGTTTTGACATTATCACTCGTTGCGCCGCATCAAGAGGGAGTATGATTAAGAAATTATTTTTCGCGTCTTTGGTTGCGCTGGGGTGCTGTTGTCTCATTTTACCGGCTTACGCTAAACAGAGCGGCGGAGGCAATTCGGGCCAGGGAAGTTCCCAGGGCGGCAATGGTTCGAACGGTGGTAAAGGCGGAAGCCTTACCGGCGGCAGCAACGGTTCTGGTTCCGGCAACGGCAGTCAGAACCAGGGCGGCAGCGGCAATTCTGGTTCCGGCAACGGCAGCGGCAACCAGGGCCAGGGCGGCAGCGGTTCGGAAAACTCCGGTAATTCAGGAAATAAACCGGGAGATAATCATGATAACAATGATAATCCCGGCAAAGGTCCCGGTAATTTATTAAGCGGTATTCTGGGCCATGATGATAACGGCGCTTCGGGTAACGTCCAGGGTGATAACAATAACGGCCATGATAATCAGGGCAATCATCAGGAAGACATAGATTCCGGCCGGCAGGATGATAATCAGGGCCAGGACAATAATCATCAGGGTGATCAGGACAATAAGAATGGGGATAAAAACAATCCCCAGAGCGATCAGGACGGCAATCATGATAAGCCGGGTGATGACGGCCAGGCCGCCGGTAACTTTCCCTGGACTCCCGGTGATGGTTCTCAGGACGGTAAACATGGAAATGACGATTATTCCTGGCTGCCGGACGGCAGCCAGAATGACGGCCATTCCGATGAGCATGACGGCGGTAAGGGCGGCGTTTTTGGCGGGTTTGGCAATAACCCGGATAAAGATAAAGACAACGATTTTGGGCAGGGCATTGGTTCCGGCCATGACCATGACGGTGGCATCGGTTCCGGTCATGGCGATGATGGTATGCCCGGCGGCGATCATGACGGCGGGTTAGGCCATCATGGTAATGGCGGCGGCCATGGCGGCCACTGCGGCGGGTTTGCCCCCGAACCAATCAGCGCGGTTTTGATTTTGATCGGCGGCGCCGGCTTGGCGGCGCGCAGGTTCGTTTCGAAGAGAAAAAAGGTTTAAGTTTCAAAACCAAATAACAAAGTAAAAAAATAATGCTTCAGTTTTTGCCTTATGGCAAGAGTTGAAGCATTTTTTTTCGGGTTAAGCATCTGATGGATCCGTGATGATACTTCACGTTTTTTTATTCTCCTTCGCCGAATACCCTGTGGCTTGCCACAGGGATGCCCTCCTTCGCCAAGGCTTCGGCGAAATCTCTCCGAAGCTAAAAAAGCGAAGGAGGACTTCGGAGAAATGAAGCTAGATACCCCGCGGCTCGTAAGTCCCTGCGAAGCTTTAGCGAAGCAGGATGCCGCGGGGAGTACATTTGTGCTTCATTCCCGCCCCCATTAAACTGGGCTATCCCTGCGGTCTTGCCGCAGGGATAGCCCACGGCTTCCCGTCTCGCCGAAGGCTCGCCGAGGCGGACGCCGGAGGCGAGCCGGCGGTAAGGAATTTTGTTTATTATTTTTAAGAAAGCGTTTCTTGAACTATTGTTGTTTATAAGGTATAATTAATTTCCGCTGGATACCCGACTCAGGTAATTATATTAAAGAAATTCCGGTCCCGCCGCAGGCGGGATGCCGCCGGCAAGGAATTTATTTTATTCGTACCGCGAAAAAATAAAAGGAGGTTTGGCGATGAATAAAGAAGAAAATACCAACGCGATAAATAAGAAGAAAGCCCTGGAATTGGCTCTTTCGCAGATCGAGAAACAGCATGGGAAAGGCGCGATAATGCGCCTGGGTGAGGGGGTAAGGATGGACATCGAAGTAATACCTACCGGGATATTCCCTCTCGATAAGGCTTTGGGCGTGGGTGGCCTGCCCCGGGGCAGGATTGTGGAGATTTTCGGCCCGGAATCGTCGGGCAAGACTACTTTGACTTTAAGTATTATCGCCCAAGCCCAGGCGCAGGCCGTCGCGGGCGTGGCGGCGTTTATCGACGCGGAGCACGCTTTTGACCCCAGTTACGCCAAGCTTATCGGCGTTAATTTAGATGAACTTTTAATGTCTCAGCCCGATACGGGCGAGCAGGCGCTGGATATTGTCGAAACGCTGGTGCGTTCCAACGCCGTAGACTTAATTGTTGTCGATTCGGTAGCGGCGCTGGTGCCTAAGGCGGAGATTGAAGGTGAAATGGGTGATTCGGTGATGGGGATGCAGGCGCGTTTAATGTCCCAGGCGATGCGCAAGCTCACCGCCGCAATCAGTAAATCCAAGACGACGGTTGTCTTTATTAATCAGCTGAGAGAGAAAATCGGCGTGATGTTCGGCAATCCCGAGACTACTCCCGGCGGCCGGGCGTTGAAATTCTATTCTTCGGTGCGGATTGATTTGAGAAAAATCGCCACAGTTTCCAGCGGCGAAAACCATGTCGGCGCCAGGATTAAGGCTAAAATAGTTAAAAACAAAGTGGCGGCGCCGTTTAAGGAAGCAATTTTTGAAATTATGTTTGATGAAGGGGTATCCAAGACCGGCGCGTTGATCGACGCGGCGATGGAATCCGAGGTTCTCAAAAAATCCGGCAGCTGGCTTTCCTATAATAATAAGAATTTAGCGCAGGGCAAAGAGCAACTGCGGGCTATCTTGAAGGAAAATGCCGCGCTAAGAAAAGAGCTGGAAGATGCGATGAAGAAAACGCTGCTCACCGGTAAAGATAAAGAAAAAGAAAAAGTCGGAAGCACGGTAAAAGAATAAATATTGCAGGGGCTGGTAATAAAACTTGGTTTGCCGCGAAACGGCAAAGCTTAGTTTTATTATCCGCCCGTTACAAAATACCAAAAATAATATTATTGCGGAAAACGAAATCGGTGATTCTGCCCAGAGGTACCGCTATGAGAATAATCTTATTAACCGGCATATTGATGTTTTTCGGTTTAACCGCCCATTCCCAGGACGTTTACGATCTTCAGAAGGCGACGATTAAAGTCGCCGCTTCTGCCGGTAAGCCGGTCGTCTCGATAAGCAGTGTGACCAGAGAGAAAGCCGGGCCGGGTTATCCTTTAAACGAGTTTAGCGACGGGTATTTTCGTAAATTTTTTGAAGAATTTTTTGGCGAATTTCCCGAGCGGGAATACAAGCAGTTTGGTTTAGGGAGCGGGGTCATAATCGATAAAGCCGGTTATATCTTAACTAACGAGCATGTTATCGACGGGGCCAGCGAAATCCAGGTCAAGCTTTCCGACGGGAGGGAATTCAGCGGCCATATTAAAGGGGCGGATAAAAGAAGCGATCTGGCAATTATTAAAATCGACGCGGATAATCTTCCCGCCGCGAAATTGGGCGATTCCGAAAACCTTCAGATTGGCTCATGGGTTTTAGCGGTAGGCAATCCTTTTGGTTTCGCCATCGAAAATTCCGAACCTACCGTAACCGTCGGGGTGGTGAGCGCGTTGCACCGTTACGTTCCGGCCTTGGGCCGGCGCGAACGCAGTTACGACGATCTTATCCAGACCGACGCGGCGATCAATCCCGGTAATTCCGGCGGGCCGTTAGTCAATTTAGACGGAGAAGTCATCGGTATAAATACGGCGATGATCACTACCAGCGGCGGTTACCAGGGCCTGGGGTTCGCAATTGCCGTTAACAAAGCTAAAAAAATTATAAATAAGCTGATCAAGGGGGAGAAAATCCTTTATGGCTGGCTTGGCGTAAGTATCCAGGATTTAAACGAAGATTTACAGAAGTATTTCGGCATTAAAGCTTCGGAAGGCGTGATTATCGTTAAAATATACCCCGATTCTCCCGCGGGAAAAAGCGGGCTTAAGGAAGGAGACCTCATCCTGAATTTTAACGGTAAGCCCGTAGGCGCTACCCGGGATTTGATCAGAATGGTTTCCTTTTGCGAAGTCGGCGCGACGGCTTCGCTTAAAATAATGCGCGACGGAAAAGAAAAAATGGCCAATATACTGATCGCTAAAAATCCCGATGAATCGGAAGCCGCGGAAGAGAAAGAAGAAGAAATCGTAATCGTCGATAAGCCTGAATTCAGGGGTATCTCCGTGAGCGATATAACCCCGGAATTAAAGCGCAAATTTTCTATAAGAGAAACTTCCGGCGTCGTGGTATCTTCGCTTAGCGAAGGGTCGGCCGCGGAAAAGAGCGGCCTTATTCCCGGCGACGTTATCCTGAAAGTCGAAAACAAAGAAATAAAAAATAAGGTAGATTTTATCGCGGTCACCTCTAAAATAAAAGCCGGTCCGGCGCTTTTTAAGACTAACCGGGGATTTTTTGTCGTAAAATAAATCTACCCTATGGCGAGCCGCAGGGTAGATTTATCGACAAATCCGCCTGCGGCGGATTTGTAAGAAAGTCTGGCCGCCTTTGGCGGCCATCCAGGCTTTACCTTGGACTTCCTTGCGGTAAGGTTATTATAACAGAGGGTTTTTATATTTTCCTATACCGCAAGAAACCCGTAGCAAACAAGGTAATCCCGCGGTAAGCTACCGGCAGGAAGGAATTTTTTGGGTTAACGGCAATTGGAGTAAATGCGAATATCCGGCCGGTCAAAATCGCTAATATGAACCTTGGCGAAGATTGCAAGAAGGCACTCAAATACTGTTTTTTTCTTCTTAAGTACCGCGCCCGGAGCGAAGATGAAATAGTTTCCCGGTTGAAGAAAAAAGGTTACGATGAGGATACCATCAAGGAAGCGATAAGCTATCTTCGCCGGCAGGGCTATATCAACGACGAAAAGTTTGCTGAAACGTTTATCGCGGATTCAATCAACAAAGGCTGGGGCAAGCTAAAGATAGCATTCGCGTTAAAAAAATTAGGCGTAAAAGTAGATTTTGACCGTAGTGATTTTGCCGGTAATGAAATATACCGGGAGCGTTTAAGAAACCTGATAAAAATAAAATCCGTCTTTTACGGCAAAAAAAGTAAACAGATAGATACTTGCCGGCGAAGAAAAGATATATTCTCTAAGCTGATGAGTTTTTTGCTTTCCCGCGGGTTTGAATACGAAGAAATCAACGCCGAAATAGAAGCGATGGGGATGGATGTCTCCGAATGTGAATAAACCTAAAACTTACCACCAAGGCACAAAGGCACTAAGACGTGCCTTATGGCAAAGAGCTTAACCGAAATTCATTTTAAATTGCCCATTAAATATTTATCATTATTAATCTTTTAAAAAATGATAAACGCCCAAGGCTAAATGGTAATTTTAAAATTAAGTGGTTTTTTGTGTCTTAGTGCCTTGGTCCTCTTCGAGGAGGCTTCGCACTGGTAAAGCTTTTGGTTTATTATTTTAGTTTTTAAGGGGAAACTTAGATAAAAATGACGACGCAGGAATTAAGAAAACAATATTTGGATTTTTTCCAGTCAAAGGGCCATAAACTTTTTGCTTCAGATTCGCTTGTCCCCAAAAACGACCCTACCTTGCTTTTTACCTCTGCGGGGATGAACCAATTTAAAGATTATTTTCTGGGAAAGCGGAATGACGTTAAGCGCGCTACGAGCTGCCAGAAATGCCTGCGCACGGGAGATTTAGAAAGAGTCGGCCAGACCGCCTATCATCATACCTTTTTCGAGATGCTCGGTAATTTTTCTTTCGGCGACTATTTTAAAAAAGAAGCGATTACCTGGGCCTGGGAATTTATTACCGGCTTGCTGAATTTAAAAGAAAAAGATTTATGGATAACCGTCTATAACGACGATGACGAAGCTCTAACCATCTGGCGGGATATCGTCGGCGTTCCGGCCGATAAGATCGTCAAGCTCGGCGCCCACGATAATTTCTGGCCGCAAAACGCTTTAGAGGATGGCCCTAACGGCCCCTGCGGGCCGTGCAGCGAGATTTATTTTGACCGGGGCAGCCAATTCGGCGAAGGCAATCCCGGCACCAACAGCAAGCGGTTTGTCGAGTTCTGGAACCTGGTATTTACCCAGTTCAACCGCATCGATTACAACAAAACCGAACCTTTGCCGGCGAAAAATATCGATACCGGCATGGGCCTTGAGCGTATGGCTAGTATTTTGCAGGGTAAGCTTTCCAATTTCGAAATCGATATTATCGAGCCCCTGATGCGGGAAACAAAACAGATAATAAAATCCGACAGCGTTTTGCATCTATCCGCGATCAGTGACCACGCCCGGGCGGTTACTTTTTCCATCGCCGACGGTATCTACCCCTCCAACGAAGACCGCGGCTATGTGGTCCGCAAGATCCTGCGCCGCGCCGTTTGGTTTGCTTTTGTCAACGGTAAAAAAGGCCCGTTTTTATATAAGCTCGTCGATTTAGTCGTTGATTTGATGAAAGGCCCCTACCCGGAAATAGCGGAGAAGAAAGATACGATAACTAAAGTGGTCAGGGCGGAGGAAGAAAGGTTTTTACTGACCCTGGATAAAGGACGGGAGGTTGTTTTTGAGTATATTGATCTGGCGAAAAAAGATAATAGGGATACGCTTAGCGGCGAGGAATGTTTTAAGCTTTACGATACTTACGGATTTCCCTGCGATTTGACCGCGATTATCGTAAAACAGGAAGGCTTGAATATCGATAAGGACGGTTTTAATAAATTTTTGGCGAAGCAGAAAGAAAGTTCCCGCCAGAGCAGTAAGTTCGAAGGTTCGGTTTTTGCCGGAGGCGGTTCCCTTTTCAAGGGTAACACTAAATTTGTGGGATACGACGCGGTAGAGGCCGAGGCAAAAGTCCTGGCTTTGATTGCCGGCGGTATGGCCGTGGAAAAATATGACGGCCAGGAAGAGATTGCCGTGGTTTTGGATAAAACTCCTTTTTATCCTGCCCAGGGCGGACAGGCTTACGATAAGGGGTTTATTGTGAAAGATACCGCCGGTAGTTTTTCCTTCGAAGTTTTAAGAGTGGAGAAGGCCGAAGGGGTTATTTTTCATTGGGGAACTATTAAAATGGGAAATATCGCCGTCGGCGATAACGTTAACGCGGCTATTGAGGCCGGCCGGAGAAACGCGATAAAACGCGCCCATACCTCAACCCATCTCTTGCAGGCGGCGCTGCGCAAAATCATCGGCAGCCATATCCAGCAGCAGGGTTCATTCGTCGATGAAGATTGTTTTCGTTTTGACTTCAACCATTTTAAGGGGTTAACCGGGGAAGATTTATCGCGGGTGGAAAGCGAGGTCAATGAGTATATCGCGGGAAATATCAGGGTTAATAAACAGGTCATGGATTTTAAAGAAGCCAAGGCGGCCGGCGCGCTGGCGTTTTTTGAAGAAAAATATGAAGATAAAGTGCGGGTGATAACCATCGGCGAGGTCAGCCGGGAATTATGCGGCGGGACACATTTAGATAATACTGTCGAGGCCCAATTGGTTGTCCTGACCGGCGAAGGTTCGGTCAGCAGCGGCATCCGGCGTATCGAAGCGCTGACCGGAAAAAAAGCCTGCGAATATTTAAAAGCCGGCCGCGTTGCTTTAGACAATTTAGGCCGCTTGCTTAAGTCGGGGCGGGAGCATATCGAGAAAGCCGTGGCGGATTTAGCCGAAAAAAATAAAGCTTGCGAAAAAAGCATCAGCCGGCTGAAGAAAGAGATTTTTGAAAAGATTACCGTTAACGATATCCTCGCGAAAAATAAATTTACGCTGGATAAATTAAGTGTTATAATTTTTTCCTTTCCCGAAGACGCGCAGGCTTTACGCGGCGCAATCGATGTTCTAAAGAAAAAATCCGGCGCCGCGACTATTTTTTCCGGCTACATCAGGGATGGCGGTAAACTTACCATGAACCTGTCCCGCGGCGACGATCTGAAGGAAATAAATTGTAAAGAGCTGGCGGCGTCAATCGCGGCGAAATTCGGCGGTTCCGGCGGCGGCAAAGAACAATTCGGTTTTTGCGGATTCAAACTTGAACCAAACATCGACGACGGCAGGATAAGAGACACGGTATTGGAGTGTGTTAAAAATTATTTTTTGCTTCGCAAAAAATAAAAAAGGGGTGGTTATGCGCATTGTACGCAATATCGACAGCCTGGAAAAATTAGTCGTTCACAAGAGAGTAACCAAGAACCGCGTCGCGGAACGTGTCGCCAAGATTTTAAAAAATGTCGGTGAGCGCGGCGACGACGCGTTGATCGAATACACTAAAAAATTCGATAAGGTTAAATTACTGCCTAAAGAACTGCGGGTGAGCGAGTCGGAAGTAAGCGCTGCTTTTAACGACCTTGACGCGGCGCTGATCGCTGCGTTTAAGCGTGCCATAGAAAATGTAACGCGTTTTTATAAACGCCAGGTTCCCAAGCCGGTTAAAGTCAAAGAGGCTAACGGTAAGGTGCTTTGCAGCCGTTATTTTCCCCTGGGGCGGGTGGGCGTTTATGTTCCGGCGGGAACGGCGCCGTTGGTGTCCACGGTGTACATGGCGGTTATTCCCGCTTTAGTGGCGGGCGTGAAAGAAATAGTCCTGGTTTCGCCGCCGCGCAAAGATAAATTGATGAATTCTTTTATTCTGGCGATTGCCAGCCTCCTGAAGATCAAAGAGATTTACCGGGTGGGCGGGGCCCAGGCGATTGCCGCCCTTGCTTATGGCACTAAGACGATAAGGAAGGTCAATAAGATAGTCGGGCCGGGCAACGAATTCGTCACCGAGGCGAAACGGCAGGTGTTCGGCGATGTCGATATCGATATGCTGGCCGGCCCGTCGGAAATCGTTATCATCGCTTCCAAGGACGCCAAGGTGGATTATATTATCGCCGACCTGGAAGCCCAGATGGAGCATCGTAACGGCGCAGGCATCGTCATTACTAATTCCCGTAAAATAATAAAAGAATTACGCAATGAAAAAGTCAACGGCCTGGCGTTACGCGTGCGGACTTTAGATGAGGCTTGCGAGGCGGCTAACAGAATCGCTCCCGAGCACCTGGAGATTCTTACGCGCAACCCGGCGGCATTGGCAAGAAAGATTCATAATGCCGGCGCGATATTCCTGGGAGAAAATACTCCCGTTGCTCTCGGCGATTATACCGCCGGCCCCAGCCATGTCCTGCCTACCGGCGGCAGCGCTTCGTTTTTTTCTTCCCTTTCGGTAAGAGAATTTTTAAAGGAAGTTCATATCCTGGACTATACCAAAAAAGCCCTGCAGGACGAGGTAGAGGTTTTAGAAAAAATTGCCACCCTCGAAGGCATGGTCAAGCATATCGAAAGTGTGAAAAAACGTTTGGGATAAACAGTTAAATAATTGCGAATATTTGTAGGGGCCGGCCCCTGTGCCGGCCCGTTACAAAATAATAAATTACCCGGTAACCACATAAAATAAATCATAGCGGGCGGATACGGGGAGCCGCCCCTACAATATCTAAAATTATTAGCATGAAGACGTTGACCGAAGAGCTGTGGTTTAACACGAAGAATAGTATCGAACTGGTCAACATTACTCCCCAGATAGAGAAATTAGTCGGCCGCAGCGGCGTTAAAGAAGGGTTGTGCCTGGTTAATTCCATGCATATCACCTCCAGCGTGTTTATCAACGATGACGAATCCGGCCTGCATGCCGATTTTGTGAAATGGCTGGAAAAACTCGCTCCCCATGAACCAACCGCGCAGTACGCGCACAATAACGGCGAAGATAACGCTGACGCTCATTTAAAACGTACGATCATGGGCCGGGAAGTAGTGGTGGCGATAACCTCAGGCAGCCTTCACTTCGGGCCGTGGGAGCAGATTTTTTACGGCGAGTTCGACGGGCAGAGGAAAAAACGGGTTTTGGTGAAAATAATCGGGGAATAAAAAATAAAAATAAAAAAATTGTCCACAGATTCCTCAGATTTTCTCAGAAATTTAGATTATAACAAAGAGGAGTTATTTTATGAAAAAGGCGGCAAAAAAAACCAGTAAGATAAGAAAGGCTGGTATCCAGCGCAAGACCAACGAAGTTGATATCAAAGGTGAACTGGTTATCGATGGCAGCGGAAAGGCAAGCGTCAAAACCGGGTTCGAGCCGTTGAACCATTTGCTTACCTTATTCGCGTTTCATGGGTTTTTTGATTTAAAGCTGGAAGCGAAAGGCGATTTGGAGCACCACATTATCGAAGACATCGGGATTGCTTTAGGCCAGGCGTTTAAAAAAGCTCTGGGCGATAAAGCGGGCATAAAACGATACGGCTCATTTTCTCTGGTGATGGATGAGACGGTAGTTGAGGCTAATGTTGATATTGGCGGCAGGCCTAAATTGGTGGGAAACATCGTGGCTGAAAATAATGACGATATTATTCAGGTCCTTGGTACCGGTAAATTTGATAGCACTGATTTTGATTATGAAAAGGCTAAGGAATTCTTAAATTCGTTTGTTCAGCACGCTGGGATAAGCCTTATTTATATAATAAAATCCGGGCCAGAAGATTTACACCATATTTTAGAAGCTTTATTCAAAGCCATGGGCAAAGCGTTGGACCAGGCGACGCAAATCGACCCGCGCCGCGTTGGCGTGCCGTCGACGAAGGGAATAATCGATTAGAAAATAGATAGACAGATGCCAAATAGGCAGATAAACAGATAGATATATGGTGTATTCTTCTATCTGATTATCCGATAGCTGCCTATCTGATAAACTAAATTATGATCACAATCATCGACTACGGAATGGGTAATCTGCGCAGTGTCCAGAAGGCTGCCGCGGCGTTGGGTAAAAGCGTCAGAGTCACCGATTCACCCGTCCTGATAAAAAAATCCCATAAAATCATCTTCCCCGGGGTAGGCCATTTTGGCAAAGCGGTTAAAGAGCTGAAGGCAAGAGGGCTATACCAACTTTTAAAGGACAAGATAAAAGACGGGGTACCGTTTTTAGGGATATGCCTGGGGATGCAACTTTTATTTGAGGCCAGCGAAGAAGCAAAAGGCGCTAACGGGTTGGCGGTATTAGAGGGCAACGTAAAGTTGTTCCGCTTGAAAAATTTGATTGTGCCGCATATGGGGTGGAATCAAATCAGGCTTCAGGCTCCAGTCCCCAGACTCCAGGCCAAAAACCAAAGACCGAAAATAAGCCCATTATTAAAAAATATACCGGACGGGAGTTATTTTTATTTTGCCCATTCTTACTATTGCCGGCCGGCGGATAAGGGGACTATTTTAACCACAACCGATTACGGCAGGGGGTTTGCCTCTTCGGTCAATAAAGACAATGTCTGGGGCGTGCAATTCCATCCTGAGAAGAGTCAGGATCTTGGCCTAAGAGTGTTCAATAACTTTCTCGATATTTAATACCGGTTGAGTGCTATAGCTAAAGTTGTCAAGCCGGTAACAAATCGGTTAAGGCTAGGGTAAAGAAGCCGGTTTGGGTAAGGGCGATGGTTAAGGCTGGTACAAATTCAGCCCTAACCATAGCCATAGCCTACACCGGCATCTTTACCATTACCCTAACCGTTTTTTTTAATTATGCTGATCATACCCGCGATAGATCTAATGAACGGTAAAGTCGTAAGGCTCCTTCAGGGCGATAAAAATTCCTGTAAAAAATACAGCGACAGCCCTGTTGATACCGCGCGTGAATGGAAAAAATGCGGCGCAAAATTAATCCATGTGGTTGATTTAGACGCGGCTTTTTCCAGCGGCGATAACCTCAGGGTTATCGCTGATATCGCAAAGTGTGGAGCAGATATAGAGGTGGGCGGTGGAATAAGAAGTATTGAAAAAGCGCAGGCGGTTTTAGACGCGGGAGCCGCGCGCATCATTATTGGCACAAAAGCTACGGAGCCGGAGTTTCTGGAGAGTTTGATTAAAATATTTCCCTGTAAGGTCGGCATTGGCGTTGATGCGCTGGCCGGCAAGGTCATGAAGTCAGGGTGGGAGAAAGAAACCGGCCTGGACTTCATGGGTTTTGTGAAAGACTTGGCGGCGCGGGGAGTTGATTGGATCGAATATACCGATATCAGCCGGGATGGGACGCTGGCCGGCATAAATCTGGAGGAAGCAAAAAAACTTGAGCCGGTAAGGAATGTCAATTTTATTATTTCCGGCGGAGTAAGCTCCGAAGACGATATCAGCCTTATACGGGATAAACTTTCTTTTATCCGCGGGGTCATCCTGGGCAAGTCATTGTATGAAGGTAAAATCGACTTATCCCGGGTCATCAAGAAGTTTCAATAATAATGTTGACTTTTTTTGGGGATATGGTATAAAAGACGTCTAAACCCGAACTGTTTTTGTAAGGAAAATATGAAAAAAACAAAATTTTTCAATGATGTCGAAAGAAAATGGGTATTAATCGATGCCAAGGATCAAACTTTAGGCCGGCTGGCTACCCGCGTGGCGCGGATACTGCAAGGTAAGACAAAAGCGCAGTATACGCCTAATTTGCTGTGCGGCGATAAGGTTATTGTGATAAATGCCAAGCAAGTAAAAATAACCGGCAAGAAACTTCAGGACAAAGAATTTGACCGCTATACCGGTTATCCCGGCGGGATAAGAGTTATTACCTTACATGCCTTGATGGAAAAAAATCCCAAGAAGGTTATGTATATGGCCGTAAGGGGGATGTTGCCTAAGACCATGCTGGGTAAACTTATGCTAAGGGGTTTAAGGATTTATTCCGACGATAAGCACGAACAGATTGCTCAGAAACCGGTTGCGATATCTGTTTAGTGATGAAATATTTTTTGGTTTTTTGGCGATTTTTTATTCTTAATAGGAAATTATCTTAAGAAAGATCCCTCGGCTTTTGGCCTCGGGATCAAAATAATCTGCCTTTCAGGCATATTATTTTGAGGTGAAAATTTAATTATGGCTGATACGCAGACCGATACGCAGACAGATGCACAAAAAGATACACAGAAAATATTTACCGCCACGGGCAGGAGAAAAGAGGCGGTAGCGAGAATCAGGCTTTTTATTGAAGGCAAGGGAAAGTTTGTGATTAACGGCAGAAAATTCGATAATTATTTCGTTACGATAGACCAAAGGATGCAAATAAAGAAACCGATTATCGTAAGCGATTTGGACGGAAAGATCGATATTTATGCTAACGTTTGCGGCGGCGGATTAAGCGGCCAGGCCGGCGCCGTTAGCCTGGGTATTGCCCGCGCCTTGCTCAGCTGGAATCCCGAATCGAAAGGCCTTTTACGTAAAGAAAATCTTCTTACCCGTGATCCGAGAGCAAAAGAAAGAAAGAAATACGGCCGGAGAGGCGCCAGGCGCAGGTGCCAGTGGACAAAGCGTTAATGAGACTTAGCCGATTGCAAGCCCGAAGGGCGCAGCAAGAGGCTGTAGGCGAATTACCCCGAACGAAGCTGATGGGTAATCATGAAAATAATAAAATCCCGCTGGACAAATATGCCCGGCGGGATGTTTTTATTTTAAAGGTTGCTGGAGGTTACCAGCGGTTACTAATGGTTACGAGTAATTGCCGTGGGTGATTTTTAATATGATCAACTCTGTCGAAGAAATCCTGGATGATGTTAAGAGCGGAAAACCGGTAATCATCGTTGATGATGAAACCAGGGAAAACGAAGGCGATATTATCGTGGCGGCTCAATTTGCCACGCCGCAAAGCATCAACTTTATGATTAAAGAGGCGAGGGGGCTGGTTTGTGTACCCTTGACGATGGAGCGAATAGGCGAGCTGAATCTTGAGCCGATGAGCCCTCTCAACACAAATGACCCGTTTAAGACGGCGTGGCGCATGTCGGTTGACGCGGCCTGCGGCATTACCACCGGTATATCGGCTTTTGACCGCGCGCGGACTATCGAGATCCTGATCGACCGGAAAAGCAAGCCCGAAGATTTAGTGAGGCCCGGCCATCTTTTTCCCCTGGAAGCAAAAGAGGGAGGAGTTTTGGTACGCGCCGGACATACCGAGGCGGCGGTCGATTTGGCGCGGCTTGCCGGCCTGGTTCCTGCCGGGGCAATTTGCGAGATTATCAAAGAAGACGGCTCGATGGCCAGGTTTAATGATTTGCTTGAGTTTGCCCGGCTTCACAATCTAAAAATAGGCACAATCGCGGCTTTGATTGAATACCGGAGAAAAAATGAAAAACTGGTCAACCTTATCGAAAAAGTAAAATTACCGACGCGTTATGGCGATTATGACCTGTATTTATATGAATCGCTGATTGATTCCGCCGAGCATATCGCGCTGGTCAACGGCGAGATAAAAGATAACCCGGTTTTTGTCCGGGTACATTCGCAATGCCTGACCGGCGATGTATTTTCTTCTTTGCGCTGTGATTGCGGTTCGCAATTGCGGGCGGCGCTTGAATTAATCGGTAAAGAAGGTGGCGTAATCCTTTACATGCGCCAGGAAGGCAGAGGCATCGGTTTAAAGAATAAAATAAAAGCTTACGCCTTGCAGGAAAAGGGGGCGGATACGGTAGAGGCCAATGAAATGCTGGGGTTTTCTCCGGATTTACGCGATTACGGGATAGGAGCGCAGATTTTAGTCGATTTAGGCGTAAAAAAAATAAAACTTCTTACCAATAATCCAAAAAAGATTATCGGCCTTGAAGGATACGGTTTGGAGATTACGGAAAGAGTGCCGCTCGCTATTCAGCCATGCGAGCATAACGTGAATTATTTGAAAACCAAGAAGGAGAAGATGGGGCATATACTTTAGAACACAGATGATCGCTGATTGAAAATCAACAGATGATCGCCGATGTTTTTATCTGTGGTCATCAGCATCTTTTCATCTGTGATCATCAACGCCAAAAGGAGGCGACTAGATATGAAAGAGATTAAAGGAAATTTTTTCGGTAAAGGGAAGAAAATCGCGATTGCTATTTCCCGGTTTAACGATTTTATCAGCGGGCAATTGCTTAATGGCTGCCTCGATACGTTAAAAAAGGGCGGAGTCGACGAAAAGGATATTACCGTTGTTTGGGCCCCCGGTTCTTTCGAAATACCGCAGCTTATAAATAAGCTGGACGTTTCCAAATTTGCCGCGATTATCGCCCTGGGCGCGATCATCAGGGGCGATACTCCCCATTTCGATTATATCGCCAATGAAGCGGTGAAAGGTTTAGCGAAGATTGCTTTAGACAAGAATGTTCCCGTGATTTTCGGTATTATCACCGCCGACACGATTGAACAGGCTATAGAGCGCGCCGGCACAAAGCAGGGTAATAAAGGCCGGGACGCGGCATTGTCGGCTTTAGAGATGGCCAGCGTTTACGAACAGCTTTGAACACGCAGATAATCGCTGATTGAAAATCAACAGATGATCGCTGATTAAAAAACCAGGTCATAGGCGGTAGATTATAGACGCAATTAAGAATATTTTTTTATCTACCATCTGTTATTTTCTTATATAGATCTGCGATCATCCGTGGATGATAAAAACATGCGCCTACGCACGAAAGCAAGAGAAGTGGCTCTGTGTATTCTTTATCAGGTCGAAATCGTTAAAAATGATTATGGCCAGGCTTTAAAGGATTATTCGGAAAATGAGCCTTTGGAAAAAGAGGTGTCCGATTTTTCTCTTCTCCTTCTCGAGGGCATAACCAAAAATTTACCACACCTTGACTCGCTTATAAAAAAATATGTGAAAAATTGGGAAATCGACCGCATGGCGGCAATCGACCGCAATATTTTACGGCTTTCCTGTTTTGAGCTTATTTTTCTGAAAGAAGTCCCTCCGAAAGTTTCCATCAACGAAGCCATAGAGCTTGCCAAGCGTTTTAGCGATATTGATTCCCCTCGTTTTATCAACGGAGTGCTGGATAAAATTTATAAAACGGAAGGCGAAGGAATTAATGACAAAAAAACAGAACAAGTTTTGTGACCTCCATATTCACTCTTCTTTTTCCGACAGCGACGCGACCATTGAAACAATTTACCTGAAGGCCAAAGAGAAGGGGCTTTGCTGTATTTCTGTTACCGACCACGATACCCTTGACGCGGCCGGCGGCGCGCGCCTTCTCAGCGCCCGGTATGGCATCGAATACATCGAGGGTATCGAATTAAGCGCTCAAAAAGATAATTCCGAGGTCCACGTTCTCGGTTATTTCGTTGATGTAAAAAACCGCGCTCTTCAGGAGGCGATCGCGCAGATGCGTAAGCTAAGGATGGAGCGTATCGCGGCGATGGCGGAAAAATTAAATGCCTTAGGCCTGAAGGTCGATAAGGATGAAATTTTAAAGGAAACCTGCGGCTGCGTGCCGACCCGGCTTCATCTGGGCGCGCATCTGGTTAAAAAAGGAATCGTTAAATCTTACAATGAAGCATTTGACAAGTACCTGGGCGTGGGCCGCCCCGCTTACGTATCGCGTTTTAAATTCTCCGTGGGAGAAGCCGTCAGTCTTATCAGGGCAGCATCCGGCCTTTCGTTTTTGGCGCATCCGCATTTGTTAACCAACCAGGCGTGGGTAGAAGAAATCGCCCGGGCCGGCATCGACGGCCTTGAGGTGAATTATCTTTTGCTTCCCGATGCCAAGAAGTACATGTATGACGATATAATCAAAAGATATGGCTTGTTAAAGAGCGGCGGCTCCGACGCGCACGGCAGTTTCAAGAAGCATACGGATATCGGCAAAATCAACGTGCCTTACGAATGGGTCCAGGCGATGAAGGACCGTCTGGCGCGTAACGCTGATGATCGCTGATTAAAAGAAGCTGATGATCGCGGATATATCTATATGAAAAACGACGAACATTATATAAAGCAAACTTTTAAGCTTGCCCGAAAAGCCCAGGGCGGGACTTCCCCTAATCCTTTGGCCGGTGCGCTAATCGTAAAAAACAATAAAATAATCGCGCAAGGTTTCCATAAAAAAGCCGGCCTCGCTCACGCGGAAATCGAGGCGTTTCGGAAGGCGAAAACCGGCGTGGCCGGTTCGACCCTTTACGTTAATCTCGAACCGTGTTATCATTTCGGCCGAACCGGGCCTTGCGTCGATGAAATTATAAAGCGTAAAATATCGCGCGTAGTTATTTCTACGCTTGACCCTAATCCGGTAGTTTACGGAAAATCCGTAAAAAAATTAAAAGCCGCCGGCATAAATGTGACGATAGGAATATTGAGCAAGGAAGCGATGCGGCTTAACGAAGTTTTTTTTAAAAATATGAAAAAAAATTTGCCTTTTTTGGCGGCAAAATGCGCTCAAAGCCTGGATGGAAAAATCGCCACCCGCAAGGGCGTGTCGAAGTGGATTACCGGCGATAAGTCCCGCCAATTTTCCCGGGGCCTGCGCGATCGATATGATTGCGTCTTAGCCGGGGTTAATACAGTGCTGCAGGATAGTCCCCGGCTCGACGGCCCGATGAAGGTTCCGTTTAAAGCGGTGTTGGACCCGGATTTAAAAATACCCTCAAATTCGTATCTGATAAAAAACAATCCCCAGAAGCTGATAATTTTTACGTCTTGGCGCAACAAAAATAGGGCCGGAAGATTGCCGATCGTGGCTAAGATATTTTTTGTCAAAGAAAATAACGGCAGTTTCGATTTAAAAATGGTTATGAGGCGTCTTTATGATTACGGCGTGATGTCGGTTTTTATCGAAGGTGGCTCGCAAACCCTGGGAAGTTTTTTTGACGCCAAGCTCGTCGATAAAGTTTATTTTTTTATCGCGCCTAAAATTATCGGCGGGAAGTCGGCGTTACCGTCGGTTGGCGGTAAAGGTTTTGCCTCGCCGGATGACGTTTGGCTTGACGATATGCGGGTACAGAAAATCGGGGAAGATGTCCTGGTTACGGGATACCCGTGTTATAGGAAGTAGAGAGGAGAGAGAAATAATCGGCTAAGGCTAGGGTTAAGAAGCCGGTTTGGGTTAAGGCAAAGGTTAAGGCTGACACTAAGGCTAATTTTAAAAGCCTTTACCTTAACCCTAACCCATACTGGCATCGTTACCATTGCCCTAACCGTTTAACATTATCTCTCTACTTGCTACCCTAAAATATATGAAAGAATTTGATGATTTAATAAACATTATCCGTGTTTTGCGCGCGCCGGGCGGTTGTCCCTGGGACCGGGCGCAAAAACTGACAGATTATAAACGTTTTTTGTTGGAAGAAGCTTACGAACTTATCGAGGGTATCGATGCCAAAAAGAAACATCTTATCAAAGAAGAACTGGGCGATCTTTTTCTTATTTTAGCGGTTATTGCCGAAATGGTTGAACCGAAAAATAAAGAAGGATTAGCCGAAGTCCTGGAAGGGATAAACCAAAAATTAGTCAGCCGCCATCCGCATGTTTTTTCTAAAAAGAAGTTAAAGACCAAAGAAGAGGTCCTCAATTATTGGATTGCCAGCAAAGCAAAAAAGAAAAAACGTAAAACCATCGAAGAACGTCTGCCTTTGCCCGCGCCGTCTTTATTTCTGGCCCACATCTTCTGGCGGGAGTATTTTAATATCGATAAAATATCGGCAAACAAAGGAAAAGCCGCCGCTACGGCAGTTGAGAAAATCAATTTTGGCGTAAGCTCTCTTGGAAAAAGTAAAGCGCGGGAACTACTGTTTGCCGATATTTTATTTGAATTGAGCCGGCTGGCGGAGATTTACCGGGTGGATTTGGAGCCGGGCTTCCGGAAGAAGATAATCGAGATTGCCGGTAAAACGAAATATTAATGAGGAGCGGGCCGCTAGGCGAGCAGGCGGTCGATTATCTTGTTGGATATAAAAAATGAGCAATATGAAAAAAATTATTTTTCTTCTGGTTTTTAGCGTTGTAAACATATCTTCTTTCGCCTTTCGATGCATATCAACCACGCCGGCAGAACGAATAGAAAAATCAAATGCAAAAGGAGATGCAGATATAACTGAACTCGATATAACTGAGCTGAAAACCAAAGCCGAATCAGACCTGCTTGCCTGCGCTTATTTTATCACCGGAACAATCGGGTATTCTTTTTCCCATCCTAAAACCGAATCGTTAAAAGATATTGCCGTTGAATACGCGAGAACGGGCCGGTACGATCAGGCCATGCAAGTGGCCCAAACAATCAAAGAGGATTATCAAAGAGCCGGGATATTAGGCGGTATTGCCGCCGAGTACGCGAAAGCCGGGCAATACGACCAGGCTCTCCAGGTGACAACAACGATCGCAAGCGATTATGCTAAATCCGAGGCCTTAACGAAAATAGCCGGCGCTTATCGCGAGTCCGGGCAGGTAGATAAGGCTCTCCCGCTTTTATCCCAGGCCCTTAAAATAACGGAAACCGGGAATCTTCCCATCGAGGACATCGCGGCTGAATACGCGAGAGCCGGGCAATATGATAAAGCCCTCTTGATGGCTGATGCAATGAAAAGCGCCGGCGCTAAGTCGTTTGTCTTAGCTAACATAGCTGATACATATCTGGAATCCGGGCAAAAAGATAAAGCCTCCCAGCTTTTATCCCAGGCTGTCGAGATCGGCCGGATAAACTTTGCTTATCTTTGTGTGCTGAAGCATATTGCCATTGCCTACGCAAAAATGGGGCAATACGAACAGGGCTTGTCCCTGGTCAAAACAATGGGAAACATTCCTTGCAAAACTGAGGCCTTCCAGGGTATGGCTGTAGAGTACGCAAAAACCGGCCAATACGACCGGGCCTTCCAGGTAGCCGAAGAAATAAAAGACCCTTCGCCTCAAGCTGTCGCGTTGGCGCAAATAGCCGATGTTTACGCTCAAGCCAAGCAGAAAACCGAGGCTTCCCGGGTTTTATCCCGGGCCCTCATGATTGCTGAAGCAATTCCTAAAAATCCTCCTCTTATTTCTCTTCCTTTCGCCATGGATCCTGAAATGGGCCGTTATTTTTATGATCAAACCGCGGTTGTCTTTAAAGAGAAGGCGGCCGCTCCCTTAAAAGAGATTGCTGTTGAATATGCGAAAATAGGTGAGTACGAACAGGCCCTTAAGTTAGCCAAAGCCATAACCGACGTTTATTATAAGGTTGGCGCTTTACTGGGAATAAATAGATGTTATGAGCAATCCGGAGAAAAAATCGATGCGAATAGCCGCAAGATCTTGCAAGAAATAACAGAGGAAACAGCGGAGAGGTCTGTCCTGGCTAAAGACTCCCGCGCTGCAGGGCTGCTGATAAAAGCCCTTACCGGTGAAGACCTGTCGGTGCGGTCAGAAGCCGCATCGGGTTTATTAGAAATCAAAGATCCTCAGCTATTAGAACCGTTCATCCCTGTTCTCGTGGAAAACTTAGGCAATACGGCAACAACCAGACCGATGGTGGCCATATCTAATGACGTCATAATGACTTTTCGCGTATGCGATGAAGCGGTGACGCTGCTGCGTAAAATCGGCGAACCGGCTATCGCAGCGGTAACCGATGTTCTTAAAACCCCAAATGATTTAGTCAGGAAAAATGCCTTAGAAGTTTTAACGGATCACCCGGATAATCCTCGCACGGCAGCCGCGCTGGTAACTTTGCTTAAAAATAAAGACGCTTCTTTGCGCTGGAAAGCAGAACGCCTTTTGAATCAGATAAAGGAGCCTGATCTTATCGCGCCTTTAACCGCTGCCTTGAAAGACAAAGATGTTGCTTTGCGCTGGGCCGTTGTATCTCTGTTACGAGGCATGAGCGTTTCGGCGGGGACAGAAGAACTCCTGTGCTTAGCCCTTAACGATGAAAATGCCTCAGTGCGAAAAAAAGCGCTGCGCGCCTTACGGGAGACAGGCAGCAGGGACCGCCGCCTCCTGGAGCCTTTGATCGCTGAACTAAAAGATAAAGATCCTGCTGTGCGTCAATACGCGAAAGATAGCCTAAGCAATATAAATAATTTCAATGTTAACGACATAGGCCCCATAACCACTCTCCTTGAGGACAAAGATGTCTCTTTGCGCTTGCTCACGGTCTCACTTTTACTCCGAATAAAGGATCCCACTGCAATAAAGTCTTTGGTTGCCGCGTATCATGACAACGATAATTCTGTACGGCAGGGGGTTATCAAATGTTTATGGCCATACCGCAGCGACCCGCAGGTTGTGGAATTACTTATCACAGCTCTTAAGGATAAAGATAGTTCGATACAATCTGAGGCGGGAGACTATTTGTGGTCGTTATCTCAAATCAAGCCGCTGGATCCCCGTGTCGTAGAGCAATTAATGGCCGCCTCCCGGGACCAGGATCCTTACGTGCGGAAAACCGCAATAAAATCTTTAGAATACATGGATGACCCCCGCATTACGGAATTTTTACTTGCCGCCGCTCTCAGGGATGAGGACGCTGCGGTACGAAAAACAGCCGGGGAAGCCCTTGTGCATAGGAAAAAAGACTCATCCCGGGTCATCGAAGCGTTAATAGCCGTTCTTGAGAATAAAAATGAAGACTTTTCCGTGAGACAATCAGCGGCTGAACTTTTAGGATACATAAAGTCCTACCGCGCAGTCACGCCGCTGATCGACGCCCTTGACGATTCTAAGGATTGGCGCTTAGGCAGCGCGGCGATGGGCGCGCTGCGTTACATATTTTTCCAGGAGTGGGATAAAGAAGGTTTAAACAAGCTGTATAGCCCCCGGCAATGGCGGGAGTGGTGGGAAAAAAAGCAGAAGAACCTGCCTTGAAGGTTTACGATCCTGCCGTTCGGGAGGCTATAGAATAATTTGCCGCGTCGCTTAAGCCGACCGGGGCGGGGCGGCTGGTTCAGGTGTTCGCGCCGATGAGACATCGGCGCGAACGCGAAGTTGGGCTTCCGCTCTCGCGAACGGATTGTTCCCTCAACTCTTCTTAAGGGGTAAGTCTCACAGGCGAATGGCCGTTGACCGCCCTTTGCGCGCGCGATTCATCTTTATACAAACATATAGCGAGTCCCGCGAAGCCGAAGGCGAAGCGGGAAACAATTCATTCCCCGCCTATGGCGGGACTGGCACGAGCGTCCGTTCGCATGCAGGTGATTAACAAAAAATAATGGCTAATTAGCTTATTTCCCTTATAATATTTGCGTGAAGCCAAAAGTATTTTTCAAAAAAGGGACCCACGAAGATTTCTTCAAGAACCCCCAGCTCGTTCTCGACGGGTTTGAACGCCTCGGCCTTAGCGCTGCGATCAAGAAAAACGATTTTTTAGGCCTGAAAATCCATTTCGGCGAACGGGGCAATAAATCTTTCATCAACCCCAATTACCTGTTTAAGCTGGCGCATTTCCTGAAAGAATCGGGCGCCAAAGCGTTTTTATTCGACACCAATACCCTTTATCACGGCCGGCGCGGCAACAGCGTGGACCATCTTAGTATCGCGGCCGGCCACGGCTTCGGCAAACTTAACCTGCCGATTATGATCGGTGACGGCATGAAGGGCGCGGACTTTATCGAAAAGGAAATCTACAAGAAACATTTTGAGAAATGTTACCTGGCCGCTATCCTGAAAGATATCGATTCCCTGATTGTTTTATCGCATATGACCGGCCATATGCTGACCGGTTTTGGCTGCGCGGTGAAAAATTTAGGCATGGGCTGCGCGGCGCGCCGGGGAAAACTTGCCCAGCATTGCACGGTCAGCCCTTTTATCCATAAAGATCGATGCGTCGCCTGCGGCGCCTGTTTTGCTAATTGTTCCGTGGCAGCAATTGATAAACAGGGTGACAAATACGCGATTGTCGGAGAACGGTGTATCGGCTGCGCCCAATGCCTGAGCGTGTGCCGTTATGGCGCGGTAGATATTTCCTGGGCCAACGATTCTGATTTTATCTCGGAAAAAGTCGCTGAATACGCCTATGCCGCGGCTAAATCGGTGAAGAACTGCGTTTACGCCAATTTTTTACTTTATGTTACTACTGAGTGTGATTGCATGAACAAAGAAGATGAAGGTTTTATCCCGGATATCGGCGTGTTGTTCAGCGACGACCCGGTGGCAATCGATAAAGCCGGCGTTGATTTAATTTTGGCGCAAAACCAGGAGGACCCATTGAAAAAAGCCCACCCCCAGATAAATTACCTGCGCCAGCTTGAATACGGCCAGAGCATCGGCCTGGGAGCGATGGATTATGAATTGGTGGAGATATAGGTAGGGACAGGCTTTCGAATCTATGCTATAATTCCAGCATGGTGCGTTTCGCAGTATGCAAACAAATTAAGGAGGTAAAACGATGAAAGAACATCTCAGGGCTCTTATCGGGATGTTCGTAAAGCCGAAGCAAACACTCTTGGATCTTCCTTACGTCAAGTTTTATTGGGTTAGTTTTTTGATATCATTATATTTTGGTTACGCGCGGGCGGCCCAAAAAGGTTTTTTCGGAATAGTCGCGGAAAAGTTTAATTCAAAATTTTTGTCATATGTGATCTTTTTAGCTTACGGTGTTCTGAGTTTTCTTTTGACGGCTTTTTGCCTGAAAATGATCGTGAGGATGTTTGGGAAAGATTTGACTTTTAAGAAGATTATGAATATCCAGGGATATAGCCAGGTTCCCCGGTTGATTCTTTCCCTCCCCTTATCAATAATCATTCTTATTTTGCCCAAGGAATTTGCAATAAATTTAGGGATGATAAAATATAAAGGATTATGGACGGCCGTCACTATTTTTGGATTGGTACTATTGTTTTATTCTTTGTTTTTGCTGGTTTATGGCCTGGTAATCTCGCCGAATGTTGTGAGGGTGAATAAAGAAAATTAGATATTTGCAGGAACGGGTTGGTAATTTACCTTTACCCCGTTAGAGAACGAAGTTCTCTAACGGGGTTTACTTATTGTTAACGCAGCCGATGCTGGCTTGGGGGTTGTTTTTGAGGGAGCTGATTACCGACATGAATTCTCGCATCACATCGGCTTTGATTTGATTGTCTACGACTTGCACCCGAATCGCCTTTTTATCTTTCAGCATCTCGGCAAATTGGGGGGATAAACGCTTCATCAGCGTGGCGACGATATATTCCTTGCAGGCCGGGCATTTGCAGGTATCGTTTTCTTCCCGGAAGTAACCGCACATGACTTCGTTAATAATACTTTCCAATACGGTAGATTTTTCCATCGATATTAATATACTTTATAAAATGTTTCGCGTCAACAATAAATTTTTTAGTTTTTAATTTTTTTTAACGCTATATAATACCCGCTATGGAGAAAGTATCCGAAAAGGCCCATGTTTTTATCGTAGAAGCTTCCGCCGGTTCAGGTAAGACTTACTGCCTGGCTAAGCGATACCTGGAGCTTATCTTTGACCGCGGCCTTCCGCCGGGCGGCAGCCCTTTACGCAATATTCTCGCGATAACCTTCACCAATAAAGCGATGGTGGAGATGAAAGAAAGGATTTTAGAGTTTTTGAAGAAAATCGCTCTGGATAAGTTTACCAGCCCCCAGGAAAAACAGGATATCCTAAATGCTTTAAACCTATCCGAAAAAGAATCGCCGGAGCGCGCCCGCGCGATTTTAGACGAACTCATCCGCCATTATAATTTTTTCAGTGTCCAGACAATCGATTCGTTTATCAACGCTTTGCTTTTGGGCTGCGCTTTAAATATCGGCCGTTCCGCCAGTTTCGGCATTCGGCGCGGCTATGCCGATTATATCGAATACGCTTTCGATAAAGCGGTCGATGAGACGGTTTCGGACAAAGAACTTCTGGGAATTTTTACCGAGTTTCTGCGCCATTATCTCTTTGTCGAGGCGCGGACCGGCTGGTTCCCCAAAGAAAATATTTTAGAGATGCTGCGCGGATTGTTCGCGCTGACTAATTGTTACGGCGGCGAATTCGCCCCTTATAAAGGCGGCTCTAAAGACGTGCTTGCCGCGAAAAAAGAAATATTCGCCCAGCTTCAGGATCTGCAGAATCATCTTCCCGAGGGTATCAACGGCCCGTTTGGCGGGTGGCTCGGCCGGTTCCTGGAAAAACACGACGATTTTTTCGATATCGCCAATTTATCGAAGCTTTTAGCCCAGGACGAACCGCCGATGAATAAGAAGAAAATCGCGCCCGCCGGTTTCGTGAAAAAGTGGCAGGCGCTACGGCGTAAAATCACCGGCCTCGCTGAACTTGACGCGACCGTGGCGTATAACCCTTATGTCCGGCTGTTCGCGCAGGCCCAGCGTTACTTCGAAGATTTTTCCCGCAAGGACGATGTCCTGTTTTTAGAGCAGCTTAACCGCTTCGCGCGTTCGCTTTTTGGCGAAGAGGGGTTGAGCGTGGCGGAGATTTATTACCGTCTTTCCGCGCGTTACCGGCATTATTTGATCGATGAGTTCCAGGATACGAGCTCGTTACAGTGGCGTAATTTAGAGTTGATGGTCGAAGACGCTCTTTCCGCGGGCGGGACGTTTTTCTACGTCGGCGACCGGAAGCAGGCGATTTACCGCTTCCGCGGCGGTGAGGCCCGGCTGTTCGACGAGGTCCGGCGTGGCTATGGCCGTTTCGGCGCGCAAACTTCGATACTGGATACCAATTGGCGCAGCCGGCAGGAAATCGTTGAATTTAACAACCACATCTTTTCGCGGGATAATTTAGCCGCAACGCTGGCGGGCGACGATTTTGGCCTTAGCGCCCAGGCGCGCCGGGAGATTCTCGATACCTTCGGTAATGCCCATCAAAAAGTATCTTTCGGTAAAAACGGCGGGTATGTGCGCGTCGAGCGCGTCGATGCCGACAGCAACCAGGCGCGTAATGATTTTATCCGGCCTAAGATTTTAGAGATCGTCGCCTCCGCTCGGAAGCGTTTTTCCCTGGGAGACATCGCGTTCCTCTGCCGCGATAATAACGACGTCGAGGCGGTCAGTTCCTGGTTGATTGAAGCGGGTATTCCCGTGGAGTCGGAGAAGACGCTTGATGTCCGGCGCAATCCCCATGTCGCCGCCCTGGTGAATCTGCTCAAATTCCTGCATTCGCCGATCGACGATAACAGTTTCGCTCTGTTTATTTTAAGCGATATTTTTACGAACGCTGCCGGCTTGCCGCGCGAGGAAGCCGCCGGATTTTTATTCGGCACTAATTCCCGTAAGGCTAAGGAATTGCCGGAGGCGCGGCTATACCGGTTATTCCGGAAAAAATACCCCGCGCTCTGGGGTAAGTTTTTCGATGAATTTTTCCGCAGCGTCGGATTTATTTCTAACTACGAACTGACGGTGGATATTTACGCGAAATTCGAACTGGGCCGGCTTTTTCCCCAAAGCCAGGGATTTTTTATGAAGCTTTTAGAGGTGATAAAAAAACAGGAAAATGATTATCCGGGGCTCGGCGATTTCTTAAAGTTTTTCGAGAGCGATTTCCCCGAAGAAGATTTTTTTGTTAACGCCAGGCTTAGTGAGGCAGTTAAAGTGCTGACCGTCCATAAGGCTAAGGGCCTGGAATATAATGTGGTGGTCATCCCGTTTTTACGTATGGACATCAACCCTGCCGACGGTAAGATGAAGTCGGCTTATGTGGACCAGGCTCACGCCCCGGATTTAGGGTTATTGCGTATCACCCAGGCCCATTGTCTTTTCAGCGAAACCCTGGCGGCAAAATATGAGGCCGCTTACGCCCGGGCTTGCGTCGATGAATTAAATAATATCTATGTCGCGTTAACCCGCGCCAAAGATGAGATTTATGCTTTTCTGCCGAAAAAGAGCGCTAACGCCGCTAACCTTGCCCGGTTATTTTTTCCTGGCGCTAACGTCGAGCTGGGTAAGCCCGTCGCGGGATTAAAGTCAGAGGCTAAAAGCGATATGGCGGAGTATATCAAGCCTTCCTGTTATGGCAACTGGATTAAACTATTGCGCGAAGAATTCGGCGACGAGGGAAGCCTGTGCCGCCGGCAGGTGATTTTAGAAGGAACGGTCTTGCACGCGATTTTTTCCCGGATTACGGCGCCGGCGAAGGGAAAAGAAAAAGAAGCGGTGGCGCGGGCAATCAACGATGCCAAAATATTATTTCCGCAAATTGATGATTTTAGCGTTTACGAGAAGAAGGCGCTCACTTTATTGAAACAGCCGGATTTAAAACCATTTTTCTATACGGATAAAGCGCTGGTCTTTTGCGAATACGAAGTAGCCGACAAACGGGGCAATTTAAAACGCATTGACCGGTTGATTGTGGCGGAGGATGCGGTGCTGATCGATTTTAAGAGTTCGAAGGATAATTTCGCGGCGCATGTCGAGCAGGTAAAAGAATATAAAGAAATTGTGGGGGAGATATATCCGGGTAAGAAGATAAAGGGGTATCTGGTTTATTTTGATAGTGGGGAAGTGGAGGAGATAAAATAAAAACAATAATTTTTAACCACAGATTACGCAGATTTTACAGATTGAGAAAAAGAAGGGGGCAAAGAAAAATTTAACAACGAATTACACGAACCATACAAATGGAGGAATCCGGTTTCCCCGGGATTTCCAATCTTAATTTCTTATGATATCCGCGATTAATGTTACCTTACGATTTGGCAAAGAACCTTTGTTCGAAAATGTGAATGCTACGTTTTCGGCGGGTAATTGCTATGGCCTTATCGGCGCCAATGGTTCCGGCAAAACTACATTTCTGAAGATTTTGGCCGGAGAAGTCGAGCCCAGCGCCGGAGAAGTGAGTGTTGAGCCGCGTAAACGTTTATCGATGCTCAAGCAGGACCAGTACGCCTATGATGAATATACCGCGCTGGCTACCGTTGTCATGGGCCATAAACGGCTCTATGAGATCATGACTGAAAAGGACGCCTTATATGCCAAGCCTGATTTCAGCGACGCTGACGGCATGCTTGCCGCTGAGCTGGAGCATGAATTCGGCGAACTCAATGGCTGGGATGCCGAAGGTGAGGCGGCAAAGCTGTTGAGCGGGATGGGCGTTAAGGAAAAGCTGCATGGTTTAAAGATGAAACAGCTTGAATCGAGCCAGAAAGTGCGCGTGCTTTTAGCGCAGGCGCTGTTCGGGAACCCGGATATATTACTTCTGGATGAGCCGACTAACCATTTAGATGTCGAAACTAACTTATGGCTTGAGGAGTTTTTATATGAGTTTAAGAATACCGTTATCGTTATTTCCCATGACCGCCATTTTATCGACAAGGTGTGCACTCATATCGCCGATCTTGATTTTGGCAAGATACAGCTGTATGCGGGTAATTACTCTTTCTGGTATGAATCGAGCCAATTAGTTTTGCGCCAGCGTTCCGATTCGAACAAAAAGATCGAGGAAAAGCGCAAGGAATTGCAGGAATTTATCGCGCGCTTCAGCGCTAATGCTTCAAAATCGCGGCAGGCCACCAGCCGTAAAAAACTTCTGGAGAAACTGACCCTGGATGATATTAAGCCCTCGTCGCGCCGCTACCCGCATATTTATTTTAAAAGCGAGAAAGAAGCGGGTAATGATATTCTGGATATCGAACACATGAGTATCGCGGCCGATGGCCGGACGATGCTTAATGACTTTACCTTGAGCGTGCAAAAAGGAGAGCGCATCGCGTTTTTAGGCCGCAATGACCTGGTCAAGACGGCGTTGTTTGAGACGATCATGGGCCAATTAACCCCCGGCAGTGGTACGTATAAGTGGGGCGCGTCAGCGTTGGTCGCCTACTACCCCAAAGATAATAAAAAATATTTTGAGTCCGGCTTGAACCTTATTGATTGGTTGAGGCAGTATTCCGGCAATAAGGAGGAGGATTTTATCCGCAGTTTCCTGGGGAAGATGTTATTTTCCGGGGACGAGACGCTTAAGAGCGTGAGCGTGCTTTCCGGCGGCGAAAAGGTCCGCTGCATGTTCGCGCGGATGATGCTCACCGGCGCGAATGTATTGGTGATGGATGAACCCACCAACCACCTGGATATGGAATCGATCACGTCTCTCAACAAAGGCCTGGAGAATTTTACCGGAACATTGCTTTTTTCTTCGCAGGACCACCAGTTTATCCAGACCCTGGCTAATCGCATCATCGAAATCACGCCTGACGGCTTTATCAACCGGCAAATGCTGCTCGATGAATACCTGGCTGACGAAGCCCTTAAGCTTTCGCGGGAAGCGTTGTACGCCCTTGACAACCCACATTAAATATTGTATACTTATTTCAGGTAAAGGACATATATATTCTTTATGTGAAATACTATGAAATTCGAAGAATTTTATAAAACATTATCGGGAAAAAAATACTATCTTTTCACCAGCGAGGATGTGCTTTCTTTTTACCCGCGGGAGAAAAAAGAGAGCCTTAAAAAACTGCTTTATCGCTGGAAAGGAAAGGGGTTTATCCGGGCATTGAAGCGAGATTTTTATGAATTGATTTATCCTGAGGAATATGCTATTTCCGATATGCATATTGCCAACCGCTTATACGCGCCGTCGTATGTTTCCCTGGAGACGGCTTTATCCCATTACAGCGTTATTCCGGAAGTATCGATGGCGGTGACTTCGATTACTACCAAGCCTACCCGTAAATTCAGGAACCTGCACGGGTTATTTATTTACCGGACGATAAAAAAAGAGGCGTTTGGCGGTTATTATGTGGAACGGCAGGGAGATTTCGATGTCCTGATTGCCGAACCGGAAAAGGCTTTAATCGATTTTGTCCATTTTAAAACCTTTCGCGGGAAGAAGCGGGCAATCTTAGGCGAAGAGCGGATGGATAAAAACATTATCGCGGGGATGAATAAGAAGAAACTGGAAAAATACGCTAAGCAGTATAATATCGACGTAGAAGAGGTGATTTATGCTGACCTATGAGAGTTTAACCGAACAGGCAAAACTGCGGGGCATGCCGGGTAATAAGATGCGCGGGGTATTGCGCGAATATTTGCAGGTATTGATTTTAAAAGAGATTTATAAGGCCGATACCGGTAAGCATCTGTATTTTACCGGCGGGACATACCTGCGGCTGGTGCATAATCTAAAACGGTTTTCTGAAGACCTTGATTTTAACTGCGATGAGCTTTCCGGGGGGCAGTTTGAAACCTTGCTGGATAAGGTAAAAACCGAGCTGGCCCGTTCTAACATTATTGCCGATGTTAATTTTAAGCATTGGCGTAATATTTTCGCGGGGAATTTAATCTTTCCGGAAATCGAAAAAGCGTATAATGTTAAATCGGCGTATTCGAAGAAAGCCGGGATTGTCATTAAAATTGAGACGAATACGCCCAAATGGAAAATCGTCAGGGAAAGCGAAGTAATCAACGGCTTTGGGGAGATTTTTACCTGCGGCTGCACCGACAAGAGCGCGCTGTTTGCCGATAAAATCGACGCCCTGGTTAAAAAAACGCGGGCGCGGCACCTGTACGATATAATTTTTATGCTTTCCCAAAATTATCCGATTAACCGGAAAGTCCTGGCTTCGTTGGGGATCAAGGAAAACCCGCTGGAGGTTATTGCTAAAAGAGTTAAGAGCTTTTCGCCGGCGGAATTAAAAAAGCAGGCGGAAGAATTGCGTCCGTTTTTATTCGAAGACGCCCAGGCCGATTTGATTGCTAACGCCGATACGGTCGTTCCGTCGTTGATTGCGAAGTACAGGGCTGATTTGTAAAGATAGATAAAACGAAAAAAATTTGTCCACAGATTACACAGATTTTCACAGAGTAAAGCAAGAAGGATGAAGGAGAATTATGGGGTAAATATTCATTGACAAAAATGCCATAGCCTTTAGAATTTTAGCATCACGGTATAATTACCATCTTAAAAAAAGAAGAAAATATATGACGCAGGTATTGATAAAAGATAAAAAATACAGGGGCAGGTATGTCGCGATAAAAGATTTTGGGAAAAATACCGTTGTCGGCGACGGCGATACGCCCCAGGAAGCTTACGAAAAAGCTTTGCATAAAGGCTGTAAAGAACCGGTTGTGATTTTTGTCCCTTTAAATGATGTGGTTCAAATTTACTAATGAATTTAAGAAATTTACCTTTCTCCAAATTCTCTCCTCAAGATACCCCGCGTCCATGGCTGGCGATAATTATTAAAAATCCTCATACCGGCAAAAGCGTTAAAGCTTACGGCCTGATCGATACCGGAGCCGATGAGTGCGCCTTACCGGCTTTGTATGCTCCGATTTTAGGGCATGATTTACAGTCCGGTTTTGCTAAAGAAATTAATACCGGTAACGGCAAAACTCTTGCCTATTCCCATACGGTTTGTGTCAAGATTGATGATTTCGAAATTAATAATATTTTGATAGATTTCATGCCCAACCTTCATGTGCCGCTGCTTGGCGTAAAAAGCTTTTTGAGCAGCTTCATCCTTACTATCGATTATCCCAAACTCGTTTTTTCTTTAGAAACAAAAAATAAAAAGTTAAAATAACCCCACCGTTGCCGTAAGTGTTCGTTTGTCTTATCTCTGGGCTTGTATTAATTCTATCCGCGCATAATTGAAAAGATAAAATACGGGAGAAAACAAAAAATTTTGTCCACAGATTACGCAGATTTTCACAGATTAAGAAAGAAAAAGCGGGGAAAGATTTTAACAACGAATAACACAAATCTCGCGAATAAGATAAAAATATTTACCACAGAGGAAATTTCGGGGACAGCTACCATGATTTTTTTCTTTGCGTTCTTTGCCAGCCTTGCCTTGCTTGGCTAGGCGGGCGCCTTTGCGGGAAAAATATCCCATTTGCGTAATTCGTCTCTAAGGGGAGGCTACGCTTCGCTTCGCACCGTGATTCGTGGCTAAAATTTACGCAATAAAATGCAAGAATTTCCGAAACGAAAAGCAATCAGATTAAAAGGATATGATTATTCCAAGGCAGGGTATTATTATGTGACGATTTGTACGTATAATCACAAAGAATTATTCGGCCAGATTAAAGGTGATTGCATGGTTTTAAACGAATATGGAGTAATCGTCAGGAAAGCCTGGCAAGAGATTGCGTGCCATTGTCCCAACGTTGAGTTAGATGAATATATCGTTATGCCGAACCATATACATGGGATAATAATAATCAATAGTCCTGTAGGGGACGGGCATGCCCGTCCCGTTAATCAAAATAAAAAAAATAACAATTTATCGGTTATAATCGGGTCGTTCAAGTCAGCCGTTTCGCGGCAAATTAATAAATTGAATAATAATTCATTTAAATGGCAGCGTTTTTTCTATGACCATCATATACGTACGGAAGAATCATTAAAAAATATACGTGAATACATAATTAATAACCCTGCAAAATGGGCTGATGATAATGAAAACATAATAAATCTTAAATCACCGAATCGCGAACCAGACATGATATTAACGGGCCGGGCATGCCCGGCCCCTACAGGACAATTTTATTGAATTATATGGGCGCAAATAATATTAAATCGATAACCCTATCTTTCGGCGAGAATTTTATTGAGCGGTTGGCGGATATCATTCTCGACCGCTTCGGCAAGACCACCGACTATTCCCGCGTCGCCTGTGTCTTTGGCGGCAAACGTCCCGGCTTGTTTTTGCGCAAAGCACTCGCTAATCGAATCGGCACCAGTTTCGTCCCGCCTAAGGTTTTTTCCATGGATGATTTTGTCGATTGGTTGGTCGGGCAGGGGAAACCGCTGGCCGGGATATCCGATTTAGATGCCGGTTATATTTTGTATAAATTGGCGAAGAAGAACGCATCCGGGGTGTTAAAGGAGAAGAAAAGCTTTAATGAATTCTTGCCCTGGGCGCGGGAAGTGGTTTCGTTCATCGAACAGCTTGATTTGGAAGGAATTCCCGATGAGAAGTTACTTTCGATCAAGGCCAGCGCGCAAATCGGGTTTGATGTTCCGGAGAGTATTAATAAGCTTCTTGAGTCGATGGGAGTGTTGCGCAAGCTTTATCATGAGGAATTGGCTAAGCAGGGCGTGATGGCGCGCGGCAAGCGTTATTCAGCGGCCGGCGCTCTGGCCGCCGGGAATAATTTAGATGACTTCGACGCGGTATTGTTCTGTAACTTTTTTTATCTCCACGCCACCGAGGGCGCGATTATTAAAGCCGTGCTCGATTCGAGAAAGGGGAGCTGTATTTTCCAGGGCGACGAAGCCGAATGGCCAGTTTTAGCCCACAATGCCAAGTTATTCGGCTCCTCAATTGTTCCCGGCGCATTAAGCGCGTCAAAGCGTCAAAGCGTCAAAGTTAATCTTTCTTTGCATGAAGGCTTTGACCTTCACTCCCAGGTCTGCATCTGCCGCGATATCATAAACACCATCAGCGATAAAGAGAAGACCCTTATCTTACTGCCCCAACCGGAAGCAGTAGTGCCGTTGTTGTCGGAGATTTCTTCCAATGTCGATGAGTTTAATGTATCGATGGGCTATCCGTTAAAGCGCAGTGTGGTGTGCAGTTTGTTCGAATATCTGGTGCGGGCGGTGGAGAGTAAGAAGGGGGATAAATACTACGCGCGGGATTATCTGCAGGTGATGCGCCATCCCTTGATCAAAAATATCGACGCCGGGTTTGGCCATGAGGCGACGCGGGTGCTCGTCCACAAATTGGAAGAGGCGTTGGACGGTGAAATCGAATCGGATATCGGCGGAACTTTATTCATTGATTTAGAAGCAATTGAGAAGGAAACGGTGATCTACCGCGGGGCCCTGGAGATTTTAAAGGCCGGCGAGATCAAGGTCAGCCTTGATGATTGCCGGGCGATTTTAAAATATGTCCACGATACGGTGTTGCGCGGCTGGGAAGCGACAAATGATTTTGCCGGATTTAGCCGAGTGCTGGAAGCGCTTTTAGACACGCTGAGCCGGAAAAGTTATATCGGCAATTACCCGTTTAATATTAAGGCGTTGGAAAAACTCTTTAACGTTAAGGACGAGCTGGCGGAATTAAGTTTTAAGCATGAAAAGTTTAATCCCGAAGAACTGTGGCTGATTTTTTTGCAGAAGATAAAGAGCGAACTCTTATCGTTTTCCGGTTCACCGCTTAAAGGGCTGCAGATTTTAGGGTTGTTTGAGACCCGTTCGCTTAATTTCGATAATGTGATTGCTTTGGATTTAAATGAATCGGTAATGCCCCGGCTTAAGATTTACGAGCCGCTGATCCCGCGGGAAGTGATGCTGCAGTTGGGGATAAACCGCCTGGAAAAAGAAGAGGAAATCCAGCGCTACCAGTTTATGCGCCTGATCAACGGCGCTAAACGCGTCCATTTGATTTATGAGGAGACCAAAGAGAAAGAAAAGAGCCGTTTTGTCGAAGAGTTGATCTGGCAGAGACAGAAGGAAACGGGACGGCTCGATGTGCTGGAGCCGCAGCGCGCGGCGTTTAACCTGGCGCCGAGTTTGCCGCAAAATACCGCGAAGAAAACCCCGGAGATGGTTGCGCGGTTATTGGCCGACCGTTATTCCGCCAGCCGCCTGAATGTTTATTTATCCTGCCCGTTGAAATTTTATTATACTTATTGCCTGGGGCTGAAAGAAAAGCGGGGGCTGCTTGATGACCCGCGGGCTGATAGTATCGGCACTTTTATTCACGAATTGCTGGAAGAAACCCTCGGTAAGTTCAAAGGAGTTCAACCGATAATCGATGAAGAATTCTCCCGCTATTTTTTTAACGTGATGGAAAAGCGCTTTAACGAGACGATCAAGCGGAGGATGAAATCCGATTCGTTTTTGTTGTGGGGGATCTTGCAGGACCGGATGCGCAAATTCCTGGAAGAAGAGAAGCGGCGCGATGTTAAGAAGATCCTTGCCCTGGAAGAGCGAATCGAAGGGGTGATGAAACTGAGCAAACACGAGGTTACTTTCGGCTATACCGCCGACCGGGTCGATGAATTGCGCGACGATTCGATTGTTATCATCGATTATAAGACCGGTTCCAGCGACGTCCAACCCAAGAGCCTTTCCGGGCTTTCCAAAATGGAGCTGACCCGGCAAAATATCAGCGAGAGTATGAAGTCGTTCCAACTGCCGATTTATTACTATTTTATTTCCCGCCAATTTCCCGGAAAACAGGTCAACGCTCAGCTTTACAATATCCGCACCCTGGACCTGCTTCCTTTTATCCGTCCCGCGGAAGCGAAACAGCGGGAAGAAGTGATGACGGTGTGCCTGCGGGCGCTGGATTTTATTTTCGAGGAGATTATCAATCCGGAAGTGGATTTTGTGGCTGTTCCTGATGAACAACGCTGTTCCTACTGCTCCTTTAAAAGCGCCTGCGGTATTTAACCAGAAAAATACTTATTTCTCAGGGGTTTTGTAGAAGATTATGCGTGCCGATTTTGCGCAAGTACGCGGTTGAGCCGATTCTTTGATAGGTTATGCGGTAGTTGTCGGATACGCGGATTTCGTAAATATCGGTTTGCCCTGCCATTTTTTTATGGCCTAATGAGGGGTAGGAAGGGTTAGTTTCCAGAAGTTCCAGGATTTTTTTAGCGCGTTCTTTGATTTCCGGCGGCAGTTTTTTATAGAGCCGGATAAAAGTAGGGGTTGCTTCGATATGCATTATTTATCCAGTTCATCAAACAACTCTTTTATATTTTTGGTTTTGGTGGTTTTTCCGCTCTTTATGTCGGCGTCAGCGCAAGCTTCTTCCTTTTGCCATTCGGGGGTGTAGAAGTAGGCCTGGGCCTTAGGTATCATCACCTGCGGTTCGATAATTATCTTATTATCTTTTATTTCGATATCCAGATAGTCGTTGGCACGCAGGTGCAGCGCGGCGACAAAAGAACGCGGTAAAGCAATTTGATAGTTTTGACCGAGCTTTCTTAGCATAAGTATTAACTCCTTCAACTAAAATATACCATAAAAATCATATTTTGTCAAATTATAATAATACAAAAATATTAAAAAATACTAATCCCAAATAATGGGTTTGAAAAACTCATTATTTGGGATTAATCCCCGAAGAAGATCGAGATGAATTCTTTGCCGGCACTGCCCAGGGATTTCACGCTGTCGGTGATGCCGTCGATGATGCCTTTGGCTTCTTCTCCCGGCGCGCGCAATACCCCAACCGTTTTATACTTTAATTTTCCCCGTTTTTCCGGTTTTTCCTGTTCCCACACTTCGGCGTGGTAGGCGGTTTTAACGTTTTTCGGCCCCTGGACAAAGATGCCGTAAAACGTCCCGCCGACGGTTTCTACCAATTTACGGGAAATAACGTAAAGGTGATGCGGGGTGGACAGGGCATAGGCGTTGGGAACGGAAAAGAATAATGTAACCATGAAGAGAACTAAAAAATTTTTACGAAATAAAGTCATTGCATGTCCCCATGAATTTTAACCACAAGATTCCACCGATTACACTGAAAAATACAAATTCCGATAATGTAAAAAAATACAAAATCAATCTGAAATCAGTGAAATCTGTGTAATCATGTGGTTGCAGTTTTTGGTTTTTTAACTAATTTTTTATTGATTCTGCGGTTTATATTTTTCCACGAAATCGTAAAAAACCTTCCGGTCTTTCAACTGGTGAATATACCTTTTCAACACTACTTCCCCGCGATAGGGCCAGAAGCCGTAGCTTAGAGCTTCTCTATAGGCTTCCTTGGGGCCTTTGTGCTCCAGAATTACCCGATAAACGGAAATCATCGCGCCGGTGCAATCCCGCCCATTGCCGCAGTGGACGAATACCGGCTGGTTAGCGGGATTGAGGATTGTTTCTAAAAATTTCAGCACTTTTTCGTCTTCCGGCCAGGTGTAGACGCTTAAGGGGATATGGACAAAATTAAAGCCGTATTCCACGCAAGCCTTTTGCTCAGACTGCGAATATTTATTCTTACCGCTTAAGTTTACGATTGTCTTAACGCCGATTTTTTTAAGTTCCGCGTATCCCCTGGCTTTTGGGTATCCGCCGCGGTAGAGATTATCGTTTACTCTGGCGAAGGCGGGGATGCCGGCGAAGGGGTCTTTGACGTAGCTCAGGTAAGCGCATCCGCAGAAAAGAATGAGGAAAGATAATGCGACGGCTATTTTTATCCGCATGGATGTATTATAAAGCAAACCTCGTTTTATTTCCAGAAGCATTTTCCCGCAAAGGCGCAAAGCCCGCAAGCAGACTGTGTGTTTTGTGGTGAAAATTTTTGTTTTTGAAGGGTTAGAAACAAAAAATCCCGCCAGATCGAACTCCAGCAGGATTGCGGTTGACGTACTATTTGTAGGTTACACTGTTTTTTTGGTGGGGAATATTGCTTTGCCGCCCTTGATGCATTTTACGCAGACGAAGGCGCGGGTAAGCTTACCCTCGATAATTATTCTGCGTTTTTGCAGATTGGGGAAGAATTTTCTTTTGGTGGTACCGGTAATCTTTTTACCCACGCCGCCTTTTGCTTTGGCCATACCGCGCCGGGTAATGGAATTGCCGTATAACGTTTTTTTATGACAGATAACGCAGCGCCTGCTCATTGCAATCTCCTTGGCTTGATAGATGCTTTTGTCCGCTATAATATTGACGAAATGATACTATACTTCCTAATTTTGCATTGTCAAGGGGTTTTGTTATTTAGGGCAGCGGACGAGGATAAACGAAGCGTCTTTGCCGGACCGGTTTTCGAAGTAGTGCGGGGCATGACCCTCAAAAGAGAGGCAGTCGCCTTTTGCCAGTCGCCATTTTTTTTCGCCGACTACGGCGATTATCCCTCCCTTGAGTACAAAAAGCCATTCGCGGCATTTTTCTTTTATATCGCCGGAACTTACCTCGGTTTTAGTTTTTTGCCCCTTTTTTACCGAATAAAATAGAGCGGTGAAGGGTTCGTGCCGGCCGGTGAGAATCTCGGCGTAAGTATTTTTGTCAAAGTAATGGCGGCCATAACGGTTATACCTTTTAGTATGTTCGGCGAGAGATGATTTTTCTTCGGTACTTTCTTTTAATTCCCGGGAGGTGATATCCAGCCCGACGCAGACCTGGTAGAGAGAAGTTTCTTTGCCGCCCGGTTCGCCCGCTTCGATTCGCTGGAGCGTGCGGTAGGTCACGGCGTTATCCCGGAATATCTTTTTAATCGTACGATGGACATCGGCGAGCTTTAGTTTTTTTTGCCGGCGGATGAGTTTTATTTTTTCGTGTATTTCCATATTATTTTTTTACTTCGTAAAAAAATAAATATCATCCGCTTCGCGGATGAAAATGTGTAAAGCTTTTGTTCGTAAATTGATCCGAAAAAAGTTATTTTAATAGTATTCTAAAAATAATAATGTGTCAAGAGGTAAATGACTTCTACTTGCCGTTATTTCGCTTATATTGTCGTAATGTTTTTTGATAAATATTCCTTTGCCGAAAACAGGGATGAAGGTATAATTATCGTTATACGGAAAAGATAATATTCGAATAATCCCGGCCGGTGGAAGAGAAATAAAACTATAAAATAATCGATTGGTAGGAGATACCTATGTCCGAAATACGGCAGAATTTAATATCGCGGGAATGGGTTATCATCGCATCCGATAAGGGGTTAACTCCCCGGGATTATGTCGATAATCGTAAAGCCGACCGCCAGATCACGGAGCATAAGAGCGATTGCTTGTTTTGCCCGGGAAATGAAAGCCGGGTTGAGCAGGAACTTTTTTGCCTCGGTTCAGGCAAGGGTTGGCGGGTAAAGGTGGTGCCAAATAAATTCGGCGTCCTTTCAGCCGCGGGGAAAGGGGAGAGAGTGGTTAACGGGACGTTCCACTCTATGGCCGGTTATGGGGCGCATGAGATCGTTATTGAGCACCCTAAGCACAATTTTCTTATCGCCTTTGCTTCCGAAGAAGATGTTTCTAATATTTTGCGCGCTTATAAAAACCGGTATGAAGTTTTAGGCCGCGATAAAAATATCGAAGCGGTTACCATTTTTAAAAACCACGGTTTGATTTCCGGCTCATCGATCGAGCACGCTTACTCCCAGATTATCGCCACGCCCATCGTGCCGCCACAGGTAAGGACAAGGTTGGAGCACGCAACCGGTTATTTTGACGATACCGGCCGATGCGTATTCTGTAATTGCTTAGCCGATGAGTTGAGGGCTAAGGAGAGGATAGTGCTGGAGAGCGCTAAATTTGTTTCCTTCGTGCCCTATGCCGCGTTTTCGCCGTTTCATCTCTGGATTTTTCCCAAACGGCACATGGCGTCGTTTTCCGAGATTGACGAAGAAGAAATAAGAGACCTGGCGAAGGTCTTAAAGGTTACCCTGATGAAGGTCTACCGTGGTTTAAATAACCCGGATTATAATTATACGGTACGTTCCATCCCTACCAAAGAAAAAAATACCGCTTATTTTCACTGGTATATCAGCCTGATCCCACGAGTCAACTCCTCTCTGGGTTTTGAATTCGGTTCGGGGATGTATATTAATACCAGCCTTCCCGAAAAAAACGCGAAGTATTTAAGGGAAATAAACGTGGAACAATAAAGAATCAGCCACCAATGCACAAAGACACCAAAACCAATAATTAATTCATTTTAAAATTATCATCAGGCATTGAGCATTTATCATTTTTAAAAATTTAAAATGGCAAATGACCAATTAACAATTTAAAATTAAATAACGCATTTATAATCTTAGTGCCTTGGTGTCTTTGCGGCTAAGAGAGTTTAGTCTATGGACAAATTTATTATAAAATGGTTTCTTAATATCCTGGTTTTGTTCTTGGTGATAAAAATCTCACCCGGAATAACCGTTGACCACTGGGACACGCTGGCGGTGGCGGCTTTGACCCTGGGCCTGGTTAACGCGTTTTTGCGGCCGTTGATATTGGCGTTGACACTACCGCTGAATATATTTTCACTGGGAATTTTTACTTTTTTCATCAACGGTTTTATGTTTTACCTGGCCGCGAAGCTGGTGAAAGGGTTTAATGTCGTTGACTTTTGGGCGGCATTCTGGGGCGCGTTGTGGTTCAGCGTTATCAGCTCTGTCGCGGATGCTTTTACCAGGCCGAAGGCCGGAAAAACTTTTTGTTTTCATAAAACAACATATTCCGCTTCGCCCGGGCCGGAGAGAAACGAATACGATAATGTTATCGATGTGGAAAAAATCGAGGATAATGAAAAGAAAGACAGGTAAATGATAGACCCGGATAGAATTAAAAACTAAAAATATTTTCATCCACAGATTACGCAGATTTTCACGGATTAAGAAATTAAGTTTTTATCACCGATAGGCATAAGCAATATTATTTTTTTCGTGTATTTCGTGTTTGTCTGTGACAATTCGAGTAATCTGTGGACTAGATATTTTTTGGTCTTGTTTTTGTTTGTAATCTGATAATCGCTATAATCTGAGGATAAAAGTATTTCGTGGTTTATTTTTCTCCAAACGATATGAAAAAATACGACATCGTGATTATCGGCGCGGGGGCGAGCGGCTTGGTGGCCGCGATAAGCGCCGCAAGGAAAAATAAAACGGTTTTAATCTGCGAACGGATGCCGGTTGCCGGTAAGAAGATATTAGCTTCAGGCGGCGGAAGGTGTAACCTTGCCAACGACAACATCGGACCGTCTTTTTATAATCCGCAGGCGCAAGGGCTGGTCGAATCGATTTTTTACCAATTCGGAAAAGAAAAAATAATCGAATTTTTTAAAGATTTGGGGTTAACCGTCTATTCGCAGGACGGCCGTATTTTTCCCGTTACCAACCAGGCATCTTCGGTTTTAAGCGTTCTGGAAATCGAAATAAAAAATCTGGCGGTGCCAGTCGAGTTAAACTTTGAAGTAAGTGAAATATCCAAAGTAGACGGCGGTTATGCCGTCCTGGCGAAAAACGGCAAAAAGGTTTTTTGTGGAAAACTGCTTATTGCCGGCGGCGGCAGGACTTATCCGGCATTAGGTTCGGACGGAAGCTGCTATGACCTGGCGGCTGGCCTCGGCCATAAGATTATTACGCCGATGCCGGTTTCCGTCGCGTTAACGGCAAAAGATCCTTTTTGTCATCTCTTGCAGGGCCAGAAAATATTCGCCGGGGTTAAGGGCATCGTCGACGGTAAAGTAGTTTCTATCGCCGACGGCGAGTTGATTTTTACTAAATACGGTTTATCGGGAACGGCAATTATCGATATGAGCCGGCCGGTATCCTGCGCGATCCACCGCGGCTATGGCCGTGATATAGAAATATCGGTGGATATGGCGCCGTTTATGGATAAAGACGCGTTAGCCGCAGAATTTAAGCGGCGGTTAAGCAAAGGCTTTTCACGGGAAGATTTATTTACCGGCATCTTGCCCAATAAGTTCCGGATAGTTTCCAAGGAGTTAGCCGGGGGTGGCGACGCGGATACGATTGCCGCCGTCCTGAAAGACCGGCGGTTTAAAGTTTCCGGCACCCGGGGCTGGAACGAGGCGGAATTTACCGACGGAGGAGTCGAAGTGTCGCAGATTAAAATCGGCACCCTGGAATCGGCCATCGTCAAAAATCTTTATTTCTGTGGCGAGATTATCGATATCAAAGCCCCGCGTGGCGGTTATAATCTGGCCTGGGCCTGGGCGTCGGGATTTGTGGCGGGATTGACGCGATAGCGATATTACGATTTTTTTAAGGTAAGATTTTGACAGAACCCCTGATTTAGGGAGGAGGGAGTATGGACAATATAGCTTTGGTTGACAAAGCGCGCTTGTTAGTCGTTGACTACGGCATGAAGATTATTTTTGCAATAGTCATCTTTGTTTTCGGACGGTGGTTAGCCCTTATTGTTGCTAATCTGGTAGAGAAATCGTTGCGCAAAACCAAACTAAACAGAACGCTCGTAAGCTTTTTAAAAAACATTACATATTTTACTCTGCTGATTTTTGTATTTATCGCCGTCCTTAATAAGCTGGGGGTAGAGACGACTTCTTTTGTCGCCTTGGTCGGTGCCGCCGGCCTGGCGATCGGCTTGGCTTTTCAGGGTTCGCTGGCTAATTTTGCCGCGGGGGTGATGATTGTGATACTCCATCCGTTCGAGGTAGGAGATTTTATTGAAGCGGACGGAGCAAGCGGAGAGGTAAAGGAAATACAAATATTCAGCACTATTATCGCCGGCGACAATAACAAAAAAATTATTATTCCCAATGCTAAGATCACCGGTGACAAAATCACGGTGACGGCAAAAAAGTAATTTTCAAATTAAACGTTTTTATTTATAATCTCTCAATGAAAAAAATATTATCCCTTTTTTTGCTGTTTTTATGCCTGTCGATAGAAGTTTTTCCGCTTGATATTATTTTCCTTCGCCACGCTGAAACTATCGGCAACGCCGGCGGCGATTATTCGGGGAATAACGGCGATACCCTGACTGCCATCGGCCGCCGCCAGACCCAGAATGTCGTCGTCAAACTGGAAAAGTTTAAGTTTGACATTATTTTAGCAAGCCCGCTGACCCGCGCCCGGTTGACCATCCTGCCTTATCTTAAAAAACACGGCGCTATCGCTTATATCTGGCCGGAACTGGCCGAGTGTTGTTCCAGCGGTAAGCATGGTTTTACGCCGACAAAGGGCGCCTTGAGCGGCCGGTTGGTGAATGTGGTGCCGGGCGAACGCCAATACTTTTCCCTTGTCGAAGGTAAGCGCTGTTATTACTTGTCCGACTATTATGAGCAGGGGACGCGGCAGGTGGAGGATTTGTACCGGAATCTGGTTAAAAGTTTTTGGTATAAAGACAAAACTATCCTTCTGGTCGGGCATGGCACATGCGGCAAGAAACTGATTGAAAAAATTTTAGGCCATAGCCTTAGTGTTTATCTCGAAAATGCCCAAATAACTTATTTACGGCAACGGGCCGACGGAGGTTTCACCTTGCTTTTGTTGAACGACCGGCCGCAGTAAAATTAATATAATTCCCCAAGATACGCAAAATGATTGATTTGCTTTAAAACCCTGCTAAAATAAGACTTTCCTGAAATATATCGGTAGCTTTATTGGCCATAAGCATGGCTCAATAGGTATCGTAACTATAACTTTTAGCGAAGGAGATTGTATGCCTGACATAACTAAGATATTCGGAGAGCTTACCTTTAATAAGGAAGTGATGAAGTCTAAGCTGAGTAAAACCATTTATTCCAAGCTTATCGATACGATACAGTACGGCCAGCCCTTGGATGAAGCAATCGCGCCGGATGTTGCTCACGCGATGAAGGAATGGGCGTTGGAAAACGGGGCGACGCATTTTACCCATTGGTTCCAGCCGCAGCGCGGCGGCACCGCCGAGAAACACGACGCCTTTATCACTTACGGCGAAGACGGTGAAATCATCGAACGTTTTTCGGCCAAGCAGCTCATCCAGTCGGAGCCGGACGCCTCTTCCTTTCCTTCGGGAGGAATCCGTTCCACGTTTGAGGCCAGAGGCTATACCGCCTGGGACCCTACCAGCCCGGCGTTTTTATTGGAAGCGGGCGACACAAAAACCCTGGTTATCCCTTCCGTATTTTTATCGTGGACCGGCGACGTGCTTGATTTAAAAACGCCAATGCTTCGTTCGATGAAGGCATTGAACGATTCCGCTTTGAAGCTGCAGAAATTATTAGGCAATACCGCCGCGAAAAGAATCAAGGTTTTCGCCGGGCCGGAACAGGAATATTTTCTTTTTTCTAAAAAGCTTTGCGCCAGGCGCCCTGATTTAAAGGTTTGCAACCGGACGCTTTTTGGCGCGCCGCCGGCAAAAGGCCAGCAGATGGAAGACCATTATTTCGCGGCAATCAAAGACAAAGTAATCATGTTTATGGAAGAATTCGATATCCAGTTATACCGCCGCGGGATACCGTCTAAGACGCGGCATAATGAAGTATCGCCCAACCAATTTGAGATAGCGCCGCTTTACGAAGAGCTTAATCTGGCGGTTGACCATAATCTGCAGTTGATGGATATTATCACCAAGGTTGCCGACAAGCATGATATGGTAGCAGTATTGCACGAGAAGCCGTTAGCCGGCGTAAACGGTTCCGGCAAGCATTTTAACTGGTCGCTGGGTGATGACACCGGTGTTAACTATCTTGAGCCTTCATCTTCGCCCAGGCAAAATATGAGCTTTCTGATGACGCTGGGCGCGATTTTACTGGGCGTCAATAAATACGGCGGCTTGCTGCGCGCCGCAGTCGCCGATGCCGGCAATGACCATCGGCTCGGCGCCAACGAAGCGCCGCCGGCGATTATGTCGGTTTATCTGGGGGAATACCTTGATGCGATTCTCGATGTAATCGAGGGGATCGGCAAGGTAACCGAGCAGAAAATATCACATATCAATATCGGCGTGCAAAATCTTCCCCGGGTTGCCAAGGATACCTCCGACCGTAACCGCACATCGCCGATCGCCTTTACCGGCAACAAATTTGAATTCCGGGCCGTAGGCTCGTCGCAAAATTGTTCCGAAGCGGCTACGCTGTTGAATCTCCTGGTAGCGTACGGTTACGATGAAATCAACCGGAGGATATCGGCTAAGAAAGGCGATGCCAAAACCAACGCTTTTCTGGTGATGAAAGATATTATCAAGGAAACCAAGCGGGTGCGGTTTGAGGGAAATAACTATTCGGCCCAGTGGCACGAGGAAGCGGAAAAAAGAGGCCTACCCAATAAGAAGACCACTCCGGCGGCCCTGGAGATGTTAATCGAAAAACCCGCGGTCGAACTATTTACGAAATACAAGATTCTTTCGGAGCGGGAATTGCATTCCAAGGTGGAAATAAAACTTGATATGTACATCAAGCTTAAAGATGTCGAGTTCAAAACGGCGCGCGAAATCGCCGAAACTTATATTTTACCGGCCGTTTTGCAACAGATAAACCTGGCCGGTAAGGCGGCCCGGTTCAGCGCAAAAAATAAAGCGATTGCCGCCGACATTAAGAATCTTGAAAAAGTATACAACGAGATTAAAGACGGCATCGCCGGTTTGGAAAAAGCGCTGGCGGTTTGCGAAAAAGAAAACGATTTATTTAAAAAAGCGCATCTCTACGCCGAAAAAGGAAGCCAAGCGTTAGGCGGATTACGGGCGGCCGTAGATTACGCCGAGACTGTGGTGGCGTGGGAGTTCTGGCCGCTGGCGAAATACCAGGATTTGCTTTTAGTCCTGTGATACGCAGATGATCGCGGATTAAAAGAAACAGATGATCGCAGATAGCTGTTGGGAATTTGATTATTTTATCTGTGGTCATCTGCATCTTCTCATCGGCGGTCATCATTATTCTAATGAGATAAGCAATGAGCATTAATCGGGAAGTGTTAAACGCCGAAATCCAGAGGCTGAAGAAAGAAAAAGGCGCGGTAATCCTGGCGCATAATTACCAGATTCCCGATATCCAGAATGTCGCCGATTACCTGGGGGATTCACTGGAGCTTTCCCGGATTTCCGCCAAGCTCGTCGAGAAGCTAATTATTTTTTGCGGGGTTAAATTCATGGCGGAGACCGCCAAGATACTCTCGCCGCAAAAAAGAATTATTTTACCGGTTTTAGAGGCCGGATGCCCCCTGGCGGATACGATTGAACCGGAAGAAGTCGAGGAATTAAAAAAGAAACATCCCGGCGCCTGGGTGGTCAGCTATGTCAATACTGCGGCAAGCGTAAAAGCGCTGAGCGATGTATGTTGTACTTCCAGCAACGCTATACAGGTCGTCCGGGGCATCCCGGCAAAAAAAGTTATTTTTGTGCCGGATAAGAATTTAGGCTGGTGGGTTAAGAAAAATGTTCCGGAAAAAGAAATTATTGTCTGGCAGGGTTTTTGTTATGTGCACGAACAATTTACCTTAAAAGACTTAGAAGAAGCGAAGAAAAATTTTCCCGAGGCGGAAGTCCTCGCGCATCCCGAATGCCGCAGTGAAATATTGGAAAAGGCCGACTATGTTGTTTCTACGGCGGGGATGTTAAAGCGTGCCAAAGAATCGGGCGCTAAAGTGTTTATCATTGGAACCGAAGAGGCGCTTGTCTATCGGCTGCAAAAAGAAAATCCCCAAAAAGAATTCTATTCTCTGGGAACCGCGCGTACCTGTATAAATATGAAAAAGACAACCTTGAACGAATTGCATCGGGCTTTAAGCCATGAGATCTATGAAATTGAGCTTGATGAGCAAATCATCAAGCAGGCAAAAACCGCGTTGGAGCGGATGGTGGAATATATTTAATTTTTCCGGCTGGATACAGCCGGAAAAATTTCCCGCCCTTGGCGGGATCCCGCTTCTTTATATAGGTATCTATGGGGGCGGTGAAACCATGAGCGAGCGACAGTCCCTCGACTTCGCTCGGGATGTTCGAGGGATAGTGAACAAAGTCGAACTACGAGTCGAAGGGCAATGAGTTTAGTACTAATTTTGACATAGTAAAATTAACGCCGGGCAATAAAACTTGTCCCGATGCTACATGGTGATGCTTAGCTCCATTGCTCTGAAGCGAAGAGGTTTGAGGCGATATGGATGGGATGTTTTTGATAGGTTTATTTGTTATTCTATGTGTGGGAGCTTTGCTTGCCGTTTTTTTTATACCTTCCCGAGGGATGGGTAGCCGGGAAAAGAAAAAGGCGCCTAAGCCTGCCGAAACGAAAGCCAAACTAACGTTATTTAAAAAAGAAGCCCGTCCCAAAATAAAGCCGGAAGAACAAATCGCCGCGATACAATCGGAATTGGATTCTTCCCGGCTCGAAGCCGCTAAGGTTAAAGTTGAGCTGGCCGCGGCCCTGGGAAGGGAAGCGGCATTGAAAGAGGGGACAGTAAAAAAAGAGGAATTCGAGGAACGCCAGGCGCAGCTTAAAAAAGAAAACGCTCAATTGCAGGAGAGGGTGCTTGGTAAAGAGAAAGAGCGAGACGAGCAATTTTCTCAAAATGTCAAGTTGTCTAAAACAATACGCGAAACGCAGGAACGAGTGGCGCCGCTGGAAGCAAAAAATAAAGAATTGGCCGAGGAGAGTAACCTTCTCAAAGCCCAGATAAAAAAACACCTGAAAGAAGTTGAAGACGCCGGCATCAAGGTGAAAGAACTCAGCACGATCGTCGGCGACTTTAAAAAGAAGAGTACCGCCAGCAGCTGGGTTTCCAAAGAAGAGTACGATTTCCTGTTAACTCGCTTAAAAGAAAAAGAGGAAACACTTAAGCAGTTACGGCCGGAACCGGGAGCAAGGAAAAAAGAGCCGGAAGCCGAAACCATAAACGCCGAGCCGCCCAGCGAATTAGATAAGATCGCTAAAGAAGTTTTCGGCCGAAAAGAAGAAAAGGCGGCGGTTTTGCCGGCCGCGGTTAAAACGGAAGTCGAGCCGGAATTGAAAGAAGCGAAGCCTCAGGGAAAAGAAGAAAAAGTTGAGGCAGAAACGATTGTCGCCGGCCCGGAGCCGGAAGGGGTAAACGGCGGAGCTAAGGTTGAGTCCGTATCGTCGGTGGTTCCGCCGGCGGTTCCGGCCGCGGCTCCGGCCGCGGAAAACGCGCCCGAAGAGGAAAAAAAGGAAGCCGTGCCGGCCGAACCTCGACCAAAGGCGGAAACGGGTGAGACGGCCGGCGGGGAAACTTCGGTTGAACCCCGGGAAGAAAATAAACAAGAACCGGCGCCGATTTCGACCGCGCCGGAAAAGATAAATGTTCCGGCCGCTCCTGCGGCCGAAGCCGAAGTTCCGGCGGTCTCGGCAGCGACTGCCGCGCCGGAAGCGGCAGAACCGGAAGAGCTGCCGCCGGTTCAGGAAGACAAAACCAGTCCGGAAGCCGCCGCGCCGGAGCAAAAACCGCAAGAAACGGCTTCTCCCGAAGAAAAAGCGCCGAAAGATAAAACCGCGAAAGACGCCAAAGAGGCTAAAGCGCATATCGATCTTTCTAAATTGCGCAATATCGGGATTATGGCGCACATCGACGCCGGGAAAACCACGACTACCGAGCGTATTCTTTATTATACCGGCCGTTCCCATAAGATCGGCGAGGTCCATGACGGCAAGGCGACGATGGATTGGATGAAGCAGGAGCAGGAAAGGGGGATTACCATCACCAGTGCCGCCACGACTTGTTTTTGGAACAACTACCGTATCAATATTATCGATACGCCGGGGCATGTGGATTTTACCGTGGAAGTGGAGCGCAGTTTACGTGTCCTTGACGGCGCGGTGGCGCTTTACTGCGCTGTAGGCGGCGTCGAGCCGCAGTCGGAAACGGTCTGGCGCCAGTCGGAAAAGTATCATGTTCCGAAAGTGGCATTTGTGAATAAAATGGATCGTCTGGGCGCCGATTTCTTTAAGGTCCTCGAAGAAATCGAGGATAAATTAGGCGCCGACGCCATACCGCTGGTTATCCCGGTCGGCGCCGAAGATAATTTTAAAGGCATTATCGACCTTCTGGAGATGAAAGCCTATATTTATGAAGATACTTCTCTGGGCAAGGACTACAATATTGAAGAAATTCCGGCGGAGCTTAAAGATAAGGCGGTCGAATACCGCCACAAAATGATTGAGAAAGCGGCTTCCCTCGACGACGATTTAGCCAGAAAATATCTCGAAGCGGAGTCGACGATAACTAACGAAGAAATAAAAGCCGCGATTCGCAAGGGGACGATAGCCGGCAAGGCAGTGCCGGTTCTCTGCGGAGCGTCATTTAAAAATAAAGGCGTGCAAAAACTTTTGGACGCGGTTATCGATTATCTCCCTTCGCCCCTGGATCTGCCTCCGATCAAGGGGCATGACGTCAACGATCCGGAAAAAGAAATCATTCGCTACGCTAAGGATGATGAGCCCTTTACCGCCCTGGCATTTAAGATCCAAACCGATCCGCATATGGGTAAGCTGGTCTATTTCCGGGTTTATTCCGGGACAATGGAAGCCGGATCCTATGTCTTGAACGCGACCAAAGATAAGAAAGAGCGGATTGGCCGGATTTTCCAGATGCACGCCAACCAGCGCGAATCCCGGGACAGCGTTTTTGCCGGAGAAATCGCCGCCGCAGTCGGCCTGAGCAGTACGATTACCGGCGATACGCTTTGTGATGTCGAGTATCCGGTGTTGCTTGAGTCGATAAAATTTCCCACGCCGGTGGTATCGCTCAGCATTGCCGCGGCGACCCGCGCCGACCAGGATAAACTGGCTAAAGGACTGGCGAAGCTGGCGGAAGAAGACCCTACGTTTATGGTTCAATCCGATGAAGAAACCAAGGAAACGATTTTGACCGGTATGGGCGAGCTCCACTTGGAAATCATCGTGGACCGGCTGAAGCATGAATTCGGCGTCGAAGCGGTAGTGGGAAAGCCTAAGGTGGCTTACCGGGAATCGATCGGTAAGGGGGCTTCCGAAGAATACAAACACGTTAAACAATCCGGCGGCCGCGGCCAGTACGGCCATGTGGTTATCGAATTCTCACCCGCCGCCCGCGGCGAGGGGTTTAAATTCAAAAACAGTATTGTCGGCGGGGCGATCCCCCGGAACTTTATCCCCGCTGTGGAAAAAGGGTTAGTCGAAGCGATGCGGAGGGGCGGCCTCGCCGGGTATCCGGTAGCGGATATTGAGGCTAATCTTGTGGACGGTTCGTTCCATGAGGTCGATTCTTCGGAATTAGCGTTTAAGATGGCGGCCATCGGCTGTTTCCGCCAGGCGTTTACCAAGTGCGCGCCGGTATTGCTTGAGCCGCAGATGAAACTAGAGATAACCACGCCGGAAGATTACGCCGGAGCTGTTGTCGGCAATGTCTGCTCGCATCGGGGTAAAGTTTTAAGCATGGATTCACGGAATAACCAGAAGGTGATTTCCGCGGAGGCGCCCCTTTCGGAATTATTCGGTTACACCACGGCATTGCGTTCACTTTCCAGCGGCCGCGCCAGCTGTTCCATGGAATTTGCCAAGTATACGGAAGTGCCTTATGAAGTTACCCAGAGGGTAATCGAAGAAAGGAAAAGGAAAGCGGAGGAAGAAAAGGGCAAATAAAGATTCATTTTAAAATTATCATTTGTCATTTCACATTTTTCATTTTTTAAAAATTTAAAATGGCCAACGTCCAAAGGGTAATTTAAAATGAAATTTGGATAAGGTCTTATGCCCAGGATATATTATGTTGCGTAAAACCGATATCTTTAAAAAAATAATCGAAGTTAATCTTGTCCGGGAAAAAAATATTCTTTCCCAATACGCCTGCCCCAGCAGCTGCGCCGTGCGTTTTTCTTCGCAGGGCGAAAAAGTGCCTGACGCGCGCAATATCCGCCCGGCTTTTTTCCATGATACCGACCGGATTATCCATTCTCAGTCCTACGCACGGTACATCGATAAAACCCAGGTATTTTATCTTTTTGAGAACGACCACATCACTCATCGTGTTCTCCATGTTCAGTTCGTCGCGAAGATCGGAAGGGTGGTCGGCCGGGCCCTGCGGTTAAACGAAGATTTGGTTGAGGCGATTGCTCTGGGCCATGATATCGGGCATGTCCCTTACGGCCACGATGGCGAAAAGGTTCTCGATAAAATATGCCATGTTCACAAGATAGGTTCATTCAGCCACAATGTTCAAAGCGCACGCTTCTTAAAAGATATTGAAAAAAACGGCCAGGGCTTGAATCTTACCCTGCAAGTGCTGGATGGGATTCTGGCGCATAACGGGGAGATGCTTAGCCCGAGATACGAGCCGGATAAACTTAAGGATTGGGCAGTTTTCCGGGAGCAATATCGAAAGTGTTTCCTTGACCGCAGTTTCGGTAAAAAAATCAGGCCGATGACGCTTGAGGGCTGCGTGGTAAGGATTTGCGATGTTGTTGCCTATATCGGCAGGGATATCGAAGACGCGATAACCGTCCGGTTGATAAAACGCCCGGACATTCCTTCAAAAATAAGAAAAGTCTTGGGTAGTTCCAATAATGAGATTATCAATACCCTGGTGATGGATTTAATCGCCAACAGCTACAATAAGCCGTTTTTAGAATTCAGTAATGATATTTTTGACGCTTTATGCGAACTGCGGATATTCAACCACGAAAATATTTATTTTAATCCGCAGATCAAGACCCAAAGCGATAAGATCGCCGATATGTTTGCGCGGTTGTTCGATAAATATTACGATAATATAAAAGGCCGTGATAATAATTCTTTCGCCTACCACTACTGGCAGCGCATGAGCAGGCGTTATCGCAGGGAAACCCCGGTCAAGCGCGCGGTAGTTGATTTTATCGCCGGCATGACCGACGATTTTTTCAACAACCAGTTCAATGAAAACTTCGTACCGCAGAGTTTTGGTTATGTTTTTAAACCGCTGCCGAACCGTGTATAGAAAAACAAAAAATGAAACAGGAAGATTCCCGCGAAGAAAAGCCGGATTTCGATATTAAAGAAGAGCGGCGCCGGGCGCGCGAGCGCCGAAAAAAATTGCACGATTACTTTACCGGCTATACCGTCGAAAAATTTATGGATGATTTATGCGCCTATTTTGACGGCGAGATCGATTTTAATCTCGAAAAAATCCGCGAAGCTGTTTCTGCTAAGGGCAAACTTATCGAACTGATCAGGAAAGCTGAACAAAAAGACACCCACCCGGTAAGCGAATTTCTCCAGGAACTATTTCTAATCTGAACGAGCCGGAAGTAAAACTAAAAAAGCTCGTTCAGATTAGGTATATGGAAACTTACGGTTTTTCCGCCAAGGCGAGACTTCGCCAAAAGTTTCCAACTTTTGGCGAGCAAGCTTTCCCTTTCCAGAAAAATATCTGAATCGCATTTCCAATTAACCGCATTTTTAACCCAATCTTCCAATAACTATTTTTATCGCGATGCAACATCCTGGTAATCAAGGAGATATAAAGAATATTTACTTGCTAAAAATTGGGTTTATAGAGGATATCGTGTTATATTCAAATTGAAGGAAAGTTTGCTTGCCACAATTAATAAATATTTAGGTGAGTCCGCCATTGGCGGAAAAACCATAAGGTTTTCAAACATCTAACTCGCCAAAGCATGGGCTGAGTTTTATTCCTCAGCAGTTATGGTTTTGGCGAATTAGCGATGAAGGAGCGTGTTCTATGTGAAACATCTGAAAATAGCGGCCATCATCGGCGGGATTGTTATTTTTTCTTTCGCGTCCAGTGCTTGCGCGCAGGACGACGGCCGCGCTATAGAAATCCTACCTTTTAGCTCAATCAGCCAGATAAATTTTTTCCATTCCCCAGCGCTTTACTTATCCGATTTCAACCCTAAACCGGATAAGGCCGTACGCTTGCGCCCGGATTATCTAACCTATTATAGCTGGATGATGCTTATTCGGGAAAAAGGTTATGCCGGCGAAAGAGTTTACGTGTCTTACCGCGACACCCAGGAGAAACTTGCTTATACCCGGTATAACTTTAATTTCAAAACACAAATTACCGATAATAGTAATACAAATAGCGATGGTAAAGAAGTGTTGAGGGAAAAGTGGCGGGATCTTCTGGGAGTGGATATATTTTACCTGTACTTTAAAGCCAAAGATGTAGAGGAATGGGTAAAGGATAGGCTCAGCGTGAAAGTTTTTCATATCAAAGGCCGCCCCCAGTTCAAAAAAAACTCCATAAGCTATGTTTTCAGGGCATCGTTTTGAGTTCTGCTAAAATATAAGTGAATTACCGCCGACTTCGTCGCCGGCTTCACCTAAATGATCCCGCCAGACTGCGGCGGCCCGCCTTGATGAGCTATAAGGCCCACGGCTTCGCCGTGAGGCGAGCGAGGCAGGAATTATTTGCCCCGCATTCCTGCTTCGCCTTGCTCGGCTCGCCTCACGGCGAAGCCGCGGGCAAGGCGGGCATCCGCCGAATAAATTGGCGGTTTTCCGCAGTTCAAATAAAAAGCTAAAACTCTACCAAAACCTGCCCGTTTTGTTATAATTAAAGAGTGCTGTATCTTGTTTGCTGTTTGTCTTTAAGCTGATAGACTATAAGCGATATAAAAACTGCAACCACTGATTTCACAAGATTTCACAGATTTTTAAGATTTTCAGTTTTTTACATTATCGGAATTTATATTTTTCAGTGAAATCTGTGCAATCATGTGGTTGAAATTTGTTTGTTTTTGACAGGCCGCTGCCAATAATGGGAGGGGGAATGAAAGGAAAAAATAATCGCCGGGAAGAAAGAACGCTGATACGTTTTCCCATGCAATATGAAAAAATTCTCGATAGCGGTAAATTGGGTATCGCGGTTAAGGTCTACGGACAAGACATGGGGCTGCTGGGGGTAGGTTTTGTTTGTAAGGAACTAATGGAGTTGAGCAGTCTGCTCAAAATTACTATGCTTGTTTCGGATGCGGATAAAATTTCTTTCGAAGGGCGCGTGGCACGAATCGAGGTTAGTGATGATAAGGAATATATCGTCGGCGTCCAGATTGATAAAATCAACGATGAGGATAAAGGCAAGCTAGACGATTTCCTGCGCCGGGCTAATATAAAAAAGGTTTTGCAGGGGGTTAATTTAAAGAATGTCATCGATATATATTTTACCGTAGGCTATCCTCCGGTGATGAAGAAGATCGGAGAGTGGGTTACCGCCGGAGGCGAAGTTTTTGACTCGCATAGCCTGCAGTGTTTATTGTTTGGGATGCTGGATAGGGATCGGCATAAGAAGTTTTTGGCGGAAAAAGAACTGAATTTTGTTTATACTTACAGCAAAGAGATCCGGTTCCGCGTAAATATGCATATGCAGCGGCGTAAAGTCGAAGCGGTATTCCGGCTTTTACCCTATCGGGTGTCTTTACCTTCGGAGATCGGAGTTCCTCCCGTGGTCGAGAAATGGTTGAATAATAACAGCGGATTGATTATCATCGCGGGAAGGACCGGTTCCGGTAAAAGTACGACCATCGCTTCTTTAGTGGAGCTATATAATCAAGAAAAAAAGGGGGTAATCGTCTCCCTGGAAGACCCAATCGAGTATTTGCATACCGATCGAAAGTGTATTATAAAACAAAGAGAGATAGGGGTAGACACTCTTTCTTTTGCCAACGCGGCGAGAAATGCCCTTCGCCAGGACCCGACCGTATTGGTTATCGGAGAAATTTTAGACCAGGCAACCATGGAAGTAGCGATTACCGCGGCCGAAAGCGGCATTTTAGTATTTACTACCTTACACGCGGCTAATTCCACTCAAGCCCTGGATCGGGTAATATCTTTTTTCCCTCCCGAGGTGCAGCGCCATATGCTTTCCCGGTTGGCGCTGGTTCTAAGAGGCGTGACGACCCAGCTGTTACTGCCGCGAATGGATAAGAGCGGGTTTACTCTTATTTCGGAAGTCGTGACTTCTACCGACGCGGTTAAAAGCATAATCAGAAACGGCGATTGGGCGCAGATCCGGTCGATTATCCAAACCGGTAAAAACGAAGGTATGCAAACATTCAAGGACTCATTAGAGAATGCTTATCGCCAGGGATTGATTGACGCGGAATATTTACTTTATGAAGAAGTCAGGTAATGAAGCACAAATGTATTCCCCGCGGCAGGCAGGGCGTGGGATATCTAGCTTCATATCTCCGTAGCCATCCTGTGGCAAGATTTGGCGAAGGAGAATAAAAGGTTTTCCTGGGCATAAGCGGGCGGCTTTTTTCTTAGATATGTTCGAACGCAAACACCAAAAAGTAGCTTCGGTTCTGGTTTTCATAAAAAGATTGGGGCGGTGCCTGGCCGCCGCCGTTTTATTGATTTTAGCCGCCTTGCTTATCGGGGTTGCCGGATATCATTGGATTGCCGGCCTTGGGTGGGTCGACGCGTTGTTAAACGCGTCGATGATTTTAGGCGGCATGGGCCCGGTAAACTCGCTAGTTAACAACGCCGCGAAAATTTTCGCTTCGTTTTATGCTCTTTTCAGCGGGCTCGTGTTTATCGCCGTGATGGGAATCGTTTTATCGCCGGTCGCGCATCGAATGCTCCACAAATTCCACGTGGACGAAAAAGATTTATAACCCTGCCAATTTATAATTGGTGCGATATTTTTTCCCGCCATTTAAAATTCAAGGTTAATAGAAGGTGCCGAGTTTGATTTTAGGCGGCGCATGATATACTTTTTGGGTTAAAAAGATGCCAAAACGAATTGAGCGGATACGCAAGGAAAACGAACGGCTTAAAAAGAAGTCGCCCTATAATTTCTGCGACCGGTGGTGCGAGCAATGCCCCGATTCTATCCAGAATAAATGCCGGGTCTACCAGGTAGAATTTGAGCAAAAGGTCACCAATATTTCACTTGGCCGCGACCCCGATGACCATGAAATCATCCCGGAGATATTTGAAGCCCATTTTGGTAACGCGCTCCAGGGGTTAGAGGATTTCGCGGTAGAGCATGATACCGATACTGATGCTTTTGACGCTCAGGAAAGTGTGGAGGAAGAAGGGGAGACAGGGCGCCGCGTCGATAAACATCCGGTAACAGGGTTATGCGATAAGTATATGGGCTTCGCCCATAAGTTTATCCAATACGCCTATCGGGAATACCCCGCGGCAAAAAAAGAAACTGAAACTATCGCCCGCTACCACATGTTGTTGGCGGTAAAAATGAAACGCGCTTTAACCGGTATCCTGGCGGCGGACGATAAAGATGAGTTTGGCTTGCATGACGGTGTCGCCCAGCTTGATGTCTGCGCCAAGGCCGTCACCGGTTCGCTTGAGGCGTTAAGGGGCCTGCGCCAGGCTTGTCCGGATTTAAACAAATCCTGCGCCGGCCTCATCGCCTTGCTTCATCGAGTCAGCGAATCCATTGGGGAGCTGGAAGAAAATATCGGATAGGGCGATGGAAAATACTACCATAAGTAATGAGGAACCTAAAAGAAAGCGGCGCGTACGCTATAAGGGCACGCATCCCCGCCGGTTTGAAGAAAAGTATAAAGAGCTTAATTTCGAAAAATATGCCGACGATGTAAAAAAGATCATAAAAAGCGGCAAGACACCCGCGGGGATGCACCGTTCGATTTGCGTTAAGGAAGTCATCGAAGCGCTTAGGCCTGAGCCCGGCCAGGTTGGATTGGACGCGACACTGGGTTTTGGTGGGCACGCGCAGGAATTGCTGGCGCGTGTCAGCCCGGGAGGGCGTATCTTTGGTATCGACGTTGACCCTGTAGAATTAGCGCGCACGGAGGCCCGTCTCAGGAAGGCCGGCTTTAACGAAAATGAATTTGTCGCCCGGCGTATAAACTTCGCCGGTATCCCCAAACTGCTTGATTCTGCCGGCGGCGGTTTTGATTTCATTCTTGCCGACCTCGGCGTTTCATCGATGCAGCTTGATAATCCTTCGCGAGGGTTTACTTTTAAAAGAGAAGGGCCGCTCGACTTAAGGTTTAACTCCCAAAGGGGCCAGCCTGCGTCGGCCTTGGTCAAATCGATATCGGAAAAAGCCCTGGAGAAGATACTTTTTGCCAATTCCGACGAACCTTACGCGTGCGAGATCGCCCGGGCGATTCATAAAAACAAAAATATGATTGCTACGACTACTGCGCTGGCTGATGCCATACGGGAGGCGCTGGCCGGAGTATCTTTTGAAAATCCCCGGGAGGAAATAACGACTTCGATCAGGAGAACTTTTCAGGCATTGCGCATCGCGGTCAACGATGAGTTTTCCGCTCTCGAGCAATTTTTGAGAAACCTGCCGATTTGCCTTAAGCCCGGCGGCCGGGCGGCAATCCTGACGTTTCACTCGGGCGAGGATAACCGCGTTGCCCGGTTTTTCGATGAAGGATTGGCGACGGGGGCATATTCCGATATCTGCCGCGAACCCATCCGGCCGACACCCCAGGAGCGGTATGATAATCCGCGCTCGAAGAGCGCGATATTGAGATGGGCGGTGAGAGCAAAAACAAAATAAAAAAACTTATTCCGTAGGTACTTTCGGACACAAACATCAGAAAAGCCGCTTCGGTAAACGTTTTCAAAAACCCCCAAAAAACCTGCCTTTTATCCGGTTTTTCCCGATTAGATATGTTAAATTATAATCACCAGTCAGCGTTTTTTGCCATGCTCTAACGCAAAAGTTGGGATAATAGTAAGGTGATTATTCATGACCCAAATAATCCCCCGAAAAAACGGAGGGGCGTATTGCCGTACGTCCTCGGGTTTCAAAGCTATCGCCGTATTTCTGGCCTTGGCGGTATTTTTTTCTTCGCTCAGCCCACTGGCTTTATCCGAAGTCGTGCCCGCGCCGCAACCGGCGTCTAGTGTCTATAATCTCCCTCTACCCACCAAACTCCTTTCAGTATCCGAAAAATTCTCTTACCCGGTCTTGAAGGGCTTACGTTTTAATCCTAAAAACCCTCTCAATATCGAATTCCTCGTCGATACTGCCAATAAAGATGACGTATCTAAAGAAGAAGCCGACCGTCTGATCAAGTATTTTCTGGCAGGGTTAACTCTTCCCCAGGAAGAGTTATGGGTCAACCTGTCACCGTTTGAAGGAGAACGTGTTGCTTCAGACAATTTAGCCCTGACCGATCTCGGCAAAGATCTGTTAGGCCAGGATTACTGCCTGAAGCAACTCGTTTCTTCTTTGACCTACCCCGGAACAGAACTGGGAAAGAGATACTGGGACAGCGTAACGGCAGTAATGAAGGATGAAGGACGAGGGATGAAGGATGTTAATACTTATAACAAGGTTTGGGTCATGCCTCAGAAGAGCGTCGTCTATGAGAAAGGAGACACGGCGTTTGTCCTCGAGGCGAGCTTAAAAGTCATGCATGAGAGGGATTACGTGGCGCAGCAGCGTAATCTACCGAAGGATGAAGGACGAGGGATGAAGGATGAAAAAACAAAGAAGGACGAGGGAGGAAGGACGAAGGACGAAAAAGGAAAAACTGAAGAAATTGCGTCAAGGGTTTTCAAAGAAGTCATCCTCCCTGAAGTCAACCAGGAAGTCAACCACGGCAAGAACTTTGCCACGCTGCGCCAGATCTATAACTCTCTCGTCCTCGCCGTCTGGTTCCGTAAGAAATTCAAAGATTCCTTCTATAAATCCTACATCGATAAGGGGAAGATATCCGGGATAGACCTAAAGGACAAAAACGTAAAAGATAAGATTTTTAACCTCTACGTAGAAGCCTATAAAAAAGGAGTATATAACTGCGTAAAGAAAGAAGAACGATTGGGGAAAAACCCGGTAAGGCGCAGGTATACTTCTGGAGGGATGGTGTTTGGAGCGGAGGCTTTTAGAGAAACAATGCGCGTGGAATTAAATTTGCAGGTCGGCGTAAACCCGGCAGCAAATTCGTGCTTAGGGAGACTAAAGGCTGTTGGGTCTGCGTTTTTGACGCAGGAAGAGTTAACAGGTAAAGAAGTAGGCAGAGCGCTAGGAGCTGTAGACAAGGATAAAAGCGTATCTTCGCCCGATGCAGGCCAAAAAACGCCAGGCAAAGCCAAATCTGTAAACATCCCGTGGCAAAAAAAATTACCACCCTTTGATTTTATCATCAAGCCCCATACGAAAACTCATGACTTACTTGGCATAGCGAATAATTTGTCCGGAGTATTATTAGGAATATTTCCCGACATCGCAAGTCAACTGCATGGAATATCGCCGTTGCGTCTTGCTCTCGATTATCCCGTTTTATGGATAGGTGATGATGAGTATGGTACATTCCAAATTTCTTTAAGCGGGGCCCTGGATAATGCGATTGACGGTATCGCGAAGGAAGCGACCAGGCAAGAAACTGAATATAAAGGGATGATAGAAGTCAGCTTTAGCGTGGAGCACGACCGTCTGGTGATAAAAGTTAGCGATAACGGTATAGGGATAACCGTCGACACCCTGGGCCGTCTTTTCAGCGATGAACCTGTTAGCACAAAAAAGCGCAGGGAAGATGAGACATTGGGAAGAGTAGGTACCGATGTGCGTAACTATTACGGTGATGCGCTGGTCAACCGCTACGGCGGGACAATCGAATTCGATACCTATCATCACCAAGACGGCGCGCATGTCATGAGAAGATACCGTTCCCATAATGAGGTTAGCGTGGGACACCGCATTACCGCCGGTACTACTGTAACCTGGACGATTCCTTTTGGAAAAAAAGTTGCCGCCTCGCCAACCCTGTTCCGGCCAGAACGGGCCGTGCCGTTAGGTTCGCCGACGGCGGCGGGATCTATTGCGGCCAACGGCGCTGCTTCGATTAATTTCCCTATTTTTACTGAGAAGTTCCCATATATGCCGCCAGGCGCGCTTTCTACAGATGCTCGCCAAATATATTTAGGAAACGCAGGTGATAAAAAAATCGTCGCAGATATTCTGACTATTTTAAGAGACAGCCAGCTTTCATCGGTTGACAAGGGGCGTGTGGCCAGTATTGTTGGCCATCTTGTGGATAATGCTGTTGATGCTGTCTATGAGAGAATTGATAATATTACTGATGATAGTGTTCGTGGGCAGGTTTCTGGAAAAGCTGCAATATCATTTTTTATACAGCGTGATTCTCAGACTGGTGGAACAAGGGTAATCTTATCTGATAATGGAGCAGGGATAAGAAAAGATATTTTCCAGAGCTGGGTTAATGGCGAATATAGAACCTCAAAACCACTTGGGCGAGGATATGCGACACGTTCTATTTTAGACACAGCTAAAGGGAATTTCGAAATTTCTTTTGTTTCCGAACGAGAAAACGATACAGGATATCAGTTTACGCAATATCAAAATGGAAAAAGAATTATGGATGTCAGCAATGAAAATGTAATAGGCACGACTGTTATTATAACTTTTCCGAGAGACCAACTTTCGCCAGCCGCTGCCTCGCCGGTAGATATGTCCCGCAGGGGTCTTTTTTTATTCGGTTTGTTGGCGGGAGTGGCAGCAGTAGCGGGAAAAGTAGTGAAAGACAAGCTGCGGATTTTGGGCCTTACCGACGCCGGCCATGAGTTACTTTCGTCTCAACCGCCGCAGCGGAGTTATCGATCTGAGCCCATTACCGCGGCTAATCGCGCGGGCGATTCCGAACATGAGGGGGCTTTGCAAAATGTACGGCAGCAGTTTGAGATGCGTAAGCAACTTGAGGATTTCGGTTACGATAAAAAATCACGGCAAGCTATCGTTCATGAATTAGTTAATTTGTTTCCCGATTTAAATACTTATCGCTTTAGCCCGGGTGGGGACGAGGCAGGAAGGCTTAAGGAATTATACGCCGCGATTAAGGGTAAATTTAATATTGAATCCGGGGTATATCCTTTTGATTTGAATGTCGTTTTAGAGGTGAAAAAAGCTAATTGCATCGGCGGAACCCAATTATTTTTAGTTCTCGCGAGGGCTTTAAGGTACGATGCGATACCGATGGAAGTTGTCCGGCACAACCGGCGAGGCTGGACACTGCATATTGCTTCCCTGGTAAGATTGCCAGGCGGGCGTTCTGTTATTGTCGATCTTGCTAATTCTGAAGTAGGAATAAGCCAACCTTTTATTCTCTACGATTTATTCCATCCCTACGGGGTGTATCTAAAAGCCAACGACGCGATAAGGCAGGATTTGCCCCAACAGATAAGATTGGGTGTTAACGATGGGATGATACGTTCTTATCTGGCCGTAGCGCACAGAGATGACGCCTATATCACCCCATATCCAGAACAATTGGAACTTTACCGGAAAGCGCTGAAATCTGACCCAAATAATATTCATGCTTATATGGGAATAAGCGTAACTTATACCAGTATAGGGATTATCCATGGCGCCGAGCGGTTTTTGACAGAAGGGACATATTTCAATAAGGCATTAGGTGCGTTGCGCAAGGCTTTGGAATTATCGCCGGACTCCCTTGATGTTCTTGACGGTTTTCGGGAACTGTATAGGGATACTCATATGCCGGAGAAAGAGGCCGAGGTATATGCCAGAAAAATCAAAATAATAGAACGGGAGATTCCCGCGGTTTATCGAAACGCCGATGAAAAAATTTCGCCAACTCCTTTTAATGAAGAAAAAAAAGGTTTAGTTTTTGACTATCTAAAACTGGTAGAGCTTTACCATGAAATCGGTGAACCGAACCAGGAGCGTTCCGCGGCCATCAAGGCTCTTGCTATACTTGAGAAGTTGGTACCCACTGATTATCATTATACAGGGGGTAAAAAAGGTATCGGTTACTCGCGTGCCGTATCTATTTTGGAATACTATAAAAATATGGCCGATCTTTATCGGCTTGTAGGGAACAAAAAGCAGGCAGAGAAATATTCCGCATTGCATAGAAGTCTCGAGGAAGAAGTAACCCCTTTCAATGGTCAATTTATGGGCCGGGGAAATTCCCCGGTAGCAACGGTTAAGACAAAATCCGCCGCCTCGCCGCTTCCTTTAACGGGCTCAACAGACCTAACGGACACAACCGGCTCAACGCCTTTAGGCGGCATCGACGTCACCGCTAATAACTTTAACCTGGAAACCAAAGGTGAAGGCCTGGATAAAGCCATAACCAGCAGTCCCCTGAATCCCAATTTCGACCGCCTGCAATTCGTGATTACGTTTATGAAGGATGTCTCGGCGAAGGAGACGATTGATGAATTGGCGGGGAAGGCGTGGGGGAAGTAGGGACAGCCCTAAGGTCTGTCCGATAGTCACCGAAAATTTTAAGGCGCTTCCGCCGAAGATTTTTACAATACCGCTTTTTGCTGCCGTTTTTTGTTGCCCCATGTTTTAATCCGCCTTCGCCCGTCACCTACAGTGAAGAGGCTTCGGAGAGATTTTTCCGCCGGAACACGTCGGGGGAGCTTCAAAAATCTGTCTTGCGAAAGATACTCGTCTTAACCTAAAAACCGCTTGAGTTTCGCCGGAAATCTTGTATATTATTTATGAGCATACGCTCATAATAACCGGGGGGTTTATTTCACAATAAAATAAAGGGAAAGTCTCGTTTTTGACGGAAAACCCGCAGGTTTTCATGACCGATAAAAAATTACGGAGTAATTTTTTATGATGAAACCAAAAGGACGTCCTAAGAAACAACGGGTAATCGATAAGGAACCGGATATCCGGCAATTCAGCCCCCGGGGTAAGCCCGGCCGGCCCGACGAAGTCGAGCTCGGTTTGGACCATTTTGAAGCCATTCGGCTTGCCGACTACGAAGGCCTGGAACAGGAGGCTGCAGCCGGGCATATGGGCATATCCCGGCAGACCTTCGGCCGGATCCTTAAGGCAGCGCGTCACGTGATTGCCGAAGGGTTGGCGAAAGGAAAAATCATCCGGATAAATTCTTCCCCGGATAACCCTCCGGGAAAATAGACTACCTTAAAACTTACCAAAAATAAAATCTATTTTCCCGCCGGAAACTGCTGTAGATGAGAGTGCGTTTTGTCCGCAAGAATAACCCTCAAAAGAAGATAAAATCCCGTTTAAAAACCCCATTAGCAACTAAACAATGAAAACAAGGGGAATATAGCTAACTTCCTATAATATATATTATGTAAACTTTTATAAATATCAGAAATCGCTGGAATGGCAAGACAGTATTGATTTTTTCCATTCGGGATAACTTCCTGTGAAATGACGCCGGACCTTTTACCGTTTTAGGTATATTCTGCGTTATCTGTTTATCTTGAATGATTATGTTATAAATAGCGGTAAATGTGCTTGTTTCTTAATGAGACTTACCCAGCTCTGGTTTTATTTGAAATCAGAGCTGGATGTAGTCGAATTATCCTGAGCGAGCGATAGCGAGTCGAAGGACTAATTGGGGTAAATTCTTCTGATTTTACGGTTTTAAAACGTTTTTAAGGAGGTGATTTTTTAGGTATCCCCTGATATGCTTTTGTCGGTTCTATAGCTTAAAAGGGGGTTTCTGAGAGTTTTTGAGGTATGTTTTTTGGTGGTTTGGCAGGAGCCTTCTTACTCCAACAAATCCTCGGAAAGGGGTTCGAAATAGACTCCGGCCAGTTTTTCTTCAGGGGTATATTCCTGTACCCATCCGGGAAGGCCAAGTTCGTCGACCAGTTCTTTTATCCGGGTGAATTCTTCTAAACTTACTATCCGGTTTATTTCCGGATATTTTGCGGCTTCGAAATACGGCTGGTATTGGAACATTATACTGACCAGCGCGTCGGGCATATTTTTTTTAATCCAGCAAAGAATCTGCCGGGTTTCTTCGCTGTGGCCCGGTAAAACCAAGTGGCGTACGATTAACCCTTCCTTCAGTGTGTCTGCGTCTAAAACTGCGGGTTTTTGCCGGTACATTTCCCGCAGGCTTTCCTGGTTGTAAAACGGGTAGTTTTCCGCCCGGGAATATTTTCCCGCGGTTTCGCCGGAGATGTATTTTACGTCGGCAAGGTAGACGTCGACGATACCTTTGAGCCGGCGGATGATCTCCGTTTTTTCATACCCGGAGGTGTTATAAACCAGGGGTATATCCAGGCCGTTCTTAAACGCTATCCGCAGTGCATTGAGTATCAAGGGAAGGTAATGCGTGGGCGTTACCAGGTTGATATTGGCGGCGCCTTTTTTTTGCAGGTTAAGCATGATCCGGCCGCACTCCTCCTCGCTTACTATCCGGCCTTCCGGGGTGTGGGAAAATTTATAATTCTGGCAGTAGCAGCATTTCAGGTTACAGCCGGAAAAAAATATCGTTCCGCTCCCCTTCCCGGTTATTAACGGCGGTTCCTCGCCGGTGTGTAAAAAAGCCGTGTAGATAATCATCTGGCTGCCTACGCTGCAGAACCCTTTTTGCTTAAAGCGGTCGATTTTGCAGTTTCGGGGGCAAAGGTCGCATTCCTTAAGGCGGTCGTTGAGGGGTTTGGCTATTTTTTCTAAGGCTTTGATTTTTCGGCTATTTATCATATGGGGACTGTTATAAGGTCTTTGTAATTCTGGTAATTCTGGGGACAGCTACCATAATTATTTGTCCTTGACCATCTTTGGGCCGGGTTTTTTCCTGTGTAATATGCGTCCGGTTATCCCCTCAAGAAGATCGATGAATTTATTATCCCCCAGCGGCCTCCCTGTGTTGGAATGTTTTCTGAATAGTACCAGATCGTTGTCGTTGTCTTCTTGGGCGATATATTCTGCCCAGTTTTTTATTTCATCAGAGATAAAACAATTATCCACAATACTGTCTTTTTCCTTCTTTACATGAGATTGAGCGCTTGACCAGGGGTATTGCCAGGCTTGTCTTACTATTTTAGCGCGTACGGGATTTCTTTCAACGTATCTTATCGCCGCGTATAGATGGAATTCATTCAATGGGTAAGATTTGAATCTCCCCTCCCAGAGATGGCCGCGCCAGTTTTCCCGGAAATTTACCATACGGCTATAACGTTTGTGAGATTCGCTTAAGCCATCGGCAAAACTGTCTTCATGCCTAGGCACAGCGATTAAATGTACATGGTTGTCCATCAGGCAATATGCCCAGATGCTTATTCCGGCCGGCTTTGCATGTAGACGAAGATAATCCAGGTAGGCTCTTTTATCGGCATCAGAAAAGAATACCGGCTGACGGCGATTACCTCTTTGGATTATATGGTGGGGTATATCGGGTATAACTACTCTGGCCATTCTCGGCATGGGGTAAGTTTAGCAAAAGCAGACAGGGTGTCAAGGATAATTATGGTAGCTGTCCCCCGAATTTGCTCTGGCCATTCTCGGCATGGGGTAAGTTTAGCAAAAGCAGACAGGGTGTCAAGGATAATTATGGTAGCTGTCCCCCGAATTTGTAGCAAAAGCAGACAGGGTGTCAAGGATAATTATGGTAGCTGTCCCCCGAATTTCCCCGAATTTCCCAAGATTATTTCTTTATGTATCCTTTCGGCTAATTGATTTTACGGGAAGGCAAAAGTTTCAACTGTTCTTTATAGGTCGAGCGGATGCCTAAAAGAATGTCTTTATATCTTTGCGTGCGGTAGTCGGGAAAAGTAGTGGGAAAATCCAGGAAGTTGTTCTCTTTTTTACAAAAACTGAGCGTGACCTCCGCAAAAATCCCCTTTCCGATATATATCCGGTGGTGGAAGTCTTTGGTCGTGGTCAGCACCAGTTTTGCTTCGGTCAGATAGCCGGGATCGATATTTATGATTCGTTTGTTATTCCGCGCGAATTTTTTTTCCAGTTTCAGGCAAAAATCTTTTATTTTCACAAAATTATCGGCCCGGGCTAATTTCGTGAAAGCAATAAACCGCCTTGTCAGGTTTTTACCCATTTCCTTTTCGTAATAGTCGGTAAAATTAAAATCGATGGTTTGGCTTTCAAAGTCTACCCGGCCGAATTTCCTTTCCATGATCGATTTTGTCTGCTGATAAACGGCGGGGTCGGAATAAATAAAAGCGCAGACGAATTTTACGGGTAAGGGGTAAGCCTTATAAAGCATTAAATGGGGGTATTGCTGCCGGCCGTCAGATGCGAGTCGATATAGGTAGCAAGACTTTTTTTATCGCGTTCTTTTATATTATTGAAGAATATGCCGATGCGATAAGGGTGTTTTCCGTTGTCCTTTATGTTTTCCGCTTCGTCTTCCCGCACCACGATGCCTTCGCATTTTACTTTTCGAATACTTTCTTTTTTGTTTTTCTGGAAGGGTATAAGTAATATTATGCTTAATTTGGTCAAGTTTTTAATTGGTTTGCTTACGCAGCAATATACGCCGTTGGCGCTGATATTCTTAGTTTCCGTGACGATATCGAATTGGCCGTCATCGGAAATCTTTAAGGGCAAGGATTTAGCTATTCGCGGATACTTTCTTCTTTCAGTCATATTCAAGGATTTTTTAAGCGGGCTTCGGTTGTTCCTGCGCCTGTTTTTTGAGGTGTTCTTTGAAGCAGGATTTATTGCAGAAATAGCCGTCATTACGGTAATACCAATCTACCCTTTTCATTGATTTGTTGCATTGCGCGCAATTTTTACGTTTTTCTTCAGATTTTGCCATATTATTTTTTTAACCACCTTGCGGTGAAATTTCTGTTTTTTCGGGAAATTCGGCCGGATTAAGAGTTGTAGATTTTATTTAAAAAGCAGGAGAGTTCTTTTTCGTTTTCCTTGTTGGGCGCCACGAATTCCAGTCCCGCGATATATCTTTCGCAGGAAGTCCTTTCTTTGCTGCACCAGGCTACCTTCGCTCTTAAATAAAGCATTTTGTCGATCATGTTCAAATTTACTTTTATAATATCGCCCTTGGCTAAAAAATCATTAATTATTATTTTCGCGCCGTGGTGGCTTAAATCTTTGGCTACGGTATAAAAGTAATCTTTTTTGGCAGGTAAGGCGCACTCAACAGGAAAGGCTACTCCTACTCTTTGGTTTTTTCTTCTTTCTTCCATTTTTCGTCCTCTTTGTAAAGCTATCGTACGTTAATATTATATACTGAAAACGCTTCCAATTTCTAAGATAGTATAGCATATTTTTATCGTTTTGTCAATGCCGCCGGATAAAAAACCCGATTAACCCGAAAAACGCTCTTTTCATTAGCGTTTTGCGCGTAATCTTTCGCCCCAACTTAGGGCATAGGGGTCTTTTTGAAGCTTTTTAAAGAGCAAGCGAACGGCATTTTTTCCCGTTAAATAACCTCAGCGATCCTTCTATTTTTTTTAAAGGTATCCCGTCGGTTATTTCTAAATTCCCGATGTCTTTTATGAGAACCATCCGTACCTTTCCCGAGATAAATTTTTTATCATATTTGAAAGCGCGTAATAGTTTCGGATAATCAAAGGAAATATCGACGGGTAATCCGAACGCTTCGATGATTTCCCTGACGGCGTCCACTTTTTTCTTATCGCATTTTCCCAGAGCTAACGATAATCCGGCGGCATAGAGCAGCCCTATTGATACGGCCTGGCCGTGCGATATTTTTTTGTATTTTGACGACGCTTCGAGCGCGTGCGCGAGGGTATGGCCGAGATTAAGGATGGTGCGTAAACCCTTCTCCTCTCTTTCGTCGCGCTCCACTATTTTTGCTTTTATGCGGCAGCAGGTATTGATGAGTTTTAAAATCAAAGGCGGGTTAAGCTCCATTATTCCGCGGCTGTTTTTTTTCAGAAAGGTAAAAAAGTTTTTACCTTCGATCATGGCGTATTTTATCGCTTCCGCCATCCCCTCTTTCAATTCTTTTAAGGTCAAGGTGTCTAAGAACAGGGGGTCAATAAAAACAGCTTTCGGCTGATAAAACGCGCCCAGGATATTTTTTGCTTCTTTTAAGTCGATCGCGGTTTTACCGCCGATGCTCGCGTCGATTTGAGCCAGTAAGGTAGTAGGTATTTGTATGTAGGGTATGCCGCGTTTGTATAAAGCGGCAACCAGCCCGCCTAAATCGCCGATTGTTCCTCCCCCGAGACATAAGATGAAAGGCCTTTTATCCCACCCGTCTAATTTAAGGATTTTATTTATCGCGTAAAACAACTGTTCTTTTGATTTGGCTTTTTCGCCGTCGGCGACCGTGATGATTTTGTAGCGGCCGGAAGGAAAATTTTTTTTGATACTGTTTTTGTAGAGCGAATAAATTATCGGCGATGTCAGGATTATGCCGAGGTTGCCGAGATCCCAGTTTTTGATATAAAACGGGATATTTTTTAATATGCCGTGTCCGATATAGATATTATATGGATTTTTTTTCAGGTTAATTTTTATTATTTTCATTATATTCTTCCGGTTAAAGCGCCGGTCAGGAACGAAAAAAATCTTTCCGGCAGGCCCATCAGCACTATTACCAATATAACGATAATTCCGATAATCCTCGTTTTAAGATGGCGGTGGGCTGTTTCGTAAGGCAAGAGGGCCGTTACGATTTTAAAACCGTCAAAACCCGGTATCGGCATAAGATTGAATATCGCCAACCCGATACTTATTACGGCATAGCGAAAAAATAAATCACCGGCAAAAGTTCCTCCGGTTAGTTTCATGAGCAGAATCGAGATAACCGCGGTTGCGGTATTGATCAAAGGCCTGGCCAGGGACACCAGCATTGTGCCTTTTTTGGGATTTTTGAAGTAATAGGGGTTAACGGCAACAGGTTTAGCGTATCCTATCGCTATGCTCGCATCGGTGATTGCCAGAATTATCAGGGGAAGAATAATTGAGCCGAAGATATCAACGTGCCTTAAAGGGTTGGGGGTTAACCGATTTGTTTCATAGGGGGTTGAATCGCCTAAATTGTCGGCAATCCGGGCGCGGGCGTACTCTCCGGCGGCAAGGGAAAGCGTTATTAAAACTATCAGGATCAGGGTCATTTGGGTATGTTTGCGTTAAACCGCCGACCGTATAATTTCTGTAAATTTTTTTTAGCGATTTCGATATCCTTTATCGTTAGTTTATTGTTTTGCGCGAGGTAAAAGTAAGGTTTACGGTTTTGCCTCGGCTCAAGGATATCCTGGGCGATATCCAGATACGCCGCGGATATCGACGGTGATCCGTTGCCGGTTTTGTCTAAGAAATCGTCTGCGGCCTTCAGGTTCTTTTTTCCGATTTCGCCTAAGATATAAATTATATCATAGGCGATGCTGTCTTTGGCCGCGGCGGCATCATCTAAATAAGATTCCAACTGCGGGATAATCGCGTCTCCCTTCTCGATTAACCGGCCGCGAATCTCTTTTTTCTTTTCCCCGGCAGCCTCCCTTAATCCGCGCATCTGCGTGGTAAAGTTTTGTTTTTGCGCGAGCAAGGCAGAGTCCTCCGGCGGGGGCTCGGTTTTTTGCAAGAAACTTTTATGAATCCAGCCATGCGCGTGCGGATAGCCTTTTATTTTAAACCAACCGTCTTTTTCGCCGGCGGCCGTTAACATGTCGCCTTGTTTTACGCTGCCGATGATATCCGAATCCAGAGATGGTTTATCGCGTAAGTTCAACCGGTTGGCGGAAACGGTAAGCCGGTTGTTGTCTGGTTTTTGTTTGGTTAAGAATTGCGTCGCGGCATAGCAGAGGAAGTCTTTAGGCAGAATAATTTTGTACCAGTCGTACCTCTCACCGATTACTTTTACGGTGTGGCCTTTTTTGAGGCAGCCGAGGGAGGCGGAAGTAACCGTGGAGTCCGCCCTGATGGTGACCTTATCTTTAACGGCCCGGTAGTCCTGGGCCGACGCCGTGCTCAGAATTGCCAGGCTTAACCCGAAAAGTACCGTTCGTCGGCGTTTTGTCATAAATCGTTTACTTCTTTCCGGGCGCGGCAGTAGTTGCCGTAGCCGGCGCGGCAACAGCGGCGCCTTCTGCCGGCTTCTCTTCTTTCTTTTCTTTCTTAGCTGTTTTTACTTTTACTACTTTGATTTTCGCGAGGCCGACCACGCGGTCTTTTTCTTTCCATATGCCTTTTTCCACCAGCCATTTGATTCTTTCGCTGCGTTTCATGACCGAACGACTGGCTGCCATTTTTTCTGCCCGCTTTAAAGACGGATGTAAACTCATTATAGCCTCCTTAAGAAACAATCTTTATATTTCTTTTTTAACTCTTTCATATTTTTTTGCGCTTCTTGCGTGCCCTTGAAGTTTCCTACAAAGACTACGATAAATTTCCCTTTTTTCGCTACCAATACAGGATAACCGTTTTTTTCTAAGCTTTTTGCTTCCTGATTGGCGACATTTTCTTTCATGAAAGTTGCGACTTGGATAAGGTATTTATTGGTTGTATTTTCTTCGGCCGTTTGTTCATTTGTATCGTAAGCAATGGCCTCAACCGGCGCCGGCGCAAGATTTGCCGTTTGCAGCCGCGGGGCGTTCGGTATTTGCGTTTTAAGGTTCTGGTAAATTTCACCCGGCGAGGAAATTATTTTTTTAGGGGCTGAAGCGCCGACAGGCGCCGGCGTATCTAAAACGGCGGCCTCATGTTTTATTTCATTTTTTTCCGTTAAGGCATACGCTATTTTTCTTCCCTTTTCTACGCCGAGCGAAAACATCAGAGCAAACAATAGCGCGATAACGATTGAGAACATGATCAGGGTGTCCAGGGGTAAATTTACTATATTGCGTTTTTGCATATTTTTTTCTTCGTCGGACTCAAAAAAATATAATTGTTTTCCTTTCATATTTTTTGCTCCGCAAAAAATATCTTTCATCCGCTTCGCGGATGAAAAACATAAAAGCATACACTAAATTTATCGCCGGTATCGATTATAGCAAGAATACGCCCTTACCTTAAATAGCATTATAAAATATTTTTGGGAAAAATCAACATATCCTTAACCTTCGGGATAAAATATTTTTCCTTTCGCTGAATTGTTCCAATGGAGAGAGGGTGTGACGAAAGGGATGTTTTTTACTCCGCGAAGCGGAGGTGGATAAAAATGCCCTGCGGTTTTATCTCAGGGCATTTTTATTTCGAAAAGCGTAATTCTTTCGGCGTTGCTTTCCGGCGCAATATTTTCAAAAAAATATCGACGATTTTGGGGTCAAATTGTTTCGCCGATTCCTTTTTGATTTCCTGCTCTATTTCCGGCAGCGGTATTTTTTTTCGGTAGGGCCTTCCGAAATACATTGCGTCAAACGCGTCAATTATGGAAAGAATTCTTGAGCCGATCGGTATCTGTTCTTTTTTTAAACGTGAAGGATAACCCGAGCCGTCGTATCGTTCATGGTGGTGCAGGATTATCGGGATAACAGGTTTAAGGATATCCAAATCTTTTATCAATTCAACGCCTTCGCGGGGGTGTTTCCTGATTATTTTGAATTCTTCGTCGGTAAGCGGCCTTTGTTTTTTCAATATCGCCGAGGGAAGCTGTATTTTACCCGCGTCATGCAAAAGCGACGCGTATTCCAGGGATTTTATTTCCGCTTCGGAAAGTTTCATCGCCTTGCCCAGCATCCTTATGAAACGGAATATATTTTTGGTATGCAGGTATGACGTGGGAACATACTGGTCTAATAATTTCGTAAGAGATTTAACGTAGCTGATGATCATCTTTTTTTCTTCACGGTATAAATTGAAAATCTTCAGGCCGACGCTTATTTCTTCGGAAAGCGAGAAAAACCATTTTTTTTCCAATTCCGTGAAGGGGCCGTTGGGGGGGCCGCGTTTTATATAAATAACGCCTAACGTTTCAGAAAAAACAAGAGGGTAAAACAGCCGGTTAGGGAAAGATATTTCTTTTTCCCGGTTCAATATTTCTTTTTCTCTTTTGGTCAGGATAGAGATGCCGCCCTTTTTTTCATATTGGCAATTATTTTCCATGCGTATTTTTATATAGAGGCTGTAATTTACGTTTTTACAGATGATCACGACCCTGTCCAGTTTAAAAGAATTTTTGTAAAGGCGGCACGCGCCGCTTAAGAAATTCGATACGTTGCTGGAAGCAGTGATCAGGCGATATACCGTATGGAATGTGGAAAATATCTGTTTATATTTTTTCATAATTAATGAGACTTCGCCGAGCGCAAGTTCCGAAGGAACGCCGCGCGAGGCGGTAATGAAACTTGCCCGGTACTCCGGGCTTAGTTGAATTATCCCCGTAAGGGGATAGTCGAATTTCCCGCCTGCGCTTCACTCGGCGGGATCCCGCTTCCTTAGATATATTATTCAGGGAGGCGGTGAACCCCCGAAGGGGGTTTGTTTCGCAAAAAAAATATCACCAAACTAATTTATCATACCAGATTTTATTCTACCGTCAATGTTTTCGCTTTTGTAAGCAGTTTATATAAATCATGAAGGCTTTGCGAAATTATCTTCGTGTCGGCTAGCACCGGCATAAAATTTGTATCTCCCTGCCAGCGGGGGACGATATGTATGTGGATATGTTTTTCTATGCCCGCACCGGCAATTTTGCCCAGGTTCATGCCTACATTAAAGCCGTCGGGTTTTAATGTTTTTTGCAATAACCGTATCGCCCGAAGAGTAGATTTATTTAAATCTAAAATTTCCCCATCGTTTAATTTATCCAGGGCATCTACGTGACGCCGCGGAACGGCCATCAGGTGGCCGTTATTATACGGGAAGGCGTTCAGGATGATAAATGAATGAGGTGAGCGTTCGACCACGAAGTTTTGTTCGTTTTTACTTTTGCCGGCTTTACCGGCACGGCAAAAGATACATCCCCGTATTTTATTTTGCGTGAGATATTTTATCCGCCACGGCGCCCAAAGTTTATTCAATTTTAACGAGCCTCCGTTTAATATCGCGGCCATTTATTTCTAAAATGCCGTAGGAACAATAAGGAGCGAATACTCGATCGGTAGGCGATCCCGGGTTAAAATAAATTTTGTCGTTTATCTCTTTATCGGAGGGACAGTGGGTGTGGCCGTAGACAATAATATCTATTCGTTCAAGATCGGCGGCAAATTCCTTGTTGATATAATCGATTATAGTCGCGGGAGCGCCCTGGCCATGAATAAGGCCGATTGTGATATCATCGAGGGTCACAATCTCTTTGGCGGGTAACTTTTTTCTTACCTGGTCCTGGTCCATATTGCCGCATACGGCGTATACTTTTACCAGTTTAGATAATTGTTCAAATGTTTCATAATCGATCATATCTCCGGCATGAAGACAGCAGTTGCTTTTTTTTGCTTCTTCTTCGATTATAGGGGGTAATTTTTTTTCCGTAACCGGTATATGCGTGTCGGAAATTACCAAAATTCTCATTAAAGGCCTCAGAGATTCGCAATCCTCTCCCGACTTTTTGGCTTACGGGGGCAATTGAAATTTTTGCTGGTTTTCCAGCGAAAATTTCAATTGATGGGGATTGTCGGCTTATTGTACAGTTTCATCAAATGGTTTATTTCGTTTATATCCCAGGTGATCAACCGGTTATTCTTTGCGATAAGCTGAGCTTCCGGCGTAAATTTTTCCAACGACATCAGTATTTTTTTTACGCCTTTGCCTTTGATGCCGTTACTCTTTTCAATAAATTCGATCACGTCGTTGTCGGTGATATTTTTTTCTTTGATCCCCGCAAAAATTATTTCCCGGCCTTCGCCGATCAAGAAGTGGATGTTCGTATCCGAATAAGACAAAAGTTTTGTTTTTTCTACGCAGGGAAGTTTGCAGCGGTCTTTACCTACTTTTAAAGTATCGTCTTTAAAATAAGAGAGTAATTCCAGTATCCGTTTAATTTTATCTTTAAAAAAGTCTTCCTTAAATAAACAAATATCCTGTTGCAGCATTTTTTCCCATGCTGCCGCCCGGGTTTTGGCGTTGCCGGCGTAAGACAGAAAATGTATTTTGAAAACGCGTGAAATCCAGAAAGCAAACAGCGGGTCCTGTATTTTATAAATATTGCCGCACGCTTCAACGTAACTGCAATCGCATAATTTGTTAAGTTTGGAAACCAGAAGCTTACGCTCGCAAAGGTTTAACGAAACCAGCTCATCTTTTCTCAGGTAACCTTCTCCCAGGGCAATAAGTATTTTTATGGTTAAGTCGGAATCCTTAAATCTTTCTTTAAGCAAATCTACTTTTTTAAGCATTTTTTGGAATAAATATGTTTCTTTCGCGTAAAGAGAATTGGTCAACGTTTCCACGATTACTTTTTCCTCGGCGTTATCGGTATAGCCGGCTTTTATCTTTTCGGCAATGACATCGTAATAGATGACGTTTGAGCCGAGAATATTCACAAAAAAAGAAATAAAGAGCGGCGAGGGATTTATCGGCTGGAGTTTACGCTTCAGATGCATATAGTTATCAAAAAAAGTATTTTCGTCCAAAAGTATTTTTTCGAAATTTCCGAATAATAAGTTTAAATCATCGGAAAATATTCTTTGTGTTTCTCTTGTGCAGGAAGAGGCAAGAATGATCATGCAGTTGCGTTGCAGCATTATAAATTTGGAGAAATCTTTGAAGCAGTTGCCGAACAGTTCTGCCATTTTTAAAAAGTCCTCTACGATGAGAATACTTTTACGTTTACTTTCGTTCAGAAATTTATTGATAACTTCCAGCGTATCCAGCAGCGTTAAGGTATTTTTTTTGAGGGTATTACGGATAAAATTTGTCGTAGCGGTTAAGGAGGGATTGTTTAAGTTTATTAAGCTGTCAAGGTTTCCTTCGTTATGGGAGTAGCTGCTTAATATATCTAAAGCCACTCGTTTAAAGAATTCTTTTTTATTTATATAGGAAGCCGGTATATGGATATAAACAGTATCGTCAGATTTGTTTTGTTCAAGGTAGCTTTCCAGAAGGTAGGATATTTCTTCCTGGTCATTTCCCAAGATCGCGATATTCTGCCGATACCCCAGGCTAAAATCCTTTATTCTTTTATCTAATGTGGAAAACTTGGTTTCCCACAACAATTTTTCATCCATAAAATTTATACCAACCTTGCCGAGTCTAAAAGTATAGTAATTTCTTTTTAGGATATCAGGAAACCAGGGTATCAGCATTTGGGAATTGGGAAATTGGGGAATCAGGAAAAAACCCGATGCGGGATATCCTAATCTCCAAATCCTAATCCCCCGATGCCCTAATCCCCCGATGCCCTAATCCCCTTGTTTCATTTTACCGGAGATACTTCATGGGGTCTTGCGGCAGGCACCCCCTTCTTATTTCAAAATATAAGGTATCTTCGCCATTTTTTTTATTCAGCGCTAATTTCCCCACAACTTCGCCTCTTTTTACGCTTGAGCCTTCTTTTGTCGCGGTGTCGATTAAATTCGCGTAGACCGTGTAAAAATTGCCGTTATGTTTCAGGATGATGGTTTTTCCCCACCCTTTGAGATAGTTGGAAAAAATCACTTCTCCATCCCGCGCCGCTTTTACGTTGGCCTGAGAAGTTGTTTTTATTTTCAGCCCTTTGTTCTTTATGCTGTCGGTATTCTCACCATAAAAACTTACGATTTTGCCGTTTATCGGCCAAAAGAAATCTGCGTTTACTTTTTCATATTCAGTGCCGGGGATAATCACTAATTGGCCGGCGCGTAAATTACCGGGTTTAGCGATATGATTTTTTTCGATTATTTTTTCTATGCTTAGATTAAACTTTTCCGCGATCAGCCTCAAGGAATCGCCCGGCTTTACGATGTAATATTGAGTTTTTTCTAAGGCAGGATGATCGCAAGAAGAAAGGGCAGAATTATAAGGCTCAATGCTTGGCACCCCGGCGCGTACGGCAGAGTTATTTTGTATCGTGTTTTGGGTCGCGGCGCAGGAAGCAAAAAATATACAGAATGATAATGAAGACAGTATACGAATAAACATTTTTGCCCCAAGATGTATGAATACTATATTATAAAGTTTTAAATATGAGTGGTAATATGATACCCTATAACCAAAAAACTTTCAACTAATATAATATTTATTTTTTACGCAGTAAAAAATAAATATCCGCTATCCGCTTGCGCGGATGGGAAAAAAGAAAACATTTGTTTAGACAAAACAGCGCACGGTACAAAAAATATATCTGGATACATGATAAGCTAAATCAATAGTTTTTATTTTCCATTCTTTAATTTCTCGGGGTGATGCCTCACAACTTCTGCCTGAACCATGTAAATCACGTCTTCTGCGATATTCGTCGCATGATCGCATATGCGCTCTAAAAAACGAGCGATCAACAACAGCTGGACAGCCCTTGGCGCAGTAGCTGCGTCTTTAACCATATAATCTTCAATAAGCTCTTTTTGTATAACATTCCGAAGCTGATCAGCTTCGGAATCAGATAATAAAACTTTTTTCGCTAAGGCAATATCGCCCTTGACAAACGCATCGATGGACATCTTTACCATGTTTTGCGCAATAGCGGTTAACTTAGGTATATCAATCAGCGGCTTTAAAAGGGGTTTGTCTACTATTTCAAGCGTACGTTGCGCAATATCTACTGCAATATCCGCTATCCTTTCCAATTCACTATTTATTTTCATGCCGGTTGTAATAAAACGGAGGTCCTTGGCCATAGGTTGGTAGAGCGCTATCAAATCAATACACTTTTCATCTATGGCTAATTCCAATTTATCAATATTGGAATCATTCTCTATGACACTCCCGGCCATTTCCCTGTCCCTGTTCTTCAACGCTTCGATGGATTTGTAGATGGCTTCCTCTGCTAAAGCGCCCATCTTTAAGATATCTTTATTCAGTTCTTTTAGTTCCTGGTCGACATGTCTTTCCATTTCTAACCTCCTTGAGCACAAAAATTTTTTGTTTAGCGAAATCCCGCGAGTACGCCGAAACTATCGTAGAGAATTTCGGCGTGATCACGAAGCGGGATATTTTTATCCATACCTTCCGGTAATGTAATCTTCCGTGCGTTTGTCTTGCGGCGCGGTAAATATTTCATGTGTTTTACCAAACTCTATCAGTTCGCCTAAAAGCATAAAACCCGTATCGTCGGAAACCCGTGCTGCTTGCTGCATATTATGAGTAACTATTATTATAGTATATCTGTTCTTTAGTTCACGCATTAATTCTTCGACTCTTGCTGTTGCCTGCGGATCTAAAGTAGAACAAGGCTCATCCATTAACAATACGTCGGGCTTAACGGCAATAAGCCTGGCTATGCAAAGTCTCTGTTTCTGCTCTAATGATAACCTCATGGCCGGTTCATTAAGCTGATCCTTTAATTCATCCCACAAAAGAACATCCCCCAGGCTTCTCTCAACAATTTCATCTAATTTATCTCTTGTTAAGCGATCCGCGTGAATCTTTTCTCCAAAAACAATATTTTCATATATTGATAGCGGAAACGGATTAGGCCTCTGGAATACCATCCCTACTTTTTTACGTAAAACTACTAAATCTGTGCGGGGATCCAGTATATCAGTATCGTCGATGAGAACTTCTCCTTCCGTACGCGCGCCTTCAATCAAGTCATTCATACGGTTGAAGACCCTAAGCAAAGTAGATTTACCGCATCCCGAAGGCCCGATTATAGCGGTAATCCTGTTTGCCTCTATGCTTGAGCCAACATTTTTCAAGGCCTGGAATGTTGTGTACCAAAAGTTTAAATTTTTAGTTATAATCTTGGCCAGTGGAGCCTCCTTCTTTTGTCGCGCTTCCTCCCCGAAGGGGATTATCCGAATTTTCCTCTGATATAACCATCCGTGCGTTTGTCTTGCGGCGCGGTAAAAATCTTGTCTGTTTTATCCAGTTCAATAAGTTCGCCGCCTAAAAAGAAAGCGGTCATATCACCAACCCTGGCTGCCTGCTTTACATTGTTGGTTACCAGGACTATCGTGTATTTTTGTTTTAGCTTAACCAGGGCATCTTCTACTTTTGCGGTGGATATAGGATCGAGCCCCGAACAGGGCTCGTCAAATAAAATTACCTCCGGCTCAACGGCAAGGGTTCTAGCGATACACAAACGCTGTTGCTGGCCCCCGGACAATTTAAAAGCTGATTCATTTAACCTATCTTTTACCTCTTCCCAGAGATAGGCTTCGTTCAACGATACCTCCACTATCTCTCTCAGTATTTTCTTGTTTTTCGTGCCGTGCATCCTTACCCCGTAAGCCACATTATCAAAAATAGACAGGGGAAGCGGGAGCGGCAGCGCAAATACCATGCCTACTTTTTTACGCAATAATTCCGTATCAATATTCCCGATATCTTCTTGTTCAAGCTTTATTGTTCCGGTCATTCTAAAATTCTGGTTTAAATCACTTAAACGATTAAGCGTTCTTAAAAAAGTTGTCTTACCGCTGTTGGAAGGACCGATTACGCTTAAGATTTCGTTAGCCTGTATTACCATGCTTACCTGCTTCAGGGCATGCACGGAACCAAACCAGATATTAAGATTTTTTATGTCAACTTTTACCATTTTTTCTTCTTTCTGAACTTATATCGAATAATTATTGCCACTAAATTCATGAAGAGAACTAACGCCAGCAAAACAAGCGCTGTTCCATACCTTATCTTCTCGTCGACATTAGGCACTTGTGTTGAAATGACATAAAGATGGTACGGCAGCGCCATTGCTTGATCAAAAATAGAATTGGGTAATCGTGGCAGATAAAAAGCAGCAACCGTAAAAAGAATCGGTGCCGTTTCTCCCGCTGCCCTTCCTAAACCTAAAATGGTTCCGGTTAATATACCCGGGAGGGCATTAGGAAGAATAATGTGGCGTATGGTTTGCCATTTGCTTGCGCCTAAAGATAAACTTACCTCACGAAAAGAATACGGTACACTTTCCAAGGCTTCGCGTGAAGTAGTAATAATTACGGGGAGAATCATGATCCCCAGGGTAAGCGAGCCGGAAATAATTGATGCGCCGAATTTAAAAAATACTACAAAAAGGGCCAGGCCAAAAAGCCCATAAACTACCGAAGGCACACCCGCCAGATTCACGATGGCTAATTTTATAAGCCGGGTAAGTAAGTTATCTTTTGAATATTCGCTTAAGTATATGGCCGCGAGAAGCCCTATCGGCAGAGCAAAGATAATAGCGCCGGTAACTAAATATATCGTTCCTACGATCGCCGGGAATATGCCGCCGGCACGCATCCCCTGTCTTGGCATATCCGAAACGAACTGCCAGTTGATTGCCGGCAGTCCTTTTTGAATAATAACGACAACGATTAAGCCTACCGGAACCACTATTAAAAGTGTCGCCAGGAATAAAAAGAAAAATGCAATCTTTTGTGTTCGATAAGGATTTTTCATTACTGCCTCTTGTGCAAGAATAAGTCCGCGGTTACATTAATCGCAAAGCTAATAACAAACAGAACTATGCCAATAGCAAATAAAGCAAAATAATGTTCGCTGCCTACTACCGCTTCACCCATTTCCGCGGCGATAGTAGCAGTCAAAGTTCTAACCGGCGCTAAAATGCTATTTGGTATGACTGCGGCGTTACCCGTGATCATCATCACGGCCATTGTTTCACCGATTACCCTGCCAATCCCAAGCATAACTGCCGCAAGGATGCCGCTTGATGCCGCCGGAAGCATTACTCGCCATATTGTCTGCCAGTGTGTCGCTCCCAGCGCGAGAGCGCCTTCTTTATACGTTTTAGGTACAGAATATAATGCATCTTCAGCAATTGAAACTATTGTCGGCATGGCCATAAAAGCCAGCATTATTGAACCGGATAAAGCGGTTAATCCGGTTGGTAAATGAAAAATTGACTTTACTAATGGAACGAGGGTTATCATACCGATAAATCCTAAAACTACGCTGGGAATGGCTGCCAATAATTCAATCCCTGCTTTAAGGGTCTCTTTGATTCTTAATGGCGCTATCTCGGCGATATAAATTGCGCAACCCACTCCTATGGGAATAGAAATGATCGCCGCGCCGGCAGTAACCAGTAAAGAGCCAAGGATTAACGGAAGAATTCCTAACTGAGGCGGTTCTGAAATGGGGTACCAGCTCTTGCCCAAGAGAAACTTAAAAGGGCTTACCGTCTTAAATACCGCAAGCCCTTCTTTGAGCAAGAAAAGGAAAATCAACACCACAAAAAATATTGAAGCTAACCCGCAGATTAGAATGAGTTTTTCAATAATGAATTCTTTTAATCTACGCATTAGTATTAAGATTACCCCGACTCGTAAAATATGTGAAAATTCTCTACGATAATTTTCACATACTCGTCGGGATTAAACTGGAGCCCCACGGGGTGGGGCGACGTCCCATCCTGTTGTCATCCCCCGCCTAACGGCGGGGGTATTCTCGCTAACGGGATAAAATCACCCGTAGGTAATTTTATTTAATCGGAACAAAATCAGTTGCCAAAACAATATCCTGGCCTTCCTGGGAAAGTGTAAAATCTACAAATTTCTTTACCAGGCCTGTCGGTACGCCATTGGTGTAAAGGAATAACGGCCTTGAAATAGGATACTTCCCATTTACGACATTCTCTATCGTCGGCATTTCATATTCCGACTTTTCATCTTTGGCTAAGCTCAAGGGTTTTTGCTTTTTCGATATGTAGCCCATTCCGTAATACCCAACGGCGGCGGAATTTCCCGCCACTTCATCAGCAATCGCCTGGGAAGACGAAAGCATTAAAGCGCTTGAAACGAATTCTTCTTTGCTGTTAGGATCATTTTTTCTTAATACGTGCTCCTTAAAATAAACGTGAGTTCCGGAATTGACTTCGCGCGAGAGCACAACGATCTTCTCACCTTTGCCTCCCAATTCCTTCCAATTAGTGACCCTTCCGGTAAAAATATCCGCGAGTTGGGCTAAGGTAAGTTTACCAACAGGATTATTCGGATTAACTACCACCGCAAGGCCGTCTAAGGCAACTTTGATTTCGTTAGGGTTTATGCCTTTCTGCTTAGCGAGAGAGATTTCTTTTTCTTTGATGTTCCGGGAACTCGTAGCTATATCGCAAGTGCCGCTTATGAGGCTTGATAATCCTGTGCCTGACCCGCCGCCGGTAACTGCCACAAAATCAGTAGGATTCTTCTCCATGTATTTCTCCGCCCAGGCCTGGCCCAGGTTAACCATGGTATCCGAGCCTTTGACCTGTATCGAATTTTTATCTTTTGCCGCAAAAGCTGAAGTTGTGAAGGAAATCGTAATTAGAACGAACAGCCATTTTTTTAACATTCAGACCTCCTTTTTAGAAGCGCAATACCTGTATTATTCCAGTTAATCTAAATGTTATTCTATTACCCTTATATTATGTTCCGATTAAACCAATGTTAAATCTATGTAAAATTTTTTTCCTCGAAATTATATAAATCAAAACAAAAAACCTTCGCCAGTTATAATCAAACCAACGAAGGTTTTACTTTTTTTAACGTCCGGGATTTATGCCGTCAAACCATAATCCTTAGCATTTTAAAAAATAGCTTCTAATCTTTAATTTTTTCGGGATGATGTTTAACAACAGCGGCATTCACCATATAAATTACATCTTCTGCGATGTTGGTAGCATGGTCGCATATTCGTTCAAGATGCCTGGCGATCAGTAAAAGTGGAACAGCCCGGTCAGCAGTAGTCGGATCTTTAGCCATATAATCATTGATTAGCTCTTGTTGCACAACATTGCGTAAATCATCCGCTTGCGAATCCATCAAAATCATTTTAGCGGCAGCATCGGAATCTTTGTTTACGAACGCGTTGATAGCGTCTTTGGTCATCTGCTGGGCGATAATTGTAAGCTTAGGAATATCAATCAACGGCTTTAAAGGCGGCTTATCAACAATCTCCAGAACGCGTTGGGCGATATCAACAGCCAAGTCAGCCATCCGTTCTAAATCGGTAGTAATCTTCATCGCCATTACGATAAATCTTAAATCAACCGCCATCGGCTGGTATAGAGCCAGAAGATTCAAACTTTTCTCTTCGATTTTTAATTCCAGCTCATCGATTAGCTTATCATCTACAATCACTTGCCGGGCGTCATCGGCATTTAATTGCTTGAGGGCTTCAACCGATTTAAAAATGGACTCCTCCACCATCACCCCCATCCTGAGTATCTCTGTCTTTAAGCCGGTTAATTCATCATCTAAATGCCTTTGCATAGTATCCCCCTTATTTTGTTTCTTCAATATTTTGTATAAGTTCTTCTACTTTAACTTTTATATCATCTCTGACTTTTCGGAAGAACTCTATTGGCTTATCCTCAGGGTCGCTGATTTGCCATTCTATATGTTCTGTTGCCGGTATAAAAGGGCATACGTCTTTGCAACCAAGCGTAACAACATAATCAAACCCCTTTACCGCTAATTCCTGAAATCCTTTTGATTTCTGACGTGAGATATCAATACCGATTTCCTGCATGACTTCTATCGCCATACGATTTATTTTTCCCGAAGGCCGCGAACCCGCGCTGTATGCTTCTAAAATATCTTTACCGAAAAACCTCGCAAACCCTTCCGCAATCTGGCTACGACAGGAATTTTCTATACAAACAAATAAGATTCTTTTCATATTATCCGAACCTCCCTGTAATATAATCTTCTGTCCGCTGATCTTTGGGAGACTTGAATATCGTTTCAGTTTTATCAAACTCGATCAACTCGCCTAAAAGAAAAAAACCAGTATAGTTAGATACCCTTGCCGCCTGCTGCATATTGTGCGTAACTATAGCAATAGTATAATCTTTTTTCAACTCCAGAATCAGCTCTTCGATCTTGCGCGTCGAAATAGGGTCGAGGCTGGCGCAGGGTTCGTCGAACAAAATCACCTCCGGCTTGATCGCCAGGCAACGGGCAATGCAAAGCCTTTGCTGTTGTCCGCCGGATAATTTTAGCGCGCTGTCATGAAGCCGGTCTTTCACCTCATCCCATAACGCCGCCTTCTTGAAAGATTCTATCACCCTTTCTTCGACAAATTGTTTATTTTTAATGCCATTAACCTCGAGAGCGTAACTTATGTTTTCAAATATATTCTTGGGAAAGGGGTTGGGTTTTTGAAATACCATCCCGACACGCCGCCTAATCTCGACTGAATCAACGCAAGAAGCGAATATATCCTGCCCATCCAGATAAATTCTTCCGGTTAAAACAGTATTGGAGACTAATTCGTTCATACGATTAAGCAGCCGGATAAAGGTAGATTTTCCGCAGCCCGAAGGGCCGATAATCGCAGTAACCTGATTGGCTAAAACATCCAGTTTTATATTTTTCAATGCCTGGTGTTTCCCGTAAAAAAAATTTACGTCCTGTGCCTTAATCTTTACCGACGTTTGGTTATCCATGATAATAGCTCCTCTGCTTCTGGCGGATAAAAATCGCTATTGCTGACACCAACAAAACTAAACATAAAAGGATCAAACAACAGCCATAAGCTATCGCAGTTTGTTGATCCGGATGGGAACCTTCGGTCATAAGCGCATAAATATGATATGGCAGAGCCATCACTTCGGAAAAAATAGATTTGGGGTAACCTTTTAAATAAAAGGCGGCTGCGGTAAATAAAATTGGAGCGGTTTCACCGGCTACTCTTCCGATGCTTAAAATAACCCCAGTCAAGATACCCGGCATTGCCGCCGGTAGAACTAACTTTTTTATTGTCTGCCACTTTGTTGCGCCCACGGCCAACGATGCTTCTCTTAATGATTGGGGTACGGCCAAAAGCGCCTCCTGGGCCGCGGAAATAATCACCGGTAAAACCACAATCCCCAAAGCAAGGCTTCCTGAGAGTATCGACACCCCGAAACCAAAATATTTGACGAAAACCGCTAATCCAAAAAGACCAAACACCACCGAAGGCACGCCGGCAAGATTATTAATACTGATTCTTATGATATTCACGATGTAGCTCTTTGGCGTATACTCACAAAGATATATCGCGCAGGCTACCCCTAAAGGAAAAGAAAATAATACTGCGCCTAACGTAAGGCAAATTGTTCCCACGATAGCGGGAGCTACACCGCCGGCAGTCATAGAATCACGCGGTGCCTGCGTTAAAAATTCCCATGAAATAACCCTTATCCCCTTTACACCGATAAAGCAAATTATCGCGAACAAAAACAAGACTGTAGTAAACATACACAGGGATATGATGCCAAAGCCTATTTTTTGTTTAATTCGGGAACTGTCTGCCTGTCGGCAGATAGTTCTTTTATCCTCTTTTTTCATAATTTTAGTTTTTAAACGCTGAACTATATTTTTCCCTGCCGTCAGGCAGCACCTAACCGGAAAAATGAGTTTTCTCATTTTTCCGGTTATCCTGATAGACCCAATTTAATCCTGTATTTTCGGCTGACAACTTCCGCGATAACGTTAAAGATAAAAGTAACCAAAAATAATATCAGCGCAATGGCGAACAAAGCATGATAGTGGTCACTGCCCATAGGAGCCTCGCCCATTTCCGCGGCAATCGCTGCCGTCATCGGCCGGACCGGATCAAAGAATGACTTAGGGATAACCGCGGCCCCGCCGGCCACCATTAAAACTGTCATGGTTTCACCTATCGCCCGGCTCATCCCTAAAATTATCGCCGTCGAAATCCCCGATCCGGCAGCCGGTATAACCACTTTGATCAGCGTTTGCCACCGGTTAGCGCCTACGGCAAAAGACGCTTCTCTAAACGATCTCGGCACATAGCTTAATGCATCCTCGGCAATGCTGCAGACTACCGGTGTCGCCATAATCCCTAAAGTCAACCCGGCGGTAAATGCACACAAGCCTATCGATAAATGAAATAAATTCTGCAAAAATGGCGCAAGTATCGCCATCCCAAAAAAACCGTATACAATCGAAGGGATACTCGCCAGAATCTCGACTAACGGCTTAAGTATTGCTTTTTGTCCAGGACTGGCAAGTTCATTCAGATACAATGCGCTGCCCACGCCCAACGGCACACAAATTAACATTGCTCCAGTTGAAACCCAGATTGAAGCCAGAATTAAAGGTAAGATTCCAAATTCCGCCGGGTCATAGGTCGGATACCAGAATTTACCGAAGATGAATTCAAATACCTTGATCTTTTTAAAAATCGGCAGCGCTTCTCTGAATAAAACAATAATAATGCCTACTAAAAATATGAGGGAAGCGAATGCCAAAATCGTAAAAATCCCTTTTATTATTCGTTCTTTTATTTTTGTCATCTGTTTCTACCTGCGTCAAGCAATCACATATATTTTTACAATAAGAGAAGCGCGCGGCGGAAGGAAAGGGCGGAACCACCGCGCGCTTCGTTATATATAATAAACCAGCAATTACGCCGGCGTTATTAATGTAGGCTTACAAAGCCTTCTTCGTCCACAAGCGTTTGCCCCTCCGGACTCTTTATAAAATCAATAAAATCTTTTGCCAAACCCTTAGGCTTACCATTGGTATACATAAATAGCGGCCTGCCAATAGAATATTTGTTATTGAGTACAGTTTCCTTCGAAGGCACGACGCCATCTAGCTCTAAAGCTTTGACACTGGAACTAAGAAAGCCTAAACCTACATAACCGATAGCGTCGGGTGTCCGCGCTACGGTAGACGCGATCGCCTGATTCGATGCCTGCATTAAAGCATCCGGCCTTACTTTTTGTTTGTCTAAAGCCAGTTCTCCAAATGCCTCGAATGTTCCACTCGACGTATCGCGCGAAATAACTACGATTTTACGGTCATCACCGCCAACTTGCGACCAGTTGGAAATTTTACCGGTATAAATATCCCTTACCTGTTTCTTGGTTAAAGCCCCCACTTTATTTGCCGGGTTAACGATAACGGCAATCCCATCCATCGCGATAACATGCGCCTTAATATCTTTGCCGTTAGTTACTGCCTTATCGAGCTCGGTATCCTTGATTGGCCGCGAAGAATCGGCGATATCACAGGTACCGTCGAGTAAAGAAGCTATGCCCACGCCTGAACCGCCGCCGCGTACCGAGATATCGGCGCTACTGTCTTTTTGCATAAATACTTCAGCAGTTTTTTGAGCAATCGGTAAAACGGTAGTTGAGCCTTCGACAACAATTTTTTCCGCAAAGCATGGAAAACCCAAGCCCGCGGCAATCACCAAGGCCATTACTAAAATCTTTGTTAAACTTTTCATCTTTTTATCCTCCTTGATTTTGTTTATAGCTGCTTCATACCTACATCAGTAAAGCCTCAAACTCATTGCCCTTCGACTCGCCGTGCTTCGCGCAGGCTCGCTCAGGGTAATTCGGTTACAGCCTCACTGCGTATGGATGCATACGCGTTCGGCTAAACCTCATTAAAACTTCATGTTCCAATCAGCCTGGAAAACCGTAGTGGGCGCTTTGCGATTAGTACCAATTTGATTGATGTTCCACACGCGGAAGCCGGCAAATTTCAGGTACGTATTCTTACTTAACCCAAACGATAACTCACCCTTGTGGGCGCGTATACCGGTTTTACCGCTATAGCGGTCAGAATCCGGTAAAATATCCAATACCGCGTCCTTTTCCAACATCGAATATACATATTTAAATTGCCATTGCGCCCAACTTTCGATTTTGGGCTGGCCAAGCTGGAAACCCGTAGCAAAACCAGTATTCTTTGCGGAAGCGCTGGTATTTTTATAGTATTCGCCGAAAACCGCGAATTCCGGAATATCCGCTAAAACAGGAAGATTCAAGCCGATGTTTTTGAAAGGATCCTTAAAGGCTACCTGTCCCGCCGGGCTTATCGTGTTAAACGCACGCATGAGGCCCTGGCCATTCCGGGAGTTAGTTGCCTGGCTGCCGTCAAGAAGCCGGCCTTTTACCGCCTGCCAGGTAAAATACGAAAAGGTTCCTTTTAAAGAAATATTGTCGGTTAATTGATATTCAATACCCGGCTGCACTCCATACGCCATCGCGTTGTGAGTAGAAGGCTCGGTCTCACTCAAAACAAAACCCATAGTATTCATAAAGAGTTTGGTTTTAGAATTTATATTTTTACTCAGGATAACAACCGCGCCCTCGGGAGTAATATCGTTATCCCACGCTACGTCAGTAGGCGCCCATGGGCCGAATGCCATTTTTCCCGCCAGTAACGTAGCCCACGGCGTAGGAGAATATGTCGCGTAGGCGTAATTCAACACAAGACCTTTCTTGGCAAAGCTGTTAGCGAAACTTTGATTATTAGAACGCGAAGCGTCATAACTGGTTACATCAGTCGTGCCGGTAGCTATTCCCACCGATACTCCTAATTTGTCATTTACTTTAGAATCTACCCCCAGCCTGACTCTGATGCGACCCCTGTTTCTGTCCGAAGTAACCTTGCTGTCGCTGGGCTTAGCATGATCAAGCTGATACCTTACCCGGAAATCTCCTTTAAGTTTTGTATTTTGTACCCACTGGGGAAGGCTGGAAGAAGTGCCTGAAGCAATATCCTTTTTGACCTGCTCCTGGGTTTCGGTTTTTATTTCCTGGGCTTCGCCGGCGCTGAGAACGCCTTTGTCCACTAACTTCTGCAAAAGAATATCCACTTCTCCGGCGTAAGAAAAACTGATCCCTGAGCTCAATGCAATAACAACTGCTGCCATTGATACTGCGAAAAATTTCTTCATTTTGTTACCTCCTTTAACGCTGAATACCTATATTTATTATAGCAAGTTAACTTTTTTTAGAATAAAACGTTCGGGGCGGGCTGGGCATTTCCCATAAACCCCCCTTGGTCATTACCGATTAGGAGCTTCCTGAAACATGCGCTTTAGCAAACTAATCTTAATCGCTACGCCTCTAAACCGGCTTTCGAAATCCTGGCCGTCAACAATGTCATTGGCTTCAATTTCATCCATGATTTTACGCAAATCCTGGATAGCGCAACTGATCAATGTCGCCGCCTTTTCTTCAAACGTGCTTCTTGTGTCTATCATATTCACCTCCTTTGTTTGTTTTCCCTTCAGAAATATTGCTGTAAAAATCGGCTACCCGCTCGGCTTCTCGATCCGCTATCCGGTTAAAAAAATATCCTATTCTTTTAATTATTTTCTTTAGAAGTTTTTTCATAGCCGTCTCCTGTATCGGCAGGAAGTTACCTATCCCTCACGACGGTTAATTCCTTAATAATATCTATCAGCTTGGCAACGCTGAAAGGCTTAGTGAGGTAATAATCTGCGCCGACGATATTCCCGTAGATCTTATCTAACGGTTCTGCCCTTGCCGTCAATACTACTATAAATGTCCCGGAGGTTACCGGGTTCCCTTTGATAAACTCACAGATACGGAACCCGTCAATTCCCGGAAGCATAATATCCAGAACCACTACATCGAAAATACATTTCGAGAGTTTTTCTTTTGCGGAAATCCCATCGTAAATGCTCTCGACTGTATACCCGTTTTTTGAAAGGTTATATGAAATAAGTTTGTTGAGATTCGTGTCGTCTTCAACCACCATTATTCTTTTTTCTTTTCTTGTTACCGCTGCCTCTATCATCTTAATCTCCTTTTTATTACCACTTTAAGTTTACAAAATTCTTGTTACAAAATCCTTAAGCGGGTGTGACTTTTCTGTGAACTCTTTATGGCTCCAATTTGTACCCTTCGCCCTTGATTGTCTTGATAATCTGCGGATTTTCCGGGTCTTCTTCGAGTTTTTCCCGCAGATGCCGGACATGTACGTCAATATTGCCGTATTCAACAATTGTTTCCTCACCCCAAACCATATCCAGAATCTGCTCATGGGTAAGAAGCTCTCCCCGATGGCCCAAAAAAACTTTAAGAAGTGCCTCTTCTTTTTCCGTTAGCTTGATTTCTCTGCCTTCAACTTTGACCCTGAAATCTTCCAGGTTGATTTCTATCTTTTCCTTAATATATACCCTATGTCTCACCGGTTCAGTTTCTGCCCGAGCTAAAACTCTCTTTACCCGGGCGACAAGCTCCCTCGGGCTAAACGGTTTAGTAACATAATCGTCTGCTCCTACCACAAAACCTCTAAGCTTATCGTCGGCCTGAGTGCGAGCCGTAAGCATGATGACGGGAATTTTCTGCATATCCGATTCCTCTCTTAAACGCCGGCACACCTCCCAACCATCTATCTCGGGAAGCATTAGATCAAGGATGATGAGATTCGGTTTTACCTCTTGGATTATTTCCAACGCTTTCTCCCCATCAGCGGCGGACAAAACATCGTAACCGGCCATTTTCATATGCAGGCTTACTAAGGAAACTAAATCTTTCTCGTCATCTACAATTAGGATTTTCTTTTTATCGGCCATATGCGTTAATAAAATAATTCCTTGCGCCCGGCAGTATTATTCTTGCATCGCCGGAATTCTTTTATCCATTAATAATATAACCCGAAGAAGTGACAGGATCATTAAGGAGGTGTGAATTTGGTGTGAACTTTTCTAAAGATATTTTAGGGGGTAATTCAGACTTGGGGAATGGTAAAACTAAAGGTAGATCCCCGGCCAAGTTCAGATTTAACCCAAACCTGGCCGTTGTGGCTAAGGACGATGTGCTTTACGATGGAAAGCCCTAAACCGGTGCCGCCGATTTCGCGGGAACGGGCTTTATCGACGCGGTAGAAACGTTCAAAAATCCTGGGGAGGTCTTTTTCCGGAATGCCGATACCGGTATCAGATATGTCTGCTTGAACGAGTTTATCGTTTACGCAAACGCTTACTCTGATTGAGCCGGCATCGGGAGTGTACTTAACCGCATTATCCAAAAGATTCAAAAAAACCTGCGAAAGCCTCTTCTCGTCGGCAAGAACATGAGGTAAATTTTTCGGCATATCAACCGATACGAAAAGCCGTTTTGCCTTAATTGATTTATCCAAAACTCCCAGACAAGAATCTAAGATAGGTTTGATATCGGTTGGCGTAAAAATCATTTTCAGTTTCCCGGATTCAATCCTGGCAAGATCCAATAAGTCATCGATTAAGTTCGCCAAACGATTGGAGTCCTGATGGATAATACCAATAAATTCCTTAACATTATCCTTATCATCGATTGCGCCATCAAGAAGGGTCTCGGCATATCCTTTTATACTGGCTATAGGAGTACGTAGCTCATGAGAAACATTGGCCACAAAATCCTGGCGAACTCTCTCAAGGCGCCTGAGTTCGGTAATATCATGAAAAACCAATACCGCGCCTTCCAGGGTATTATTTCTTATAATCGGCACACCGTTAACTGCTAATATTTTTTCTGCCGGGCGGCTGATTGAAATCTCTTCGCTGATAAGGCTCTGTTTACTTTGCAGGATTTTGTCGGTGATATCTTGGACTTGCGTCACCCTGGTTGCCTCTACCGGTGTTTTCCCCTGAGAATCGGAATCAATAAAAAGAAGTTTTCGCAACGACGGATTTATTAAAAGAATAATCCCCTTTTCGTCTACCACCATTATCCCTTCGAACATACTGGCTAAAACCGCGTCCAGTTTTACGCCTTCTTGTTTTATCCGTTCAATTTTGCCTTTTATCTCATCCGACATATACGATAAAGCCATGGCCAGATCGCCAATCTCATCTTTTGAATAAATAGAGGGCTTGCGGGAAAAATCCCCTTTCGCCATAACCCTGGCGATAGCGGCCATTTCGACAAGAGGCCTTGAAATAATAAAAGAAATCAAGGAAGCTATTATTACGCTAAAAAGGAGTATCAGTAAAAAAGCGATGCCGGTAGTTTTTTGTAATCTCTGCTCGAGCAATTCTATATCCGAAAGAGGGACGGCCAACCTGATGAACCCGGCTGTATGCTCCCGGCCAAAGGGAACAGCCATATAAAGCAGATATTTTTTAATCGTATAGCTATACCTTTTACTGACGCCAAACCCCTTACTAATAGCTTCCTGGATTTCCGGACGGTTTAAATGATTTTCTACAGCTTTTAGTTCGGCTGCGTTTAAATCAGTATCGCCGATGACTGTTCCGTCATTAGCGATAATCGTTGCTCTCAACCGGAGCTTATCGCCTATCCTATCGGCAATACTATCGGCATTTGCGAGATGATTCGAAATATTTAATTGGCTTTCTAAAAAATCTTTGCTCAGCAATAGTTGACGTTTAAGATTGTTTTGAAGATTAGCCTCCAAATAGGCGGTAAGGTGAGAAGTAAGGTAAAAATAACCTACCACCAGCCCCAGCATAACTGCCGAGCAAAAAATAAACATCAGCTTCCAGTGGAGTTTAATCTTCATCGTCTTCCTGTTTGAATTTATATCCCATCCCGACTACGGTCACAATCATTTTTCCAGCCTGGCCTAATTTTTCTCGCAAACGCTTAATATGCGTATCTACGGTACGCGTATAAACCTCGGCGTGGATATCCCAGATTTCCGAAAGCAACCCTTCCCTGGTCTGCACACGGCCAGGCCGCTCCATTAAAGTAACCAACAATTTAAATTCCATCGGCGTAAGTTCCACTTCTTTTTCCTTTACCGTTACTCTATGCCGGGGAATATCCACGCTAAGATTGCCTGCCGTTAAAATATCTTTTTTCGTTTCCTCGATTTTACCACGGCGTAAAATAGCCTTTATCCTTAAGACAAGTTCTCGAGGGCTAAAGGGTTTAACCATATAGTCATCCGCACCAAGCTCGAGGCCGACGATACGATCTACTTCCTCCCCCTTAGCGGTAAGCATAACAACAGGAATATTTTTTAATTTACTCTCCTGTTTTATATTCCGGCAAACCTCAAAACCATCCATCCCAGGAAGCATAATGTCCAGAATAATGAGATCGACTTGGGTTTTACCCAACTCTCCAAAAGCATCCTCTCCCGACATCGCAACTGTACAGTCAAAACCAGCTTTTTCCAAATTATATTTCACCAGCTTGGAAATATGTTTATCATCCTCGATTATTAATACTTTCTCTTTTCTCATAGATATATTTTAACTTTTTTTTCTCAACTATATAGCGTTATTTTGAATACTACGGTAAGACTGTTTTGTATATGAAAGACATTAAATCTGTTTCAAGGATAGGTAAAGTTTTAATGGCCTATTATATGTTTAGGGGTGGTTTCGTTTCTGCTTTAAAGCTGGGGAGAGTAAACCAGAATTTCGAGCCTAAACCTTCCACGCTTTCTACGCCAACGCTGCCGTTATGCAGCTCGATAATATGCTTTACAATAGAAAGCCCGAGGCCGGTTCCGCCGAGTTCGCGGGAGCGCGCTTTGTCGACGCGGTAAAAACGCTCAAAAACGCGCGGAATGTCTTTTTCGGGAATGCCGATTCCTGAATCTTCTACAAAAACTTCAATTTTTCCGTTTGCTTCCCGGGAATATACCCGGATAGAACCTTTTTCTTTATTAAACTTTATCGCATTATCAATAAGGTTGGTAAAAACCTGCTCAATCCTGTTTTTATCGGCATTTATCGAAATGCCCGCGGGCAAATCATTCTTTATCGCGACGTTCATTTTTTTTAGTTGAGATTTAAAGCCTGAAATAACCTCTTCGAGTTGAAGTCTTAAATTCAAGCTCTCTTTATTAAGTATTGTTTCTTTTGACTCAAGATACGATAATGAGAGCAAATCTTCAACTAAACTATTAAGACGCTCCGCGTGATTTTGGATAATCTTCAAAAAATTACGGTTGTTCTCTTTATCATCTAACGCGCCCTCAAGCAGCGTCTCAACGAAACCTTTTATAGAGGTAAGAGGTGTTTTTAACTCATGGGAAACATTAGCCACAAAATCGCGGCGCATTGTTTCCAGCCTGCGAATTTCAGTTATATCGTGGATAACCAACAAACATCCGCCGATCGTGTCATTGTCAAAGATAGGAGTGGCGTTAACTTCAAATATCCTGCGCACAGGATAAATAAGCGTTAACTCCGCGGATACGGGCTCGCCTTTTTTTAAGATCGCGCTTATAACCTCGGCTATATCGTTATTGCGTATAACCTCGAGAAATATTTTTCCCGCCGCGTCTCCCTTAACAACGCCGAATATTTTTTCAACCGCTTGATTGATCGAAACAATACGCCCTGCTTTGTCTATAATGATAACCCCCTCAATCATGCTATTAAAAATTGCCGCCAGCTTTTGATTCTGCGCCCTAATCTCTTTTATCTTATTTTCTATATCCTGGGCCATCTTATTTAAGGTTGCGGCAAGTTCTCCTATTTCGTCCTGAGAAGGTTGGATTATCCTGCGGCTGAAATCACCTTCAGAGAATTTACGGGAAGCGTTAATCATTCTATTGATCGGCTTAATAACCCGGCTCGCCGCGATAGAACCTAAAACAAAAGCCAGCACTAAAGAAAAAAACAATCCTAGAAAAACTGTTTTTCTAGTCGTGGATAAGGTCTTCTGGACGCTTTCAAGGGGAAGAGCTAATCTTAAAATTCCCAGGGTTTCATTTTTATCGGTAAGAAGCAAGGCAACATAAAGCATATCTATTTTGAGTGTCGGAGAATAACGAGTATCAATACCGATATTGCCGCTTAAGGCCGTTATCACCTCGGGACGGTTAAGGTGATTCTCCATATGGATGATTTCTTCCCGGGGCTTTTCGGAATCAGCTAAAACCTTACCCTGGATATTAATAACGGTAATACGGCACTTTGTTTTTAAAGATAAGGTTTTTGATAACGTTTCGAGATAGTTAACGTCTTCTTTTTTTAAGCCCTCGGGGACAATCTGATTTTCTATTAGTTTGGCCTGAGTAATAAGGGAATTCTGAACATTGTGGAGTGAATTTTCTTCTAAGTTTTTATCTAAAAAGAAAGCGATAAGCCCGAAGGAGAGTAAAATTACGAAGATATACGAAAATATCAGTTTTAGCTTGAAGCTCTTAATCCTCATATTCAAATCTATAGCCATAGTTTTTCACGGTAATAATACGTTTTGATTCGCTCTTTAGCTTTTTACGCAATGTTCTGATGTGCACGTCTACGGTACGAGTCTGTATCTCAATTGCATTATCAAAACCCCATATCGTATCCAGAAGATAATCCCGCGACAGAACCCTCCCCTTTGCCTTCATTAATGTTTTTAGCAGCTCGAATTCTTTAGCGGTAAGTTCAACCGGCCTGTCTTTAACGGACACGGTAATTTTGGATAAATCAATGATCAAATCCCCTGTTTTTAATGCCTCCGGCAATCTGTCTTTTTCTTTTACGCGGCGCAGCACTGCCTTTATCCTGGCGATAAGTTCTCTGGGGCTAAAAGGCTTAGTCATGTAATCGTCAGCGCCTAATTCAAGGCCGACAATTTTATCCGATTCCTGGCTTTTTGCGGTAAGCATAATAACCGGAAGGGATGCTGTTTTAGTATCACCCTTGAGGTTCTTGCAAACTTCCAGGCCGTCCATGCCGGGAAGCATTAAATCGAGGATAACAAGATCGGGGTGTTGCCTGGTTGCCAGCTCTAACGCATCTTCGCCATCCCGGCTGGACAAAGTCTTAAATCCTTCTTTTTTGAGATTATACTCAAGCATTTTTACTATATCTTTTTCATCCTCGATAATTAATATAGTCTCTTTCATTTTATCTCCTAAGCCGTTAAACTCTCCAATTATGCAATGAGGATATTACCGGGGCGGGATCCCGCAGAATTCGCTCTCGGCGGATGCATGCGGGAGGACTTGGCTTGACTCTTTATCATCGTCCCTTTGCATATATTGATACGGCTACCGAGTCAAAAAAAACGAGCGGGAACGGGACTTGCAAGTAACCTGTGTCCGCAGGACACAGCGCGCGAAGCGCTGTCACTTCCAAGAATGTATTAGGCTTCTGCATTACGATGACGTATCTTGTATCGATAGCCTCTTGAACAAAAAAAACGAGCGGGATACGGGACTTGACACTTGTCTCGGCCTGAATGGCTGAGGTCGCCGAAGGCGTTCACAAGTGCCAAGAATGTATTAGGCTTCCGCATCACGATGACGTATCTTGTAGCGATAGCCTCTTGAACAAAAAAAACGAGCGGGATACGGGACTTGAAATCAGTCTTCGCCGCAGGCGAAGGGTTTCTGTTTTTATACTGATTCCAAGGCCTAGCTGGGGTCTTTATCCTCGTCCCTTTGCATATATTGAT
>Ga0182021_10000045_pt1 | contig 104610 bp, 91 predicted proteins | sample 612E3MmetaG_FD_120493 | JGI IMG/M metagenome (GOLD analysis project Ga0182021, IMG submission 120493) | Permafrost microbial communities from Stordalen Mire, Sweden - 612E3M metaG (Illumina Assembly) | ecosystem: Environmental > Terrestrial > Soil > Wetlands > Permafrost | place: Sweden... | reverse complement strand
GGGATGATTATCAATTTGAAATCCGGGTATCTCTCAAGGAGGCGCCTGTATACATGGAGGACTATCTTCTCTTCGCCGTCATGGGTGCTTCCCGCCACGAAGACCCTGTCCATTCTTGTCAGGTTCAGCCTTCCTTCCATCTCTTCCCGGACAGGTGAAGACGCCTTCGCCGCCAAGCCGTCGTACTTTGCATTCCCCATGACGTGAACCCTCGCTGGCGCCATCCCAATGGCTATCAGCCTCTCGGCATCAATTGCGGAAATCACGCCCATGTCGTCGATCAATTCTACGACATCTTTCCAGAAGAACCTCGTCATGGCATACTTATGATATGAGCGTTGAGAGATGCGACCGTTAACCATTATAACCTTCGCCCCCTGCTCTTTACACACCCTGATAAAGTTGGGCCAGAGCTCCGTCTCCGTCAGGATAAAGATATCAGGTCTTACCTTCGTGATTACCTTTTTCACGACAAACGGGATATCAAGAGGGTAGTATATGAAAGACGTCGCTCCGGTGACGATCCTTTTGGCCATGTCCTGTCCTGTTTCCGTGCTGGTGGAAACTACTATACAGGCTTTGGGGAAGTGCGTTCTCAAAGAGGTTACAATCGGCTCTGCAGCCGTTACCTCTCCTACGGAAACCGCGTGTATCCATATCCTGGGGCTGCCCTTCATCTCCGCAAAGGTTGAAGGCCGGACAAGCCCAAATTTCGGCCCCATGCTTTTTCTGTATTTTCCCGTCAGCGCCATTTTGATCGCATAGTAGGGGAGAGCCAGCAGGGCTGCCATTACTAATAGAATGTTATAAAGAAGGTACATTTGTGATTGCAATTATGTGATTGGATTTTTCCGGAAGCATGGGCTTTTGCAATTATTTTGTCAAGGGTCTTTTCTCCCTTTCAGTAATTATTGACACGTCAGCATTGATGGTGTACAGACACTTTGTCAATAGTCATCTTTCAAGAATGACAAAAGATAAGTTTTCCCATAAGTCTCATGAGAACGGAAAAGAAGGCATGTAATGAAAAAAATTGCCCCGTCCATTCTTTCCGCTGACTTCAGCAGGCTCGGTGAAGAAATCATGGCTGTGGAAGCGGCGGGCGCCGACTGGATACACGTAGATGTAATGGACGGTCATTTCGTCCCCAATATCACAATCGGGCCGGGTCCGGTCAAATGGCTCCGAAGAATCACGAGACTTCCTTTCGATGTGCATCTCATGATTTCAAATCCGGAGCGTTACATAGACTCCTTTGCCGAGGCTGGAAGTGATGTCATAACAGTTCATGTCGAGACGGCATCGCACCTCCACAGGACAATTGCCCAGATAAAGGACCGGGGCGTCAAGGCGGGTGTGTCTCTCAATCCTGCCACACCGCTCGTTCAGGTTGAGCCGATTCTGAAAGATATTGATCTCCTTCTTGTCATGTCCGTTAATCCGGGATTCGGGGGACAAAAATTCATAGAGCACGTCCTGCCGAAGATAGCGCAGGCCAGAGAGATGGTGAATACCGTTTCACCTGATGTCGCCATCGAAGTTGACGGTGGCATAACTGTTGATAATATTGGATTGGTTGCCGAAGCCGGTGCAGACGTCATGGTTTCGGGCGCCGCCATCTTCGGGAGCGGAGACTATGCTCACACCATCAGGGCCATGAAAGCCCTAATAGGCGGTTGATCTCCACTTAAAATTGGAAATGCCCCTATCTCCGTGTCTATCAAGGCGGGGATGGGGGCATTTTTTGTACGACTACCGTGCTTGCAGTATCCTGCCGATGGTCATGATTTCAGCTTCTTTGGTCCCCTCATAAAGTTCGAGAATTTTGGCGTCCCGGTACCACTTCTGGACGCTGTACTCGTCGATGTAGCCATACCCACCGTGCAATTCCACGGCGTAGTTCGCACAGAACACCGCGGTCTGACCTCCCAAGAATTTTGCCATCGCAGCCAGGGTATAGTCCGGCCTGCCCTGATCAAGAAGCCATGCCGATTTATAAATAAGGCCCCGTAGAGACTCTATCTTGATTGCCATTTCCGTCAGTTTCATCTGTGTCAGCTGGAATGAACCCAGGGGGGCTCCAAAAGCTGTTCTCTCTTTGACGTATTTGATGCTTGTCTCCAGACAACCTTCGGAAAGGCCGAGGGCCTGGCCAGCGACCATCACCCTTGTCGTATCAAAGAAGTGCATCAACTGGCGGAAGCCGTTGCCCTCCTTGCCGACGAGGTTAGTCCGGGGAACCCGCACATCCTCAAAAGCGATTTCTGCCGTGTCACTGGAACGGATACCCATTTTCCCGTGAATCTTGTTTCTTGTTATTCCCGGGGTACCTGCGGGAACTATTATAAGGCTGAAGCTATTATGCTTTTTTTCCTCCGGATTAGTGATGCACTGAGCTACCATGAAGTCACAGACGCTTCCATTGGTTATGAACATCTTGTTTCCGCTGATGACGTAGTCACTTCCGTCCTTGACGGCCTTCGTTCTGTATCCTGCCACATCTGTGCCTGCGTTGGGTTCCGTAAACGCTCCCGCGCTTACCTGTTCACCCCTGCATACGGGAGGGAGATATGTCTTTTTTTGCTCTTCCGATCCGAACTGCAGTATGGATTCGCAGCCGAATGTGGCGGCAACTACATTCAAGCCGATCCCCATATCAACCTTGGACAGTTCTTCCGTGATGATGGTGTTGCCCAAGTAACCAGCCCCTGCGCCGCCATATTCTTCGGGGATCCATGCCCCGACAAGACCATTTTCAGCGGCCTTTCTGCGAATATCCGGGGTGTATTTCTCGCCCTCGTCACATTCGTGGGATATCCCGGTAAATTCAGCTTGGGCAAATTTGTACGACATCTCTTTCAACATTTTCAATTCATCGTTCAATTCAAAATCCATTTTTCGCCCTCCTAACCATTAGTTTTCTCAACTGATTCTTATTAATTTTACTCACCTTGGTATTGGGCATTCCATCAATAATGAGGTATCGGTCAGGTCCGCCGTACTTTGGTATATCCCTCTGGTCCGTCTGTCTATACCTTCGGTTATGGCTAAAGTCAACGACATTAAGCATGATATAATGACAAATTTTGCATATGCAAAAAAGCGATATGGATTGCATCGAGGGATATTAATCACAGCAGCCGGTAATGTACAACATCGGGTTCATAGCGTGATCTTTACCCGGGCAATACATTCAACGTGAAGTATTTTCAAGAATGCCCGATCAGCAGCCAATGATTCTGCGGGCTGATGGGAATCTTGCGGATCGTCGCACCCTGAATTTCAAGAAGGCATATTATGACTTTGACAAATATTAGAAGGCGCTGTAGAGGGTACAAACAAATTCATAATCATCGGACTTTTGTGTTAAATACAACCTTGTGAAATACAGAATGTGTGGGGCAAGAAATGAATTTAAGAAATAAGAAAAAGAGGAAAAGGACGGTTTTACCGGAGAAGCAGCGCCGCGAAGATATTCTACAGGCCGCGCTCGAGATTTTCGCTAAACGTGGCTATCACCAAGGTAGGATGTCGGATATTGCCGCCCTCGCGGGCGTAGCGCATGGGACTGTATATCGCTATTTTCCCAATAAGAGAACACTGGCTATGGAACTTATTGGAATAACGGGCGCTACCGGTTTCATAGAATCAATAGGTGACGATACGCTTGCGAAACTAAGCCCGAGGGATTTTATGCACTCCATAGGGAAGAAATATTTTGGCAAGCTTGAGCAACGCATTCCGATGATTAGATTCGTAGTCTCAGAGTCGGCTTTCAATAAAGAATTCGGCAAAGAATATTATCGGAAAGTCCGTCATCGATTAATGGAGAATATTGCCGTTTATTTCAAGACTTTTCAAGACAAGGGTCTTATAAGGAAGGGCGATCCCTATATTCAGGCACATATCTTTCACAACATGCTATACGGCTTTCTTTATTCCCAGGAAATCTTGCAAGGAAAAGACGTTGTTCCACTGGCGATGGACAAAATCATCAATGAGGTAGTGAATATATTTTTGCATGGGGTCGCCGTCAAAGATAGACCTCGCGGCAAGAAGTTACGATAATGTTTCCCGGCAAGATTTGTATAAAGAAAAAGCGCATTCTCCATTTCCTGTGAGTCTTGAAATTCGCATGAGAAAAGGTTTGCATAGTAACCACTGCGTGGCTGTGGAAAAGGCATCCTTCCCGCCCGAAATTATTACTTGATGAACTAAAGCGGACACCATCCATCATGCACATCATCATTGACGGATACAATCTCATAAGACAGTCCGATGCGCTGAGACGGCATGAGAGATTAAGCCTGGAGGCTGGCAGGAATGCCCTGGCAAAAAGTGTGTCCCATTATAGGAAACAGAAGGGACACAAGGTGACCATTGTTTTCGACGGCTGGCAGGGTGGACCTGTCGAGGAAGAGAGGGATAAGCTCTCAGGCATAGACATCATATATTCCCGAAAAGGTGAGAAAGCGGATGAAGTCATCAAACGCATGGTTCAAGAGAGGGCGGAAGAAGTTGTTGTTGTCACGTCGGACAGGGACATCGCCGATTATGTCAGTCGCAGGGGGGGGACAGCAATATCATCGCAGGAGTTTGACGGGCTTATGGGACGGGCGAAAAACGCTATGACCGGCAATGCCCGCCACGAGGAAGAACGATTAGATAAAGAAGATGAAGATGCAACAACAGCACGAGCAAAAAAGAAAGGGCCGTCAAGGAGACTTTCCCGGAGAAAAAAATCGGCAATGGAAAAAATGCGGAAGCTTTGAATAGAACAGGAATCTGGACACTGCTACCAGCTCATCCCCTGGCTTCTCAAAAAGTTCTTTGCATCTTCGTCGCCGAATCGTGCCGCTGTCTTCATATCTTCAAATGCCTGCCTTTGGTTACCGAGGCTGTAATAAGAGGCCGCTCGGTTGTAATAGGCCTCCGCATATTTTGGGTTCAGCCCGATGGCTCTGTCAAAGTCTCCAAGGGCCTGTTTGTAGGTGCCAAGTCTGCCATACGCAATACCCCGGTTGTAATAGGCTTCCGCATATTTTGGGTTCAGCCCGATAGCCCTATCAAGGTCGTCTATCGCCTGTTTGTGGTTGCCAAGAATGTCATTGGCGATGCCACGGTTATTGTAGGCCTTTGTATATTTCGGGTTTAACTCTATGGCTCTGTCGTAATCATCGATCGCCTGCCTGTAGTTCCCTAGCCTGCTGTAAGCAAGACCTCGATCATAATAGGCCTTCTCAAATCTTGCATCGAGCCTGATGGCTTCGTCACAGGCCTCTATCGTTTTCCTGTAATTGCCCAGGTCGTTGTAGGCGGCAGCCAGGTTGATATACGCACGCGTATTACGATCAGTAACCTTCAAGGCATGATCAAACAAAGTCACGCTATTTCGCCAGTACCCGACCTGTGCCCATGTCACCGTGAAACAACATAGAAGGATGATGGCAGAGGACGCAAAAAGCACCTCTTTCCGGTAGCGCCATTTTTTCAAGAGCTCGGGAATGCCCCAGGCCGCTATCATGAACAACCCGATCAGGGGGACATAGGTATAGCGGTCCGCCCGCGCCTGTGCGCCGACTTGCACAATACCGATGACGGGTATGAGTGTACCCACATACCACAGCCACCCCACGGCCAGATAAGGGATTTCCCTTGCCGCCCGGATGACGGCTATGGTTAGGGAGAGGAGGAGCAAGACCGCGCCTATGACTTGCCAGGAGGGCAATAGCCCCGCATGAGGATAAAAGATGGCAAGATCACTTGGCCACATCATTTTTCTGATGTAGACGACAAAGGAAACGAAGGCATTCGCAAGACGGTCACTCAGGGGGAATGCCTCAATGGATGCCACTGCGCCGCCCTTCTGCTGGACAACGTATGTTACGATGCATGAGAGCGCCGTCAAGGCAAAGAGGGGGATTTTTTCCCAGAGCAGGGGACGAATCAATGTCCACCGATACTTGGAATCTACAGGTTTTTCTGCTTTCTCCTCTGACTTTTCTGCGTGCTTCTTCTTCGCAGCTCCTTTTTGCTTAACCACAGACACAGGTCCACGCGAGTCCGCTTGGATCTCCTTAGGCGATCTTTTCTGCTGGAATCGCTGCAGAGGCCAATAGTCGAGAAGGAGGAGGACAAAAGGAAGAGTTACCAGCATGGGTTTAGCCATCAGTCCTAAAGCAAAAAATATCAGAACAGGCAGATATCTTTGAAGTACCGGACGTTCAACATAAAAGATATATGCTCCCGTTGTGAGCATCCAGAAGAAAGTCGAGAGTACGTCTTTGCGCTCGGCAACCCAGGCGACAGACTCTACGTGGAGAGGGTGAAGTGCGAATAAAGCAGCCACAAAGGCGCTCTGCCAGAGTGCGTGGGTCATTCGATTGAGGATGAGAAATAATAACAGCGTATTGCCTATATGAAAGAAAACGTTCATTAGGTGATGCAGTCCCGGTTTTAAACCAAAGAGCCGACAGTCCAGCATATGGGAAAGCCAGGTCAGGGGGTGCCAGTTTGCAGCGTGACTGGTCGTGAATGCCCATCGGATGCCCTCTGTCGTAATACCATTCTTAATATGACTGTTCTCTGTGATGTAGTCTTCATCGTCATAATTAATGAAATCGCAACGATTAACCTGCCAGAAGGCAGCAAGCACTGCCACCGTGAGAAAAAGACAGATCAGTAACTGGCGACGATAGTATGGTTCTTCTTGAGACATAGGAAAAAGTTTCCTTAAAAAAAGTTATTTTGCAACCGGAAAAATGGGGAAGTTCACTCCTGTCACTAGGCTTCAGTATTTGTATCAGGCTAGTTCACATCCGGTGGCTACGACCAAGTGCTCCAGCACAGACTTCGGTTCTGTGCTAATAGTCTGAGATACAATGTCAATGACGCATCTTCTGTTGTGCCAATGCGACTCTCAGGTTATTGCTCGCTTCTGTAAAATCAGGCTTTATTTTTAGAGCCTCACTGAAGTGACCGATAGCCTCCGACAGTCTTCCTTTCGAGGCCAGAATAATTCCTATGCCATTGTGGGCCTCAACTATATCTGGTTTGATCCTTAGAGCTTCTTTCAAGTGTGCCAGAGCCTCTTCAGATTGACCATGTTTGGCTAAGGCTTCTCCCAACAGGTAATGTGCATATGGATTCGAGGGATTGGTCTGCAGGGCCTTTCGGTAATATGCTACGGCATCCGTGCTAATTCCCCTTATGGCCGTGTTCATTTCGAGAAATTCACGCGCCTGTGTGTCATGAGGATTAATCTGCAAGGCAATCCGAAAATGAGAAGCCGCCGCGCCCATATCTCCTTTTGCCGCGAGAAGCCGCCCGAAATCTTTGTGAAATTCGGAATCATGTGTATGAGGATGTATGCGCAGGGCTTCTTCATAATGTTGAATTGCTTCATCTATATGATCCTTCTGTGAAAGAGCCTTTGCCAGGAGTGAATGTGCTCTGGGATTTTTTGCATCAGCCGCGAGCGCTTGCGTAAAGAGTGTCTCACTGTTCTGCCAATGCCTGACTTCCGTCCATGTTCCGAATGAGAAGGCAGCAAGTGTCATTCCTGAGATGACTCCGAGAATCAATTTTTGATTCCTCCACCCGTTTGAAAGAGCACCAATACCCCAGGCAATCATAATAAAGATTCCGATGAGTGGAATATAGGTGTATCGGTCCGCCATGGATTGGTCTCCTACCTGCATGATGCCGATAACGGGGAACAGGGTTCCCAAATACCAGAACCATCCCACGGCAAGGTATTTATATTTTCTTGTTGTGATGATTACAGGAATAGTTACAAATATGAGAAGCACCACAGCCGCAAAGACCTGCCATGCCGGTGTCTGTCCCAACTGAAGGTAAAAGACCGACAGATTGACCGGCAAAATCATCTTGATCAGGTAATGGGCATAAGACACGATGGCATTTGAGACCCTGTAGCCGAGAGGCAGTTCACTCACAGAATATATGGCGTCTTTTTGAGCAACAACCGTGATGACACATGAGATTGCCGACACAATAAAAAAAGGAATTTTTTCACGTACAAGCTCCGCCAGGCGCGACCATAAATTAGTTGGTTCCGTCGTTCTCTGTTTTTGCGACGTCTCAATTATTTCGCTCTTGGAGATCTTTTTGCCTTTGCGCTTTCGCTTGGCCGGCTTTGTGGATTTTTCTTGATCGGCCAATTTCGGGCTTGGTAATTGAAAGCGACCAAGGGGCCAGTAATCCATGAGGATGAGAACGAAAGGGAGTGTCACAACCATCGGTTTTGACATGATACCCAGTGTGAAAAATAAAAGAGTAAGCAAATAGCGCCAGAGAGCACGACGCTCGGTATAATAGGAATAAGCCCCGATTGTGAGTATCCAGAACAGGGCGGAGAGGACATCCTTTCTTTCGGATGCCCAGGCTACGGATTCCACATGGAGGGGGTGCAGAGCGAACAGCGCCGCCACCAAGGCGCTCTGCCAGAGGCCCTTCGTCATCCTGTAAAATACAAGAAAGAGCAGGATGGTATTTGCAATGTGTAAGATAAGATTGGTTACATGATGCCAACCGGCGTTCAAACCGAATAGCTGAACATCCAGCATATGGGAAAGCCATGTTAAAGGGTGCCAGTTATGAGCCTGCGTGGAAGCAAATGCCCACTTCACGCTTTCCACAGTGAGTCCCGCTTTTACCCGGAGATTCTCGGTTATGTACTGCGGGTCATCTAAATTGATAAAGTCATTATTTTTTAGCTGCCAATAACTGATTGCCGTCGTCGCGATCAGGAGGAAGATGATGAAATACTCTTTGCGGAGGTTCAAGGCTTTCTTTTCTAAGAGGTGCAATTTCTCTAATTGCATTTTGGATTTGCTCTTAATGCTACCAGGACGTAATTTGATACCCTACGTGATGGTTTCTCTTATACAAGCTCTTAATAATTTGTGCAAGTCTCGACAATCCTGCTTATCTGCACACATCCATGATGAAGCGCTCCAGCATAAACTTCGGCTCCTTCGCCGTGGTCTTAAAGGCAATGTCCATGTCGACGAGGTCTTCCAAAAATTTCAACAGGCGCTCATACGAGAATTGATAAGAATTCCTTACGGCATTATAAATGACATACGGATGTTGACCGTCCAGACCACCTTTTCCCCCTCTATCGCCTCTCCATTGCAAGATGACCGGATAAACTGACCTCTGAAAGATTTCATAGTCCATATTGGGTTCAATAGACCCAAGCTTGCCTGATCTGATAAACATCTTGGCATGGAGGAGAAATCTGATTTCCCTTGCTATCATTGACAGGATCAATACGTGGTTTATACCCTGATCGAAAAGATCTTTCAGATTTGACAAGGCTGCATCCAGCTTCTTCGCGACAAGGGCGCCTGTTAAATCAAAAACGGTATCTTCTTTTGTCTTTCCTACGACCTCTTCGACGTCCGACTCGTCAATCGATTTCTTGTCACCTGCATAGGTGATTAGCTTTTCCAAAGCTTTCATGGAATCGGCAAGGTTAAAGCCTGTCTTCCTGCCGATAGCGATCCATGCTTCCGGCGTCAATCGTTTCCCACTCTGAGCTAAGAGATCTTTTGCCATATCCATGAGTGCATGCTTCTGCCTTGCATCGCCTTTCGGGTGAGAAAAATTTAGGACAATCCCGGTTTCGGATATGGTCTTGAAGAGTCTCTTCCTCTTGTCCACCGTCTCTGCGGTTATGATCAGGTGGATGCCCGGCGGGATGCCTTTTTTCAAGGTATCTTCAAGACGTTCCGCTCTCCCCCGCTGATCGCTCATATCCGCGCCTCGGCTTATGCAGGTGTCGATCATTTCAGGGAGCCATGTTTCCCGATCATGTCCGCTGTCGCCTTCAACAATCTTTTGCCAGTTATCGCTGCTAATCTTCTTCCAGCCGCCGTCTCTGAGATCATCGATATTCCAGCCTGTGATCTTCAGGAATTGCATAAAATATCTGACTGCCGTGTTGGGGTCACTAGTAAAATATTGTCTAATTTTTTGTACTATCTCCGGCAGGGAAATTCTTGTTTGAAAAAGACGGGTATTTGTCAGCGCAACGACTTTTCTTCCCGGAATAAGGGGTGGCGTCAGGATTGTTTCGCAAAGGCTGTCTATGTCTTCCGACTCTCCATCCATGAAAAAGAGATTCATATCTCTGTCGCCTGTGGGGATGATAGCGGCTATGATTTTATTCAGGGCATCTTTGACAAGATAGTCTTCTTCACCGTAGAGGAGATAACAGGGAGAAGGATCCGTCTTCCCTTTCTTTAATTCCATCAGTATCTTTTCAAAATTCATTGTGCCGGCTTCGGTGTCGTGAACTTTTCTGATTTTGAATGTGTGTCTATTGACTTCCATCCCGTGTGCGAGACGAGCGAGGAATCCTGATGCGCTCAATTGCAAGGGGCCTCACTCTGCTCGGCCTGACAATTTAAGCACCATTTTTATCAAGACTTGATATAGGTATGAGGCGTGATCTTACAGAGTCTTTTTAGAGAATGACAAATTTCTTTATATGTTTTACTACTTCATCCGGATCATCAATGATGCGGATGATTTCGAGATCACATGGTTCAATCCTGTCGTTCCCGAGCATGGTGTCTTTCATCCAGCCCATCAGTCCTTGCCAGTATTCGCTGCCCATCAGTATGACGGGGAAGCCCTTTATCCTTTTTGTCTGAATCAGAGTCAAGGCCTCGAAGAGCTCATCCATTGTTCCGAAGCCTCCCGGGAGGATTACATACGCCACGGCATATTTTACAAACATTACTTTACGGATAAAAAAATATTTGTATTCGATAACTGTATTGGCGTAAGGGTTTGGTTTCTGCTCATAGGGAAGACGGATGTTCATGCCTACCGACTGGCCGCCCGCCGCTGCCGCTCCCTTATTGGCTGCCTCCATGATTCCGGGGCCGCCTCCTGTAATTACACTGAAGCCGTTTTCGGCAAGCCTTCTTGCGAGATACTCTGCCTTCTTGTAGTATGGATCATCGGCCCCGACTCTTGCGGATCCAAAAATCGTAACGCCGTTTTTTATCTTGGACAGGGTTTCGATGGCTTCCACAAATTCCGCCATGATGCGGAATATCCGCCACGATTCCTCTATCGACAGAGCATCAACCAGATATTGTTTCTCGGACATCTTGCATACACTCCGGGTCTTCCTTAGCATCCGGCAGGAGACCCCGGCCTCGGTGATCATGGTTCTTGCTTTGAAAAAAACTCTCAGTAACTTCTGCGGCGCTGAACCTTGGCATAACGTCTGCGGGCTTCAATGGCTTTGCGTTTCCTCTTCACAGAAGGCTTCTCATACGCTCTCCGCAGCTTTAGCTCCTTAAACAATCCGCTTTTTGAAAGCTTGTTCTTCAGGATTTTCAAGGCCTTTTCAATGTCATTGTCATATACTTTTACTTCCAAATCAACCCTTCCTTTCTTTCTAATAACGAAATATAAATTTCTTTAACGTTGAGCCCAAAAGGGGACAAAAAAAGGGCAGTACGACACCAGACGATTTGCGCCTCTGCCGTAAACTACCCTCTGTTACCTTATGTTAGACCACACTCCTTACTTTAGAAGGATTTTTTTTATTGTCTTTAAGAATTCCTGGTTCTCTTCGCGGTTACCAACGGTAACTCTCATACAATTCTTCAAGACCCCGGGAGAGTTAAGATTCTTAATAAGAATTCCCTCCTGAGCTAAGAGGGAGTATATGTGATCCGTATCAAAATCGCAACTAAAAAAAATGAAATTTGCATCTGAATGATAGGGATGCACACCCCGAATCTTCTCAAGAGCACGGAGGAGCTCTTCACGACTGGCAATTATATCCCCTGTCTGACCCAAGAACGTATCAATGTGATCCAAATAGAATCCCGCGGCTACCTGGGAAAGTGTATTGATATTATAGGGGAGTCTCACCTTGTCGAGTTCACGGACGAGGGTCGGGGGGCCGATCAGGAAGCCCATCCTGATGGCGGCGAGTCCCACTTTCGAGAGTGTCTTCAAGATAACCAGATTTTCATATTTCTTCAATAAGGGGAGCAATGTTTTTCCGGCAAAGCTGCCATACGCCTCATCAACGACTACAATTCCTCTTGATGCTTCAATGATGGTTGCGATACTCTTTTCACTGAAGCAGTTTGACGTAGGGCTGTTCGGATAACTCAGGAATGTCAGGACGGGTGCATCCTCGGCGATCCGGCTGAGCATTGCAGGGAGGTCCAAATCAAAGGAGGTGCTGAGTGGGACCTCTGCAACTCGATGACCGGAACTTGATGCGATAATCTTGTACATGACAAAGGTCGGTACGGGAACCATGACGACAGAAGATGAATTTACGAGAGCGGTGCAGAGTATCTGAATAAGCTCATCAGACCCGTTGCCGATCATTATCATGTCGTCGGCTACACCATAGTATCCGGCAAAGCGTTTCCTGATCAGGGGCGCACCCGGCTCCGGGTACCTGTTCAAGGAAATGTTTTGCATCTTGTCAAATAGTTCTTTCTTAAGCGCGGAGGGGAGCGAAAAGGGGCTCTCATTAGCATCCATTTTTGCGCGCGAGGGCACGATGTCGGCCCGATAACCTTCCTGCTCGCGCACTTCCTTCTTAATCAGAGTTATTAAGTCCATCCGCAGCGACCTTGCCTTCCATATTCCATCTATCAGTCATGTATTTATCATTCATCAGCTGTAACTTCAAGGACTCCTCGTAAGCTGTCAAACACCCCTCCACCAGCTCGATATTCAGTTTTTTCTCAAAACCATTTTTCATAACGCGGCAGATGTTCTCCACATGCACGGGAGCGCCAACCTGCTCATATATCGAGGTTACGGACCTGCGCAACTTGGCGGTTTGCCATCTCCGGTCGCCCTCCGGCAGAAGCAGGTCACATGTCTTCGCGGGGTCAAAATCCACCAGGATTGAGCCGTGCTGAAGGAAAATTCCCTTTGATCTTAGTTGAGCGCTGCCGCATATTTTCTTATTTTTGGCCAGAAGCTCATATCGGGAAGGCGTCGAAAAGCAGGCGGTTTTCAGGGAGTCTTCCTGATATGACCTCCCGTTGCCCTCCATCTCTGCTTCTATCCCAAGCTCCGATAGCCCTTGGGCAATGCAGCTACTGATGACCTTGTATGTTCCCAAGATGTCTCGTGGGAAGAGGGGATTATGGTCACTGGCAATAACGGCGTATGTCAGGTCATTTTCATGAAGGACAGCCTTCCCCCCTGTCGGGCGCCTGACGATGTCTACCGAATATCTTCTGCACGCTTCGACGTTGACCTCTTCACGGGCTGCTTGAAAATATCCGAGAGACACTGATGGAGGGGACCAACTATAAAATCTGAGTGTGGGCGGTGAACCTGTCTTTTGGTTTGCCCGGAATATGGCCTCGTCAATGGCCATGTTTTCAAAGGCATTCAAGCGCGTAAATGAAATGAATCTCCATATCATGAAACAGGGTCAGTCACTCTCCGCTTCTCTAAGTACAAAGTCATGGTATTCTCTTGGATCCAGGAGATCGTCAAGCTCTTCCGAATCCGACATCTCCAGAGTAATCATCCAACCTGTATCATGGGGGTCACTGTTGACAATGCCAATATCGTCTAATATATCTTCGTTGACACTCACTATCTCACCACTCACGGGTGATATAAGCTCGAACACACCCTTTGCCGATTCAATAGTTCCGAAAGGCTCGTCCCTCTCCACATAAGAGTCAACTTCGGGCAGTTCTATAGCGAGGATTTCTCCCAATTTCTCCTGGGCGTAATCCGTGATACCGATGGTGGCTAATTCACCTTCAACCCTGACCCATGCATGTTCTCTGTTGTAAAGAAGATCATCTGGAAATACCTTCATATCGCGGCATCCTAATACATAGATTTATTGTATTCGTTTCTTAGAATCACTGGAGCACTGTGAAGTTCTTCGATACTCTTGTCAGGACCTCACACCCTTCCCCTTTAACCAATATCATATCCTCAATGCGGACGCCCCAGAGGTCTGGGATATAGACACCGGGTTCTACGGTCAATACCATCCCCGCCTCAAGGATCATTTCCGAATTGCTTGTGATCCGCGGCGCTTCGTGGACGTCAAGCCCGACACCGTGGCCCGTGCCGTGTGTAAAATACTTGCCCAGCTTGCCAATCTCAATGCACTCTCTGGCGATGCGATCGATTTCCACACAGGGGATGCCGGCTTTGACGGCCTCCAACGCCCGGTCGTGAGCGGTCTTTACCAGAGAGTATGCCTCTTCCTGTTTCTTGTCTTTATAGCCGACGGCAAACGTGCAGGTTTCATCAGAATGATAACCGCAATGCACGGCGCCGTAATCTATTATGACCATATCTCCATTTTTGATTGCCCGCAATCCAGGTTGCGCATGAGGTTGCGCTGAGTTTGCTCCTGACGCCACAATGGTCGGGAAGGAGACCTGTTCTGCGCCGCGTCGCCTCATCTGAAAATCGAGCTCTATGGCAATATCCGTCTCTCTTACGCCCGGCTTTATAAGATCACGAACGGCAGTAAGAGCCTCACAAGAAATCTCTGCCGCTCTTCTGATATGCGCAATTTCTTTCTCATCTTTTACGGCCCTGAGGGCAGCGATTTCGTTGGAGAGCGGGTTTAACGTAAGCCCGCCGAGTTTCTCCTTCAGGTTCAAATAGGTGTTGACATTCATCGCTTGTGATTCAAACCCGACGGATGTCAAACTACCATCCAAGAGAATCGCCGCGATCCCATCTATTTTTTCTTTGTACTCAGAGACATGGCACCCCTCGACTTCTTTTCTTGCCTGATTAGTATAGCGGCCGTCAACAAGAAGTGTCTCTTCGTTTTCTCCTATTACGAGCGCTCCGTCACTGCCGGTGAATCCCGTAAGATACCGGATATTATTCATGTCAAGAAGAAGCAGGGCATCGATATCGAGTTCATGAATAATGACCCTGACTCTTGCCATTCTTTCCGGAGGCGCCGGAGAGTCATGATGCATGGCTTCTTAACCTGCCCACATTTTCAAGCCATCTTGTGAGCTCCTTGATTAGGGCCTCGTCTATTTGTAAAGATGCCTTTTCTCCGGTGCGGTCATGCTGCATTGCCATTACATCGTTTAACCTGTCCGCAACCAATCTGTTTTCCGGTTCTCTTTTGAGTATCTCACGGAGCACATTGATAGCCATATCAAAGTGACCCTGTCTGATGTACAGCTCAGCCAGGGTTGTGGTGCAGAAATCAGTCACAACATCGTCAGAATGGCTATGCGTTTCCGCATCTCGCTCAGCTTCTGGGTCATCGACTTGGGCCGCGAGGTTATTGACCTTATCGTATATTCCTTTTGCACTCGCTACAGTGGGATTCAGAAATATGAATTTCCGATAAAATTTAATTGCCTCTTTCGTCAGTCCTGCATTCAGGCAGAGATCACCGACATGATTGTAGATGCGCGATAATTCAATGACCGTTGCTTCCAGGTCATCGAGGACTTCACTGACTTTCTCAATATTCCCCATTTTAAGCAGTGCGTGACAGCGGATAATATTCGCATCAGCATCGATGGGGTAACGCTTTAACCATGATTCGGTTATATGCGCCGCCTCTTTATACAGACTCTTTTCAATATAGGCTTCCGCGATCGAAAGAAACTCCGCTCTTTCTTTGGTGGCAGTATCGTCCATATGGTCATGTATCTTAAATCTTAGCGAATTTTCCTGCAGCAGCCCGAATAGGTGTGAGCTGTAACACAGCACCTATAACGTGTCAAGCAAGAAATCCACGCCGTTTAATTGAAAAAATATCCGGTAAATATAAGCCAATTCCCACACGAACTTCATACATATGGCTCGTCAAATTCAACGATTTTTATTAAGACCCCCGAGATGTTTTTTTCTCGTTCATTCTGTAGGGCGAACGCAATTTACGACAATTGCAGGCGTTTGGTTTGTCCATTGCAGAGATGCGAACGGGCAGTCGCGTGGCATACTGATTGCATCGTAGATATTTAGTCTCAGATTTTATTTGGGAAAAGCACTAAAGATTTTTCTTTTATTGCCGATATGAATATGGAGAGGGAAAATAGCAAGACCCCTTGAAGAAATCGTATATTCTTTGAAATCATAAAAAGAGTCCTGAAAAAGGCAAACTGTCCGAAAGGACGGGACGTAAAGCCACTGGCCTAAATCTTCTTTATTAAAGCGGATACGGCGGCAGGGTTGCCGGACGATTGAAATGACCTTCTGTGAGGAAGTTAGCCTACGGGCCTTTCGCTGAGCCCCCATCTAGACCGTCTTAACCCTGCTATATTGTAAAATACCGCGCCATTCGACGTTTGCAAGAAATGGATTTCTTGATTTCACCGAGAAATTATGAGATAAAAAAGTGTCAAAAAAATAGCAAGAGAGGTAGCGTATTGACAAGAAAAAGCTTATTCTCTGCTTTCTTATGTATATCGTGTGCATTGCTTATTGTCTCCGCTCCTGCAGGATATGGCATCGCGTGGGGGGGAGAAGCGGCCAAGGTGAAGAAAGAATGCGTCTCCTTAGGCGGGGAAGGGATAGAAGGGATATTAAGGAGGCTCAAACTGCCTGACGCGAAGGTAGTAAGCATTGCCGAAAGTCCCATAAAGGGCCTCTGTGAAGTAGTCATAGAGATCACGGGGCAGACGAAGATATTTTATCTTGACGCTGACAGAAACTACCTGATCAATGGTCCATTGGTGGAAGTGTCTACCATGACCAACAAGACTATGGAGACTATTCACAGTATTCAGGACAACAAGAGGATCGACATAGCGAAGATTCCGCTTGCTGATACCCTCTTCCTGGGGGAAAGGAGTGCTGCGAAAAAAGTGGTGGTATTTACAGACCCTGATTGCCCTTTCTGTGCAGAGTTCCACCAGACGATGAAAAAGATCGTAGCCGCAAGAAAGGACATAGCTTTCTATATCAAGTTTTTGCCTTTGGAGTTTCATAAGGACGCTTACTGGAAGGCAAAGAGCATTGTCTGCAACAAATCGATAAAGATGTTGGAGGACAACTTCGAAAAAAGGGAAATACCGAAGACGGAGTGCGCCACCGAGGAGATAGCTAATTCTATGAAGCTTGCCAAGTCAATGGGCATCGGGGGAACTCCCTCTATGATACTGCCGGATGGCAGGCTCAAGAAAGGGGCGTTACCCGAGGCGGATATTTTAGATATGATTGACGGGAAAAAATAGTATGAAACGTCCCAAGGGATTTACGCTTGTGGAATTGATGATCGTCGTCTTTCTGCTGGCATTTATGTCAACCATCGCCGGACTGTGGCTGCAGAGTTATACGATAAACAGAAATCTCAGGAGCGCCGCGAGAGATATTGCCTCTGACTTTGCCATATTCAAGGAAAGAGCGGTCTCCGATAACATTACATATCAAATCGCTTTTGATATTACCGCACCCGGGAGCTATACGATCCAGTCGGTTGTAGGCGTGGTTGTTACCGATCTGGCCACCAAGAGACCCTCGTCGTTCGGGTCAGGGATAACGATCGTCAGCGCCACATTCGGCGCGGGCGCGTCGCCGACAGTTATTTTTAACCCGAGGGGCACCATATCACCCCTGGGAGGCGCGCTCGACGGCGTTGTTTTGCGGAACAGCAGAGCCTCCCAAGCCACAATTACTGTCAATATGACGGGAAGAACTTATGTCACGTTTAATATTGTCTAACCGGGGTATCGGTCTCATCGAAGTCATGATCGCCATATTTTTGGTCGCCGTCGGTGTCATGGCGATCCTGTCAATGCAGCCAACGGCGTGGCGAACCATAGGAAAGTCAGACTATATTGGCAGGGGCGCCGGCATACTGCACAGGGAGCTTGAGCTCCGGAAGGCATGGATCATGAACCCCTGCAATGTGGTCCCCCTGGGGGATAGGCCTGTGCAAGCCATCATCGTCAGCGGCCTGGGGGCAGAAGTGCGAGGGGATGCCACCTACACGGTGAACACAAACATCACCGCCGTCGCCGGTACCATCAATCAATGGACGGTAACAGTCACTGTCACGTGGCCGGATCAAGTGGCGCGCAATTACAGGAATCTTGTGGAGAGCGCCGTTATTTCACAACAGGATGGTTACAAATTTCCGACAGGATGTGCAAATAGTTCAAATGCTGTGCCGGCGGGTTTCTAATGGGGCGAACCGTATGAATGACGCGAAAGGTTTTACACTTGTCGAGATCGCGATAACTATTTGTGTCTCGCTCATCATGCTCTTCGCCATCGGCGTCGCCATCGAGTCGGCATCCCGGTCATCCGGCGGCATAGAAAGAAAGGTTACTGCCCAGCAGGATGTGAGGGGCGCCCTCGAGATTATGGCACTGGAGATCAAGATGGCCTCCTATAACCCCTCATTTTCCGCGACCGTCTGGCGGAGCGATGGGAATCCGGGAGGAGGCGCCGCATTCTGCAATACACAGTCCGCAAATCAGGGATTCCGGGGAATTCAGGAGGCTACCGCGAATTCGATCACCGTGGAAATGGACATATCGGGCGGTTTAGACGCAAACGGCAACCCTGAAGGCCAAGGCGCCCTTACGGAAAACAACGAGATCATCAGGTATAACTTTGTGCAGACAGGCGCTGACAGGTATATTACGAGAGAGACAAACTGCGGCGGGGCCCAGCCCTTCCTCGGGGATATAATTGCGAGCGGCCGCCCCCGGACGGTAAGGGTGATCAATGCCGACGGCGATGTCCTCGTTCCGGTCTTCCGCTACTTCGACGGGCAAGGAGTTGAGCTTACAGTGGCAGGCGGAGCAAGGCCGTGCTTGCCGGGATGCAGCGCGGATATACGAATGATAGAGATCACCCTGGCGGTCGAAACGGATGAAATCGATCCGAGCACAGGTCAGACGCGAAGGATGGTCTATAAGACCCGTGAGAACCTGATGAACTAGTGATCCCGGAGAAACCATGGATAAGAAAATATTGACAGCGGTCTCCAAAAAGAACTCCGAGGCGGGATTCGCCCTGATTGCGGCCATCATGGCCTGCCTGATCCTCCTCGCCCTTGGGATGCTGGTTATTTCTCTGTCAACGCAGGACATCAGGGTCAGCGTGAAAATTGTCGGTGAAAAGAGGGCCCTTGCTGCGGCGGATACAGGCATTCACACCCTGTCACAGCCTGTCGCACAGGGAGGACTTGATCCCCAGAGCCCCATCGGTGCCCCCTGGACTACCAACAGGGCCGATGGTGTGTCCAGCTATACCATTAATTATCCGGCCACACGCCCGACGGTGGGTCCTTTATTGATCAGGATTTGGGGCTACTCAGATCCGTGGAGGCAGAGCAGATATAATGTCGATGTGGTCGGAAGAAATACGGAATACAATACACAGGTGACTATCGGTGTGGGGGTCGGGTATGGCCCTGTTGAAGGCGGAACCACCATGCAGCGTTAAGGATGCCCATGCAAACGCGGGAAACGGGCAATCCCGTAATGGCCATGACATTCTTTCCTCTGTTTTCCGCGGACAAATATATCTCTGACTTGATCTCTGCAAGCGGGCTCATCTCAGGGACATTGACAAGGAGGTGAATCGTGTCGCAAAAACAAAAGACGATATGTGCTGTGATTATATGTTTATTCTTTATTTTTTCCGTTGGTGCAGCATGGGCGGCGACGCCGACGGGTGCGGTGAGCGGCAGCGGCGCCCCGCCCGCGAATCAAAACCAGGTCAAGAAATCCTCACAGTTTGTAAACAAGATAGCAAATAACGTGCTCTACCTGGAAGGGAACAAAAGCTACGATCTGGACGGCGTCAGTGTGATTGACCTTACGGGCAAGAGCCGCGTCTCTGCAAAGAAGAAACTGGCGGACATGACATTTGTAAACGGCAAATTGAAAGAGGTCATTTTACGTTAACAGCTTTTCCATGACGTAAAGGAGTATGCTATGGGCAGGATAATTAGAAATATCGTTGTAGTCATAATCTGGCTCGTTATCACAAATTCCCCTGGCGGCGCTAGATACGCGTACGCAGACGAGGCGGATATCTTCTTGGCCAACCTGAAACCCAATGTCCTTCTCATCCTGGATAACTCAAACAGCATGGACGAGGACTTTGTCGGAAATGCCATCTGTTCCTGGGCGACGGGAAGCAGGGCCGTCGAGGGCAGGAGGCAACTGCTGAATGTCGTCAATGCCAACGCGAACAACATGCGTATCGGCCTCATGTCCTTCCGCCTTCCCGCTTCCAGCAAGATGCATCTCCATAACTCGCCTTATTATGTTTCGTACAACCATAATTCCTACTGCCCGAATCCGTCTGCGGATTGCGTCGCTTACTGTAAAGCGTATACAGGACCGGGCTATCCGGGCTGCCCCACGTGTCAGACTCTGCACGACTCCTGCAATGCGTCCTGCCAGGCAGACAACGTTCATTTCGACGCGGACTACTCGCTGGCCAGCGCCAGCAACGGCAATGACTGGCTTGCCTTCACTCCGACCGGCGTTGCAACCTTTCCAGTAAGCGCAGTAAGCACGGATCCTCGTAACAGGTACTGCGACCTTGTCTATCCAAAGACGAATCGCATAGAAAACCCCACGGACGCGGGTAAATATGTCTATTACAAGCTCCCCGGTACAGATTACGAAGCCGCAAATCAGGGGAACAGCTTCTGCTATGCCACCACATACGCTGCAGATGATAAAACATATCCATCCACTCCCTATGATGTGTTCAGTTGCAACCATACAAAGACAGGAACGAATGACACTAGCGCAAACTATTCTAACAACTATTATAACGGTACCTTCCAACCTACGGACGAGGACACGGCCCTCGGGTTCAATGAATTCGGCATACGGATGTTTGGTTATCACACGGGGCAGACATGGGAGGCCAACACCTCCCCGGGCGACGGCTATCTCCATGTGGCAGCAGCCGATAATCTGGCCAATAACGTCCAGAGGGACGCCCTGACGGCGAAACTCGCCATGCATGAAAATGACGAGGCGGGATATATGAGCTGTGGGAATACTGGCAACCCCAATGCCTGCACGTACATCGTGGACGCGGCCCTCACGCCGACGGCGGGGACCTTCCGTTCCGCCTTCAATTACTTTCAAGGTGTACCCGACTATCAGAGCGCTATCGCCAATACTAGCCCAATACAGGCGTGGTGCCAGAAGAGTTTCATCATTTACGTGACCGACGGGCTCCCCAGCGTGAACGACAGCGGCACAAAAGGCTCAGCTGCTAGCTTAATGCCTGCCGTGCTTTCCAATATCGATGCCTTGAGGACGCTTACGACGACGGCCGTCCCCGGTTATACCTTCGATATAAATACCTATGTATTGGGCATGGCCTTAACCGACCAGTCCAAGGTGCAGCTCGACGCCATGGCGGTCCACGGAGGTACGGACATAGGCGGTCATGCCTATTATGCGGATAATCCCACGCAGCTTGCGGCGGCCCTCGCTGCCATACCTCAGGACATCATATCGCGGACATATTCATTTGCCACAAGCTCCGTTGCCTCCTCCCGTATCACGGACGAAAACTTCCTCTACGAGGCCTCTTTCATACCGGTAAACAGCGATCCTTTCTGGCGGGGCTATTTAAAGCAATACAACATCAATGCCGATGGGACCCTCGGCAGTGTCAACTGGGAGGCAGGGGCAAATCTTGCCGGACGGGATTTCTCTCTCCGCACTATTAAGACCTCCAGCAACGGCAACCTGATAGATTTTGATACGTCTATTGCAAAAGGCAGGTTCAATGTCGGAACGAATCCCGAGAGGAATGCCATCGTGGGATACATCCAGGGAGACCCCGCCAAAAACCCGGAAGTCGGCAACTGGAAGCTCGGTGACATATTCCACTCAAACCCGGTCAATGTGGGAACACCGAATCTCTTTTACGAAGACGACCGCGATCAGAATTATAATGCGTCGTATACGTGCAATGCTTACGGCGGCATCGCAGTCCGGGCCAATGCCTTTGACCAACACAGATGCGATCATCTGCGCAGCTCTACGAACGGCCTGCGCCGTATCGTAGCGGGGGCGAATGACGGACAGTTCCATGTCTTCAGCACGAATAACGGAAACGAGCAGTGGAGCTTCGTTCCCCCCAACCTCCTTCCCCAACTACAGTACCTCACCCATGCCACTCTTCCCTCTGCGCAAACGCACCAGTATCTCGTGGACGGGCCGGTGACGGTGGCTGACGCATGGCTGGGGAGCGGTGACGGTACGGGCAAGAGCAAAGCGGACTGGCATACACTGGCGATCTTCGGTGAAGGGAAGGGGGGCGTCAATCTGTGGAGCTCCGATTCCCAGTGCGACAACAACTTTCAAGACACGGCAGATGACCCCCATCACCACTATTGCGGCTATTATGCATTTGACGTTACCGACACCGCGGCCGTACCTGGTACCTTCCAGTGGCACCTCGGCGGCACCAGCACCATGAGCGCGGCAAACCAGCCCTATCTCGGTCAGCCCTGGAGCAAGATGATGGTAGGCAGAGTGAGGTACAATAGCAGCGGTGAGAAGGAGAAGTGGGTCGGCTTCATCGGCGGGGGCTACAACGGTGCGAGCTGCACCGCCGGTCAAGTTTGCGGGGTTGACTGTGACTGCCGGGGGAAAGGGTTTTATGTCATCGACCTCTCCAACGGGCAGATCCTCTGGAGCTACACGAGAAATGATAACGCGAATATGCAGTACAGCATGCCCGCGAGCCCCGTCATAATTGACACAGATCTTGACGGCTTCATCGACACGGCCTATGTAGGGGATCTGGGCGGGAACATGTGGCGCTTCAAGTTCTGCAGGTCGTCAGATATGCCGAACTGCGGCATCAGCGGACAGGCCGTCAACTGGACAGGCGGGCGTCTTTACAGCTCTGCCACGGCGCAGCCCATCTTCCAGAGCGCCAGCTTTGCCACGGATAATCAGCAGAATTTCTGGATATACTGGGGTACGGGAAATAAGGAGACCCCGAAGGATACCGCTACCCATGACACGATCTTCGCCATGAAAGACAATGACCGGAGCACCACCTATGCAATCGGTGACTTGAAGAATATTTCAACCCCCGGACAGACCTATGGCACCGCGGAAGCGGCGGACGGCTTTTACATCAACCTCTCCGGAACGGGGGAGAAGATGCTTGCCGATCCCACCGTGTTTGGCGGCGTGGTCTACTTTACCACTTACACCCCTCCTACGGGGAGCGGCGATCTCTGTTTGCAGGGCGGCACAGCATCACTCTACGCCATATACTTTACCTCCGGTAACGGCGCATTCGGCGGCTCGGCACGCAGCATGTCACTCGGAGCCGGCATAGCCTCTTCACCCCTGATTTCCATGAAACCGGGAGGATCGACTATCGGGGATATCTATATAACGCTGAGCGGCGGCGGCGGTATTGCGGCGAGCACGCAGCGCGTGAACTTCAATCCTCCGGGGCTCTCCAACAGGGTCAACATTCTGAACTGGAAGGATAGGAGAATACAGTAGTAGGAGCTTCAAGAAACGCGGGTCATAGAATTGCAAAGAGCTTTACCCGCGCTTCGCAGAGAGATCTCATTGTAACAAATATTATCCTGTCAATCCCCCTGCCCTCACCGGTGCAAATCGCTGGAAAAAGGGCAGGGGGATTTTTTTACAGTACGGGATACCCGAAGAGATAGCGTGGAAATCTTGCAGTGTCTTTATAGTGATGATGAGATGAACGAATTCTTACGGCTGGCTCGCCTTACCGGACTAACGCGAGGAGGTAATGGAATCGAGGCTCTTCTTGGCTTCTATACCCAAACCCGAATCCGGTGTTATATCGATGATGGTCTTAAACTCTGCCTTTGCCTTTACCGGGTCACGCAGTTTGATATAACATTGCCCCATCCAGTAGTTGGCTTCCAATAAAGAGGGGGCAGCCTTGAGGGCTGCCTTGAAATAACTAACCGCCTTTTCAAAATTTCCCTGGTCATGATAGTTCCTGCCGATATAAAGGTCTATCACAGGGGCGGGGATTGTATGCGGCTGCTTGTTCTTCGCCTCTTCGTACATCTTCAGAGCCTTCTCATAATCCCCCTTACTGTTATAGACCGTCCCCATGTTGAACATTGCCTTATCAGGGGTTTCATAGAGCACATTGGAGAGGGCATTTTTAAATTCATCAATGGCCATGTCCCATTGTCTCTTGTCGCGATAGATTACTCCCAGAAAATTGTGAGCCTCCGAATAGTCGGGCTTCAGGGAGATAGCCTTCTTAAATTCATCGACGGCGTTATCCTTAAGCCCTTTCTCGACGTACGATATCCCCATATAATAATGGACTTTGGGATCCTGGGGAGAGAGCTTTTCCGCCTCTAAAAATTCCTTTAAGGCATCGTTAGAGCGTCCTGCTCCGAGATAGGCCGCTCCGACATTGACGTGGGAATCTGCCTGTTCCTGATGCCATGGGCTTGTCCCGCATGCCATGACGGCAAGAGCGCATGCCGCGAGGGCGGCACGTATTATGTTTAACCGGGTCATGCTCACTTTAGCATCTCTTCATTGTAAAAGGGTAGTGTGGAAAGAAGAAAGTTCACGTATGTTGTGATAACAAGAAAATGATATTGTCCTATCCCTTAGGTTTTTCGGGTACCTTCGGCTTTTCGAATTTGTCGGCACCCATATCGTCTTTTGCTATTATCTTCGGGGTGATAAATACCATAAGCTGTTTACGCTGTTTCGTTATACCCTCAGTCTTGAATAGCCAGCCCAGTATCGGAATCTTCATAAACCAGGGAACACCGGACTCGTTTCTTTGATCCGATGTCTTGAGAATTCCCCCGATGACAATAGTATCTCCATCCTGTACGACAATCTTGGATTCAACCTCATTCTTATTAATCGGCGGGTTTCCTCCCAGCAAGGCTCCCTGGGCGTAGTCCGCAGCGTCATTTGTCGCCTTGATCTCCATGGAAATGGTGCCGTCGGGCGTAATCTTAGGTTTAACCTCGAGTTTCAGGACAGCCTCTTTAAACGTTATACTCCTGTTTCCATCCTTGTCTATTGTAATGTAGGGAATTTCCTGCCCCTGTTTTATCGTTGCTTTGACGTTATCCATGGTGGTAACTTTTGGCGATGAAATGATCTTCCCTGTATTGTTTGTCTCGAGGGCCTGAATCTGGGCTTCAATGACGGCGTTCGCCCCGCCGATGACGAGACCGAATGTCGGTGATTGCAGCGTGCCTGGATAATTAAGGCCAGCTGACATAATAGCGGTACCGTCTGTATTGCGAAGCGGAATATCTGATGGATACGCCCACTGTATAGCGCGGCTCCCGCTGGGATTTACGCCCGGGTTTGTGCCCGCCGACAAGGAAAAGGGATAGCCTCCAAGGGAATTGTAGTTTACGCCGCCCCATTGCACGCCGAGGTTTCTCACGAAATCATCCTGGGCCTCCACGATTTTTGCCTCTATGGATATCTGTCGCAGTTTTCCTCTCTCTTCGAGCCGATCCTGTTCTGCTTTCTTGGCAACAGCCTCGGCCTTCATACGATCTTCCTCTCCCGCCCGCCGGTCAGCCTCGTCTTTTTTCATCTTCTCGACGGTCATGACACTGATCACGTCACCCATCTGCTTCTTGACAAGACCCTGAACATCTAAAATAGTATCGAGGGCCTGATTCCAGGGGACCTTCTTCATGTACACGGTCACGTTTCCCTTGACGTCGTCGCCGGACACAATCGTGACTCCTCCCACTTCGGAGAGTAATCTGAAGACGGTCTTTATATTTGCATCCTGAAAATCGAGCGATATCGCCGGACCGCCATAGGGAGGTCTTGCCTGCATTGTGATTGTATCTTCTTTGGGAACTGACGGGACTTTTTGCATTTCCTTGGATGCTTCTGCGGCTCTCGGAGATTCCTGAGAGATGTAAGGTGTTCTTTGTTCAGCTACAGGCGCTTTGGCAGCAAGGCTTCTTACGTCGAAGTCAATCAGGACATTTTGTCCTTCCTGATTCACCTTGTAAGGCACGCGCTCTCTTAAAGCGATATTGATTAATGCCCATTGTTCGCCGTCAACCGTCTTTTGAGAAGGCACGACACTTACTATATTGGAAAGCTTTCCTTCACCCAAGGTGCGCTTGAGCTCCTCAGGCACAAAAACCTTTGTCATTTTTACCAGCAGGTCTTTATCACCTACGGAGTCAACAGCGACACCTGACTGTTTGGATAAAACAATGGTGAGGCGCTCCTTGCCGTTTATTCTGTCAAATGCTATACCTTCCAGGTAACCGAAATCTGTACCCTGCACCTTGGCTGGAGAGGCCTCCTGCGGTGTTTTATCTTCCGTCGGTGCACTCCCGGCATATTCGGTACTGCCAATAAACATTACACAAGCAATCAAGATTATAAACCAGGGCATGTTTCTTTTCATGGTTACTCCTCAACTTCGTCTTTGCGAAGTTTAATCGTCAGTCTCTTTGTCTTCGCTTTGTCTTCTGCTTTGCCTTTTTCTTCAACAATGATACGGTCCGGGAGTATCTCCACTACCCTGCCGCTGTTCTTGCCAATATACGTTCCCAAAAAAATCGGGTAGGCTTTACCTTTAACATCCTGAACTATGGCTATTCTATGATGGTCATCACCTGACACGCCAACGAGCCTGAACTGCTCAATACCTTCCCTTTGAAGGGGTGAAATAGGCAGGGTTCTTGATTCAGTCTTTTTCTTCGGGCTCAACTCCTGTTCGATAAAAGGTTTAAATGGATCGGGCTTTCCAATGGGGTTGTATTTGTATGGAGGAACCGTTTTCAGGTCAGAGATCTTCGTTTCAGCCACATCGGCACTCTGCGCTTTTGCCTCGGGTGACTGTGTCACTGCGGCTGTAGATATGGACACTAACAGCCACAAAGCAGCAATTGAGGCCAGAAGTATGTGCATTACATGAGCTCGGAGTCTATTTTTTTCCATCCGCTTTTTTCTCATCCATTTTTTCGAGGAACATGTAAGTCTTTATCACACAGTTCGTGATAATAACACGCCCGCGTTTTGCGTCCTTCGCTTCTGACATTGCTATATCTTCAATATTGACTATCCTCGGAAGCTTCGCGACCTTTTCAAAAAAAGTCACGGTGCTGTGAAAGCCCCCACTTACCGATACTCTAACCGGTATCTCCTCATAAAACTGCTCTTCCTGCGGGTTCGACGCTGCGGCAGGTTTCTTGTCAGCCGGCTTTTGTGCTGCGGCTTTTGCAGGCGCCGGCTTTAATAAGAGCTCCTCCACTTCCCTGGATTTCTTTTCCGCTTGTTTCGGTTCGAAAAGGATAAAATCTACGCCGGAATCTTTCCCGGCCTGCGCAACAGAATATAGTAGACCCGGTATCTCGCGCTGGTCGGGCAGCTTCGTCAAGGCAATCTTGAATGCTTCCTTCAGCGTATTTACCTCTCTCACATATCTGCCCTTTTGGGCCGCCAGACGTTCTTTTTCCTGGACTTGCTCCTGAAGGTCGGAAAGCTTCGTTTCCCAAGCCCCTTTCTGATCCATGGATGATTGCATAAAAAGCGAATAATATGCGCCGCCTAAAAGCAAATAAATAATGCCGAGAGCAATTGCCTTACGCTTTGGGGGCCACTTCTTTATGTCTTCGAAAGTAATCGCCATCTAATTATGGAATCCTCTTTTTCACACAAGATATTACGAATTGCTGCAATTTCAGGCCGGAGACTTCTCTTTCCCTGGTGGATAACAGATCCACGGTTTTGACAAACTTGGCTCCGGAGAGATTCTTCATAAAATGCGCAACCTCGATATTGTTTCTTGCCATGCCTTCCAATGTAACTTCTAAACCTTTCTCTGAGATCTTATCGAGCCAGACATCCTTTACAGGAACTAACAGCGAAATTTCGTCAAGCATCATGACAGGGGCCAGACGATTTTCTTCGAGATTGTTGATTATAGCGAGTTTTCTCTCCAGGGTTGACTTATTCAATTTATACTGTTCTATGTCGCCTATAGTTTTTGTCAGATCGACGAGCCTTTCCTCTTGGAGTTTTATGTTTTTTTCAAGGCTGCTTACACTGATACTGAGATAAAGTTGGAGAGAACCAATGACTAAAAGAAATACGCCGAGGGTAATGACAAGGATAACGACCTGACGAGTAATATCCTCCTTCTTTTCCCTTTCCCGGTAGGGGAGAAGATTAATTCTGATCATTTGTCACCAACTTTTCTCAGCGCGAGTCCGATACCGACGGCAGCGATGGGTGCAATCTCTTCGGCTGTAGCATGATTCAGGGCCTTTGCATCACAGCCTATTTTTCTAAAGGGATTGGCGATTTCCGCTTCCACGCCGAGCCTGTGTGTGAGGTCACTCACGATTCCCGGAATTCTTGCACTTCCACCGGAGAGAAGAATGCGTTTCAAAAATTCCCCTCCATAGGTGGATCTGAAATAATCAACGGACCTCTCAATTTCCGAACAGATCGGATCAGCATAGTAAAGGAGACTTTCCCGGAATTCCTTTTCCGCTGCTTCGTTTCCGCCGGGACCTTCGATCTTGATTCTCTCGGCCTCTTCAAAGGCGATTCCCATCTTTTGCCCAATCGCCTCAGTGATGGAATTTCCTGCCAGCATAAAATCTCTGGTAAAGACCGAAGAACCGCCTCTGAGAACATTTATATTCGTGATACTTGCCCCAATATTGACGAGCACGACCATTTCATTGTCTTCAAAATCGTAATTCTCTTCATACATAGTCTCCAGTGCGAAGGAATCTACGTCCATGATAACCGGCGAATACCCTGCCTGCTGAATGGCATCGGCATAGGAGTTAACGATCTCATTCTTTGCCGCAACGATAATGACATCCATCTGATTGGGGTTGAATTCATTCTCGCCCAGGATTTGGAAATCGTAGCTTACAGCCTCCATGCTATCAAAAGGCAAATACTTTCCTGCTTCATCTTTTATCAGCTCACGCAGTTCTGTTTCATCCATTGTGGGAAAGTTTACTTTCTTGATGATAACGGAGTGTCCTGAAAGTGAGGTGATTATGGACTTTCTCTTGCAGCCGGACTGTTTGAATAGTTGTTTTATTTTCTGGGCCAGTTCTTGATGTTCGACAGGAATGCCGTCTACTATCACACCCGTTGCCAGGGGTATCTGAGAAAACCGAGAAAGTATGTATCCCTTTGGCGTCTCGACTATTTCAGCAAGCTTTATGGCGCTTGATCCTATGTCAAGCCCGACCAGACTCTTGCTTGCTGGAAACAGGTTCTTGATGGTATCAAGACTGAATATATTCTTGCCGCTTGCTAACAAATTTTTGACGTCGAACATCGGATCACCGTGCTTGGTTCTTTCTTCTCGTACGGGTTTATTTCAGATATCGATAAACGAGGTCTCCCTTCCTGACCATGCCGAGTTCATTTCGAACCAGTGTCTCCATATATTGAAGGTCGCCTCTTAGCAACATTACTTTCTTATTCAATTCCTTGTTTTCAAGGGAAATATCCTGATTCGTCTTCTTAAGGGACATTAAGCGCTCCTTCATGGAATAGTTATCGACGAGCCCCCTCTTACCGAAGATGATGAGCATACCCATCACAAAAATAAAAACAACAAGATACCTTCCCACTTTCATCTTAACCACTGGTCTCCGACAAGCCGCCAAGAAACAATGCAAGATATGTACTACGCTTCCTTATCCGATATAAAAACGTCTTCGTAATTCTTTTGTAAAGCCTTTGCCACCTTCAATTCGGAGTACTTCCTTGTCGGCAATCCCTTTTCCATCTTTGTCACAGTCTGGGGGGCCAAGCCCGCCCTTCTTGCGAGTTCGGCAATACTCAAAGGGATCGCTTCACGGAATTGTCTGACCTTATTTTTTTTCACAGTTATCCTCAAGCTGGGAAAACCTTACCCTTATATCGATTTTATGATACTAAAAATAAATAATGTCAAGTGATTAATATCACTCATACTAAATATTTTTTAAGATTAATGCACATTAATTAAGAATGGCACATCGCAAAAGACTCCGCTTTGACGTTCCTGAACGTCGCCGTATAAAGCAAAGTTAGCTGTATTTAGATACTTAAGAGGTATTGTGAGTGGTCTTATGTTTTTTTTCAGCTTCTCGCAAGTCCGGTCATTAGATCATTACAGAAGGCAGGCACTGCTGGGGCTCCCCGAGGAGGAAATCCCCGTGTTCAATCCACTCCTTGAGGATATGTGCAATTTCCTTTGCCTTGTAATAACTTGATAAGGACGCTGTAATAGCTTTCTTACCATTTATTACGATCTCGCCGGAACGGAGTTCTTTGTAGCTAACCTCTCCGAGACTCTTGAGAGCACCACCTTTAGGATAATCCATGCTGTAGTCATAGATCTGTGTGAATATATTCTCATCTTTAACCGCCGTGTACTTTGCCATCTCTTCATTCAAAACCGGTATGGGAATGCCTATGCCAACATACAGGGAAACCCCGTATCCTAACATGCTCGCGCCTACAAGCCAGTGTGAGGACATTTCTTTAAGGTTCCCTATTGCCGAAATCGTTCCGGCGCCTTCTTTAGGGACGCCATGCTTGCCCCTCTTAACATTCGGGTTATGCTGGGTCCCGTGCCAGGCCACGTAACCCTGCGCCCCTCCCAGAAAAATTCTCGTTCCTATACCGATGGTCATGTAGTGGGGATCGTTAAAGAGAGGGCTTAACTGTCCCGCCGTGGCATAATTGGCATTGGCCACGCGGGGCCTCAACACCCCCATGTAAGTATAAATTGTTTTGTCAGACATGTTAACGGCACAATTATAATTTTGATAGGCATTCCGGGGGTTGAAGAGGATTGCATCCCGCAGATCGTTTATCGTGATATTTTTTTCATATCTCCTGGCAGGATAGCAGTCGGTCCCATACCCTTCTGCACGCAATCTGATTACATTGCCAGCCACCAGATCTTGAATCACATGCCCGCCTCCATACTTGAATTCCCCCGGATAGACGCTATTCAAGGGATCGCCTTCGACCACCTCAGTCGCTCCTATATAGCAGTCCACCGCCGCAATGCCGCCGTAAGCAAGTACATCATTCAGCCATACTTTGGATGCCCTTATTCTCGGAGCAGTATGGCCGAAGTTCAGGAAGGCACCGGATGAACACATCGGGGCGAATGTCCCCGTTGTGACAACGTCTATTCTCCGGGCCCCTTCAACGTGACCATGTCTCTCAACGATGTCGATCATCTCTTCTGCCGTTGCAACAACGGCTTTTCCTTTCTTGATCTTCTCGTTGATCTCTTTGTATGTTTTATTTACCCTGAATTTCTTCATGAAGCGCTCACCTTACTTACTTAGTATGGCCGAAACCCCCATCCCCTCTAATTGTTGCATCGAGTTGCCGACACTCTATCCATGAAACTTTGCAGACCCTGTGGATTATCATCTGTGCGATGCGATCACCGCGCCTGATGACGAAGGGCTCTTCTCCATGGTTAATCATTATTATGCCGATCTCACCGCGGTAATCCGCGTCAATGGTTCCGGGAGAATTGACCAGCGTCACACCATTTTTTATGGCAAGGCCGCTTCGGGGTCTTATTTCTGCTTCATAGCCTTCCGGCAGCGCAATCGCCATGCCTGTAGGTATTATCTTCCTCTGTCCCGGAAGTATCGTCTCATCTGTCTTGACAGCTGCATAGATATCCATGCCCGCTGAATGTTCCGTCATGTATCGAGGAAGCGACACGTCCAAATAACCGGGCAGCTTTTGAATATACACGTCAATTTCTTCTATCATCGCGACTCAGGCATTCGTCCCTGCGTTCTTACAGTATTATCCTTCATACGAATTAATAGCAATGTCCTCTTCCGAAATCCTTCCCGTGGCGGCGATGGATATGGCGCCGGGCCTGAATATTTCAAAGGCAAGTTTCCTAACTTCTTCTGCGGCAACCGCGTCTATAGCGGCAATAACATCGTCTTCGGGGATATGCCTTCCGAAAGAAATTTCGTTCTTGGCCAATCTTATCATACGGCTGTCGGTGCTTTCCATAGAAAGGAGAAAATTTCCTTTGATCAACTCTTTGACCTGTGCCATCTCCTTTTCCGTTAACGGCTCATGACGCAATCTCTTTAGCTCTTCAAGAATGAGATTAATGACAACCGGAACTCTCTCTTCGCCGGTTCCTGCGTATATTCCCAGAAGGCCCACATCCATGTACGGGGAGATAAAGGAATGGATTGAGTAAGCGAGCCCCCTTTTCTCCCTGATTTCCTGAAATAACCGCGAGCTCATACTTCCACCTAAAACGGCGTTCAATAGAAAGCCGGCATATCTTTCCGGGCTGACGGCTGAAGGGGCGAGGGTGCCCATGATCATATGCGCCTGTTCCAGGTCTTTCTTGAGGACGGCAACCTTTGACGACACTACAGGTTTGTCTGTCTGAGGTTTGCTTGTTCCCGCCTGTATGGATCCGAATGTTTTCTTTGCGAGGTCAACGAATTCATCGTGTTTCAGATTGCCTGCAGCCGCAAGCACCAGATTATCACCCCCGTAGCGTGCATCGAAGAAAGACAGTAGGGTCTTCTTGTTTAAGGAGGCTACCAGGCTCCTGGTGCCTAAGATCGGAAAACCGAGGGGGTGGCCATTCCAGAATACGCCCTCAAAGAAATCATGAATATAATCATCGGGGGTATCTTCGGTCATGTTGATTTCCTGAAGGACCACCGATTGTTCTTTCACGATTTCTTTTTCATCAAAGCATGAGTTTGTGAAAATATCAGCAAGGAGGTCTACCGCCATAGGCAGGTGGTAGTCCGGTATTTTTATATAGAATGAAGTCAACTCCTTGCCGGTGAAGGCATTCATCATACCGCCGACGGAATCAATTGCCGACGCAATTTCAAAAGCGGACCGGTTCTTGGTCCCCTTAAAAAGCATATGCTCGATAAAATGTGCCGCTCCGTTTGTGGCAGGGTCTTCATAGCGTGAACCACACTTGACCCAGATCCCTATGGATATTGACCTGACATGATCGACATGTTCCGAAACAACCCTGATGCCGTTCGAAAGGACAGTCTTATTGTGCATTGGGACTCAGTGCATCTTTCCTGCTAAGGCGGATTTTCCCCTGTTTGTCGATCTCAAGAACCTTTACCATCACTTCCTCGCCCTCATGGAGGACATCGGTAACACTCTTGACCCGCTCCCGCGACAGCTGCGATATGTGCACCAGCCCTTCCGTGCCGGGTAATATTTCTACGAAAGCGCCAAAATCAACTATCTTTTTGACGGTGCCGCGGTAGATCTTTCCCACCTCAGCGTCTTCGGTCAGCCACTTGACCATGGCTACAGCCCTTGACGCCGCTTCTGAGTCATTCGACGCAATGGTCACCGTACCGTCATCTTCCACGTCGATGGTAACACCAGTTTCACTGATGATCTGCCTGATATTCTTCCCGCCGCTGCCGATCACATCCCTTACCTTCTCGGGCCTGACCTTGATCGTTGTAATCCGTGGCGCATATTTGGAGATATCCTCCCGCGGTTGTGCAATAGTTTCCCTGAGCTTCTCAATGATAAAGAGCCGTCCCTCTTTCGCCTGCTGCAGGGCCATTCTCAGGATATCCTCGTTGAGGCCGCCTATCTTGATGTCCATCTGCAATGCGGTGATTCCCTTCTTCGTCCCGCATACCTTGAGATCCATGTCGCCGGCATGGTCCTCATCTCCGAGAATATCGGAAAGGACAACTACATTGTTGTCATCTTTTAACAATCCCATGGCAATACCGGCAACGATATCCTTTACCGGCACACCCGCGTCCATCAGGGACAGCAGACTGCCGCACACCGTGGCCATCGACGATGAACCGTTGGAAGACAGTATCTCAGAGACAATCCTTATCGTATAAGGGAATATTTCCTCGGAGGGCAGGACGGGAAGCAAGGCTTTTCTGGCCAGGGCGCCGTGTCCGATTTCTCTTCTTCCCGGACTCCTTAGCGGCTTTGCCTCGCCTACGCAATAAGGCGGGAAATTATAGTGCAGGATGAAGGTTCTCATTTCTTCGCCGCCTATATAATCCAAACGCTGCTCATCCGAAGACGTACCAAGTGTGAGGGCGGCAAGAGCCTGGGTTTCACCCCGGGTAAATAAGGCAGAACCGTGGGCCCTCGGGAGAATCCCTACCTCGGCGCTGATCGGCCTGATCTCTGTAGATGTTCTGCCGTCGGACCTCCTCTTGTCATGCAATATCATGTTCCTGACGACTTGCCTCTCTATGTCGGACAGCATGTTGCTGACCTCGGGACCAAGCTTGTCATCCCCGGCGCAAACTTCTTTGATGACCTTTTCCCTTATCAGGTCAAGCATGTTGTGCCTATCCTGTTTTCGCGCTATAGTATAGGCCTCTTTCATGCTGTCTTTGGCCTTCTCGGTTACCTTTGCCAAAAGGGCTTCATTGACGGCGACTGCAACCACAACCCGTTTCGCTTTCCCGATGGTCTCGCGAATATGATCTTGAAATTCAATTATCGGCCTCAACGACTCCAGGCCGAAATTGATGGCATCTACAATTGCATCCTCCTCTACTTCACGTGCATCACCCTCAAGCATAACCAGATTAATGTCAAAATCTTTGCTTCCCGGCGCGGACGACACTTTCCTTCCCACGATGAAGAGATTGAAATCGCTTTTCTCCAAAACCTCTGCTGACGGGTTCACGAGAAATTTGCCGTCAACCCTGCCGATGCGGACGCTGGCAATCGGCCCGTTGAAGGGAATATCGGAAATTGCCAGTGCGGCAGAGGCGCCGAGTAAAGCTGCCACAACGGAATCATTTTCATTATCGACTGAGAGCACTGTTGCCACGAGTTGAGTTTCGAAGTAGTAACTCTTTGGAAAAAGAGGTCTGATGGATCTGTCAATGATCCGAGACGTCAGGACCTCTCTTTCATTGGGGCGGCCTTCACGCTTAAAGAACCCTCCGGGGATCTTCCCTGCTGCAAAAGTCATTTCCTGATAATCGACTGTAAGAGGAAGGAAATCTACGCCCTCCCTCTTATGCTTAAGTGATACTGCCGTCACAATGACTACGGTGTCACCGTATGTTACGAGGACCGATCCGTCGGCCTGACGCGCCATGTAGTTTGCTTTGATGGAGATGCTTCTTCCCGCAAAATCCTTACTAAATATATCGTTCATGTAATTGTTCCCTCTTCATGAAAGTTTTGTCTAAATACGTGTTTCTTAAATAGGACCAAAGGACGAAAATCCGAACGACTCCGCAATGGAAATGGAAGATACCTAAAGTTACGTTCAGCTTCCAGAACTTGATGCTTGATTATTTTCTTAGTCCCAGACGCTGAATAACGCTCCTGTACCTCTCCACATCCTTTTTTCTTAGATAATCCAGAAGGCGCCTTCTCTTGCCGACAAGTTTCAAAAGACCTCTGCGCGAATGATGATCCTTTTTGTGTGCCTTGAAATGTTCCGTCAAGTATTCTATCCTGGCGCTGAGAAGAGCAATCTGGACTTCAGGAGAACCCGTGTCTACCGCATGTAATTGGAAATTGTTAATGACGTCCTTTCTTTTTACCGAATCTAACACCGCTTTATATCCTCCCTAAAATTAGTCGTAGCCAATAATTTGTTAATATCCATTCCGAAAGCAGCAGGAAACTACCCAACCTTGTTAAGGGTTCGCTTCTGCTTATGTACTTCATTCTTCCCCAAATAGATTTAATGCCCGTCGTAAGTTCACTTGTCGGTATTAAAGATTCTTACGATCTTAGCCGCCTGCTTATATCCGTCCAGCGAATCAATCCGGTCGGATGCACAAAGCATTTTCGCAACAGAAACAAGGTTGCCTATTTCATCCACAAATTTTACCATATCTCCATCTGCAAGGGAAGGGATTTGATATATTCTCAATGTTTCTGCAACCGGCTGATAACCGTCCCTCAATTTTCTGGCGAATTCGTGATCCACACAAATCGCGGCGATATGAGGCAGGGCGTCAATCAGAGGGATAATACCGTCTGGCGGCCATTTCCCCGCCGCATTTTCAAGTTCGTCAAGAGGTATGGCAGACGCCTCAAAGAAACTGCCGCTTCTTGTTCTGCGCAGGCTTGCCAGACATGCTCCACAACCCAGCATTTCGCCTATGTCGGAACACAGTGACCTCACATAGGTCCCCTTTGAACATGAGACCCTGAAAGTCACATAGGGTAAATTCACTTCATCGATCGTGATCGCGGAGATCTTTATAATCCTCCGCGGAGGTTCAATGGTGATGCCCTTCCTTGCCCATTTATATAAAGGCTTCCCCTTATATTTTATAGCTGAATATCGGGGAGGCACCTGTTCTGTCTCTCCCACAAAGCGAAAAAAAATATCTTCTATGTCCTCATGCATGACATTCGGATTATCACGGGCAATGATCTTGCCTTCTATATCCTGGGTGTCTGTCTTTACCCCCAATAACATAGTCGCCGTATAGTCTTTCGTGTCCGTTGACAGGAACTGGACTAACTTTGTCGCCTCTTCCAGACAAACGGGCAATACGCCGGTCGCCATTGGATCCAGGGTGCCCGCATGCCCGGCCTTTTTCACTGAGAGGGCCTTCTTGACGTCCTCGACCACGTCATGAGACGTCTTTCCCGGAGGTTTGTCGATAACAACGATGCCATTCATGATGAGCTCGCAAAAAAAATGAAGCCGCCTTTTTACAGGGTCCGGGCCTTCAGGCAGTGTCTCTTCATCAAGTCACTATTCATGGATTTGATGAAAGGTCGGCAACAGCGCCCAGAACTCGCTGCAAAACAGTATTGAAGTCTCCATCTATAAGGCACGCTGCGGCATTAATATGCCCACCTCCACCGAATGCCCTCGCGACACGTTCCACATTCACTTTTCCTTTTGAACGAAGGCTTAACTTGAATTGGTACTCTGATAATTCAGTGAAGAGGATGGACACTTCCACTCCGTCAATGGAGCGGGGGATATCCACAAAGCCTTCGGTGTACTCCACCAGCGCCCCCACATCGTTGAGGTCTTTCCGGTGCACAACCATGTAGCCGACTTTTCTGTCCCAGTCGAAAGCAAGCGTTTCGAGCACCTTTGTCAAGAGTCTTATCTTCGAAAGAGGGTTGCTCTCATACACATTCTCTGAAATCCACTGAGGATCGGCTCCTTTTTCCACAAGGTTTCCCGCTGCAATAAGAGTGTCCTTTTTGGTATTTCCGTAACAGAATCCCCCCGTGTCGGTAATAATTGCTGCATACAGATTGGTTGCTATTTCCCTCGTGATATCAACATCCATCTTCAGCATAAGCCTGTAGAGCAGCTCCGCCGCGGAACTCGCATTGTGGTCAATGAGAACAAGGCTCCCAAAGTTCCTGTTTGAGACATGATGGTCGATGTTTATGATACGCTGCATGTTACCGACGCGGGAAGCTTCATCTCCGATCCTGTCAAATTCGCTGCAATCGAGGACGAATACCACATCACATTTTTCAAGGGACGGAAGCTTATGTACGATCTTATCGCTTCCGGGGAGGAAACGATAATTGCCCGGTGTTTCATCCTGATTGTAAACTGTAACCGCCTTGCCCATATTGGAAAGCATTTGATACAGGGCCAGCTCCGATCCCAGCGCGTCGCCGTCAAGTCTGACATGCGAGACAATAAGAAAAGAGTTGTGCTTATTTATCACATCAATGATTCTTTTCAGCATCCGGTTCCTCTGTTGTTCGTATTTCTGCAAGCAGTTTATCTATTCGGCTTCCGTACGCGAAAGATTCGTCGCACACGAAAATAATATCCGGCACATAACGCAGTCTCAGTCTTTTTCCGAGTTCCCTCTTCAAAAAACCGGTTGCTTTTTCCAGGGCTGTTTTGGTTTGAGGGTCGCAGGTATCCTTGCCCATCTCGACAAAAAATATTCTGGCAAAGCGCAGATCATCCGTCAGTTTTACGCCGGTAATGGTAACTGACTTGATACGCGGATCACTGATGTCCCTCAAGAGGATATCCGAAATATCTGCCATAATGAGATCCGCCACGCGGGTTGCCCTCTTAAAACTCATTATACTTATCCTCGTTGTATTCGATGTGGTCCATCGAATCCGGGAGATTGGTTATCTCAATTTTTGAATTCAACACTTCAGCCAAGTGAAGACGGTCGACAAATTGCAGGACGTGGTCAATTTTTCCATTTATATAACGCCTGTCATTCCCTACAAGACTGAAACCGATCTGTGCCCTCTTCCAGTGGTCATTCTGGCCGATTTCGGCGATAGAAATATTGAACTCGTTTTGGGTCCGTTTCAATATCCTGTTCAGGACGCCTCTTTTTTCCTTAAGGGATCTGCTTTCGACGATCAGCAAATCTATGATGCCGGATCCTATAACCATATCTTATCGTAAGTGAACTCTAAATCCGAAATTCCAAACAAGTGAAAGGCCCCAATATCCAAATCATGCATTTCGTCTATATGTTTTTTCCAGGCTTCCGCCTCAGAGCTTTCTTTCCATTTCCTCATTAATATAAGCCTCGATGACGTCACCTACTCTGATATCGTTGTAGCCCTCTATCCCGATACCGCATTCAAATCCTTCCATCACTTCTTTGGCGTCATCCTTGAACCTCCTTAAGGAGAGTAACTTGCCGTCGTAAATCTGCACCCCGTCCCGCACCAACTTAAGATTTGCATTTCTCGCAATCTTGCCGCTCGTCACATAGCTTCCGGCGATGGTTCCGATCTTCGGCACCTTGAATAATTCCCTTACGTCCGCTCGGCCAATTACCGTTTCTTTATAGACAGGTTCGAGGAGGCCTTCCATGGCGGCTCTCACATCCGCAATAACATCGTAAATGACTTCATATAACTTGATTTCGACGCCCTCTTGTTCGGCGATTTCCGTAACCCTGCTATCCGGTCTGACGTTAAACCCGATTACTATGGCGTTGGATGCCGATGCGAGCATGACATCCGTTTCCGTAATAGCGCCTGTTGAACTGTGGATAATCTTCAGTTTGATATCGGCTGTACTTAGCTTATTCAAGGCGTCGGCCATAGCCTCTATAGAGCCCTGCACGTCTCCTTTTATGATGACGTTGAGCTCCTTAACCCCTTCTTTAATTTTCTGGTATAATTGCTCGAGTGTAATTTTTGACGATTTGGAAAGTTCCCGTTCGCGTTCTTTTCTTATCCAGTATTCCCCAATGCTGCGGGCCTTCTTCTCATCCTCCACACCTATAAACTCCGCACCCACCTGGGGGACCCCTGAAAACCCTATTACTTCCACCGGCATTGACGGTCCAACCTCTTCCACCCTCGTTCCCTGATCGTTAATCAGCGCCCTAACCTTGCCAAATTCCGTTCTGGAGACAAAGGCGTCGCCGTCTCTCAGTGTGCCTTCTTCGATGAGCACGGTCGCTACAGGCCCGCGTCCCCGATCAAGTTTTGCTTCGATTATAACGCCGCGGGCAGGCCTGTTGGCGTCGGCACGCAGATCCATGACGTCCGCTTGAAGAAGAATCATTTCCAGAAGCTCTTCTATGCCCAGTTTTTTCTTCGCGGATACCTCGCAGTATATGGTATCGCCTCCCCATGCTTCAGAGATGAGATTATAATCGGAGAGGACCTGCCTGATTTTGCCCGGATCTGCTCCCGGTTTGTCTATCTTATTGATGGCAACGATTATGGGAACTCCTGCAACACGCGCATGATTGATGGCCTCTATAGTCTGGTCCTTTACGCCGTCATCAGCCGCAACTACCAGTACGACGATATCTGTTACATGGGCGCCCCTGGCCCTCATTGCCGTGAAGGCTTCATGGCCCGGTGTATCAAGGAAAACAATATCTCTGTCTTTAATGTGGACATGGTATGCCCCGATGGCTTGAGTAATACCCCCCACCTCGCCGGCGATTACATTGGTCTGCCTTATGGCATCGAGTAGAGAGGTCTTCCCATGGTCAACATGTCCCATGATCGTGACCACGGGCGCCCTGGTCGTCAGATTTTCGGCAAGAGGCTCAACTTTCTGGAGAGGTTCATCATATTCGGCTCCGACTGATTCCACCTGGTATCCAAATTCGCCGGCAATTAGGGTTGCGGCGTCAATCTCGATAGCCTGGTTGATGGTAGCCATCAAGCCGAGTCCGATCAGCTTGGTAATAACTTCGCTCGCCTTAACACCCATTTTTTTTGCAAGCTCGCCGACGGTTATTACTTCACCTACCTTTATCCTTCTCTTTATCGCCTTCGGTGTGGTGATGGCCGTCTTTTTCATTTTGGCAGCTACCTGCCTTTTGCCATCCTTCCACTTACTGACTCTCTCTTCCCTGTCCAGGTCCTCGCGTCTGTCTTTCTTATCTACGAGTTTTTTGATAAAAGCTTTTTTCCTTGCAGACGGCAATTCTTCCATCACGACTTCAACAGGCTTTTTGCCCTTTATCTTGGCCTTGTCCGGCTCCCACTTAACCGGCTTTTCCCCCGGCTTGGCAGGGGTGATTTCCTTTACTATTTTTAGTGTCGGCTTCTGCGGCTGCTCTTTCTTTGGCAGAGGTGCGGCTTCTTTGGGCGCGTGAGCAGTTACAGCTTCTTTCTTATCCTCTTTTTGAGGAGCCTCCTTTGCTTCCGGGGCCGCTTGCGGGGTTGTCGACGGAGGGGCAGGCTTCTTTTCAACCAACTCAATCTTCTTCTTGGGCTTCTTTGCGATTTCTTCAACTGCGAGGGCAGGCTTCATCTGGCTCTCCACCTTTATTTCTTCGACAGCGGGTTCTTCCGGCTTGGCGACCTTAGGCGGAATTGCTTCCGCAGGAACAGTTTTCTTTGGCGCCTTTTCAGCAGCAGCGGTCGCCTTTGCCTGCACTTCTTTGGGGCCTGCCTTTTCTTTCTTGGCCTCTTTTGATACTCCTGAATCAATCTTCTTTTCTTCGGGCGCTGCGGGAATCTCGGCCTCTATGGGCTCTGCTGTAATTTCTTCCGCAGCGGGACGAACCGCCCGCCTTCTTATAATTGTGGACTTTATTCTTTGCTCGACCATTTCATGTGGTTCACCTGATAGTAAATCCTTCTGTATTTTCTCCACATCTTCGTCTTCCAGAGTACTCGAATGGGACTTCACAGCAATGCCGAATTTTTCCAAACGAGATATCAGCTCCTTGCTGTCGATACCCAATTCCTTGGCTAACTCGTAGACTCTTTTCTTAGACATTCTTGAGACCCTCACATGTAATGGTTGTAGAAATGTGTCTTTTCATAAGCTCGTCTTTGAGGGTTTTTCCCCCAATTTACGCCCCTCTCAGGAGCTTTTCTTTTCTGCCGTCTCTTCATCGATAATCTTAACTGCCGCTTCAATCCACTGCGTCGCGCTCTTTTCTCCCACACCCTGAATCGCCGACAGCATCTCAGGTTCCGCTGCTGAGATCATGGCAATGCTTTTGAAGCCCTCATTGAAAAGTTTTTCCGCCATGGCATCACCGATGCCGGGAATCTTGATGAGGGACTTGAATCCTTCCTCCTCCTGTGACGCAGCCATGGATTCGCTCTTAACGTCGATCTTCCATCCCGTCAATTTAACCGCCAGCCTCACATTCTGCCCGTTCTTCCCGATTGCCAAAGAGAGCTGATCGTCGGGAACTATTACCTCCATGGAGCGACTGTCCTCATCCATGATGACGCGGTTGACCTTGGCCGGCGAGAGGGCGCTGCAGACATAGTTGGCGTTATCGCCGGAGTACGGAACAATGTCTATCTTCTCTCCCCTCAGCTCCTGAACTACGCTTTGCACGCGGGAACCCCGCATGCCGACGCATGCACCCACCGGATCGATATCCTTATCTTTTGTTCTCACCGATATCTTGGCCCGTTTTCCCGGTTCTCTTGCCACATTCACAATCTCGATCAGACCTTCGGATATCTCCGGCACTTCCACTTCGAAAAGTGCCCTGAGGAAACTGGGATGGGTCCTGGAGAGGATGATTTGGGGTCCTTTGGTTATCTTTTTTACATCGCAGACGTATGCCCGAATCCGCTCGCCTCGTTTGTATGATTCTCTGTAGATCTGTTCCGCCGTGGGTATGACGCCTTCAGCCCGCCCGAGGTTGACGATAATATTTCCGCCGTCAAACCTTTGCACAAAGCCGCTGACCAGTTCGCCCTTCTTATCTTTATATTCATCGTAAACGTTATCCCGCTCAGCGTCCTTAACTTTTTGAATGATTATTTGCTTGGCAGTCTGAACGGCAATCCTGCCAAAGGTGCTCGTTTCTATCTTCATCCCGAGGCTGTCTCCCCTTTCCGCTCCTTCATCCAGGGTTCGACGTGCTTCGGCTAATGCAATCTGGACATCATTATCCAGCACTTTATCTACGACGGTTTTGAATTGAAAGACCTCAACTTCTCCCACTTCTTCGTTGTAGTGGGCCTCAAGTTCCACGTGGAGTCCTAATTTTTTCCGCGCAGCGGTCAGCATGGCCGTTTCCAGTGCATCTATAATGACACCTTTGTCTATACCTCTATCCTTACCCATCTGCTCGATCAGACGTTTAAGTTCTGGTAACATTGAGAGTCCTCCATATTTGCATCAAAATTCATAAACAAGATGTGCCTTTACCACCAAATCCCTCGGTATGTGATAAATCTTCCCCGAAACATCGACTACCAGAGTCTTCGCGCCGTTTTCATCAAGATAATCATTTAGTATCCCGTGAAAATTCTTCGCGCCCTCGATCTTTTCGCATGTCCTGATGCGGACGTTATGTCCGCGGTATTTAATGAAATCCTTGTCCCTCGTAAGGGGACGATCCAGGCCCGGAGAAGAAACCTCCAGCGTATAAGAGCCGGGAAGTGCATCATAAACATCAAGGCTGTCGCCGGCCTGTTTGCTGATTTCAGAACAATCGGCAATGGTGACACCTCCCTCCTTATCGATGTAAATCCGCACCAGCCATCGGGATTTCATTTTCAGGCATTCAACATCGACGATTTCCATGCCTTCGGATTCGATCACAGGCTCGATGAGTTCTATGATTTTTTCCCGGTATGTAATCGACTTATCAGCCATTTATCTCCGATCCATCAACAGCTTAGGCAAGCTTGCCGCACCCGGCATGTCCGCCTCATAACCATCTCCGCGCTTGCGGATTGCGCCTGTCTATCCAGGCATTTTCGAAAAAAAAAGTGGGCATAAGCCCACTCATCAGTAACGTACTCGATGATTTTCAGGGCATTTCTAACATATAAAAATATCCATTGCAAGAGAAAAATAGAATCTATTTAGGGATCGGATTTGACGAATAGCGGGGACTTTGGGAGCCTGAGGCAGGCATTTGATCGTTGTTGCGATCATGACCAGAAAAAGCTGGAAATTACCATGCATGCCTCTTATACTTGATGTGTACGTAAAGAAATCGTCATTATCTATATTATCGCCGGATTATTACCGCCATGAGATGCGGCAGACACGGTCTCAAGGCAGAGGAGACAGCAGATGGCATCAGGCAGCTTCATGGAGAAGATATTGGAAGGCGTCTTTGATAAAACGGCCTTTGATTCTTACCGCATGCCGGCAGATTCTGAAAAGGTTCAGTCCCTGCTCATATCCTACCGGGAGATGTTTAAAAACCATTCCCCGCAGAAGATTGAAGAGGAAGGGCGCATTCCCCATGAGATGCTGCAGGAGATGAGAAAGAAGGGCTTCTTCGGGATCAGCCTTCCTGAAACCTACGGCGGCTTGGGCGTCGGCCTTGTCGATTGCATCCGCTTCGTAGAAGAGATCTCGGCCCAGGACCTGGCCTCCGCAGTTGTTTTTCTTGCCCATCTCTTCATCGGCATCAAAGGCATTGAGCTATACGGAACCGAGAAGCAGAAGCGCCAATATCTTCCGCTCGCTGCATCGGGAGAGATGATATTTTCTTACGCCCTCACGGAACCTAATTTCGGCTCCGATGCGAGACACATCGAGACGAAGGCAGAACTCTCCGCGGATGGAAAATATTACGTCCTCAACGGTACGAAGACCTACATCACCAACGCAAACTACGCGCAAGGCCTCACCGCCTTTGCCCAGATGGACCCGGCGCATCCCGGGTTTATGGGCGCCTTCATCGTGGAGACCGCGTGGGAAGGAGTCAAGATCGGGAAGGACATGCCCAAGATGGGCATCAGGGCCAGCTCTACAGCTACCATTCAATTTCAGAATGTTCACGTCCCGGTGGAAAATATGCTGGGGAAACCTGGAGAAGGCTACAAGATCGCACTCGCCATCCTCAACTACGGGAGACTCGCCCTCGGCGCCGCAGGCGCCGGTCTCATAGACGTATCCTTGAAGGACATGCTCAAGCGCGTCGGCGCCAGAATGCAGTTCGGCGTCCCCATCCGGAATTTTCCTCTCGTGCAGGAGAAAATAATCAATGCCCGCGTTCACGGATTCGTCACATCCTGCATTAACTATTTCACTGCAAATCTCCTCGAATCCCAGCCGACGGAAGACCCGGTGATCGAAACATCGCACTGCAAGCTTTACGGTTCCACGCGTGCGTGGGACGTCCTCTACGATGCCATGCAGGTGGCAGGCGGCGCCGGCTATATCACGACCCAGCCCTATGAAAAACGGATGCGCGATTTCCGCGTTGTTCCCATATTCGAGGGGACGACGGAAATCCATTCCACCTATCCCATGCTCTTCCTCCTCGGACGTCTGAATAAAGAGCTCCGCTCACACAAGGGTTTCTCCCGCTGGTCTTTCGTTATAAAGGCCTTCTTTTCCAGCTTTGCGGCGATGCCCTGGCGTGTAGATGGCGACGACGAAACCACGCAGGAGGCAGTGAGACTGGTCAAGGCCAATGCACGGACGATCAAACGCATGCTGCTTTTGGGGACCGTCCTCCATGGAGCGAAGGTGGTGGAGAGGCAATTCTTCCTGAGACGTATGACCACGCTCAGCCTTTATGCATTCGGCATCCTCTCCGTGTTAGCGAAGATTTCAAGGGATATAAAATCGGGCGTCCCCAAGAGCGGCGACCTCAATCTCCTGAGATACTTCCTCGCAGAAGCAAAAGAGGCGCGATGCAAAAACACAAGAATATTCGACACGAAAAAAGAAAAACTGGGCGCCGCCGTTTTTCACGACCTCGAAACAATTCCATGACTATAAAAGTGGATATGGAAGCGGAGGATTTGAGGAGCATATATCAAGATACGGGTAAGCTGATTAATATTAGATCAATATAGAATCCAAAGAACTTGACAGTAGTGTCATAAAGAAATACTCTCTGTCGTGTTTCCTGCGATTTCGCTCGCCGATATAAGATTTCAATTGTAAATAAACAAAATACGTTCCACCGGAAAATACTCTGCAATAATGCATAGTATATTAAAGCGGAACTTCAATTTAAAATGTGATAAAGTCCATAACGATTGAGCAAGCCAAAGGAATTTCTCAAGGCAAAGATCAATAAATATGATAGGGGGATCACAAATGACTAAAAGCAAAAATGAGGTGAGCTTTTTCATTTTTGCCCTTCTGACACTGATCTTCTTTCAGGGCTGCACAACAAAAATGTCCTTGGAGGAAGCGAAAAAGGTTTCCATCTCGATGGCGGAATCGCCGGCCTTCACCCCGCCTCCCCGCAGAATTGACGACATACTGTCAGTTCTGGATCAGCCCGGTCAATTTGAATCCAAGGTCACGGAAAATTTCAGGGCCCAGGCCGATGCAACCCCGCCGGACACAAAAGATACAAGGATATTGAAAGGATTTTACAGGGACAGAGGAGAGGCTGCCTTTCAGTTGGGCCGCTATGTGCAAGCCAGAGACGATCTGCAGAGGGCTTTGGCTTATGGGATTAAGGACAAATCCGATGGACTTATCAAGGGCCGTCTCGGCAATATAGAAAGCATTTATGGAAATTTTCAAAAGGCGATTGAACTGACTAAAGAAAGCTCAGAGTATGCTTTTGTCAGATTCGCAACCGGTACTTCATCTGGCCGCGTTAATGCTAACCGGGCACTCGTTAATCTCTATGCTGCAATCGGCGACATTGATGCCGCGAAAAGCGCTAAAGAGGCAGCTGAGATGACTTGTCGCAGTAGCAAATTAGATTCGCAAAATCTGTACTTTTGTAACCTGCATCTGGCACTCATCAATGCACGCATTTTGGAGGCGCAGGGGAACTATGCCGGGGCTGAAACCTGGTATCAAAACATAAAGAATCTCGGATCAGGGCCTGGTCGGGTGTTCCTCGAAAAATATCCTTTATCTTATATATCTGTGGATATGATGCACGCACGAAACTTACTGAATCAGCAGCGACTGATGGAGTCGGAAGTAGAGGCCAGAAAGGCACTGATGGAGTCATTGGCGCATGCTGGAAAAGAATCGGCGCTGACGGGTCAAGCAATTATAGTGCTTACCCGCATTTTACAGGCGCAAGGGCGCTTGGAAGAAGCAGGAAAACTGTCCGATGCCGCCATCCGCATTCTTGAGGCTGCCGGTATTCCTGCCGATTCCCAACCTATGGGCTTTGCCAGGGTTACAAAAGGAGACATCCTGGCGGCGACGGGAGACTTCGTAGGCGCCATGTCTCAGTACGATCTGGCCAGAACCGGCATGAAGGAGAATAAGTTCCTCTATGAAAGGTCATTCATACAGGATCCCGCCATGGTTTTATCCATGCTTATGACGGGCCGCCATGAAAATGCATGGAACCTCGCATCGCAAAATTATGATAACCTTCGGAAGCGTTTCGGCGAAAAGCATGAAAACACGGCGGAGATGCTTGCGCTCCGGGGCATGGCCCGGGAACGGTTGAATCATGTTCGTGAAGCCGTTCAGGATCTTTCCGCGGCGACAGATGTCCTTATGGAACATCGGACAGAAAAAGGTGATTTTTCCCGCCGCAAGAAACTGCGGCGGGTGATTATCGATGACTATGTCGGATTGCTTGCAAAGATTCAGGGTACCTCCATCGAGAAGGAACTGAGGATCGACGCGACGGCGACTGCATTCAAACTGGCGGAAGCGAATCGAAGCCGGAGCGTGCAGGGCGCCCTTGTGGCAAGCAGCGCCCGCGCCGCGGTAACAGATCCGGAACTTGCGGACATGATCCGAAAAGAGCAGGATGCAGACAGGCAGATACTTGCAATGGAAAACTCAATCCTTGATCTTATGGCAGCGCCGGCCGGTCAACATGATCCAAAGGCCATCCAGAAACTTAGAAGCGATGTTGAAAATCTGCGCCGCGCCCGGGACTCCATTTTGAAAGAGACAAAGAAACGCTTCCCCCAATATGCTGATTTTGTCAATCCATCACCGCGCGCCATTCCTTACATCCAGGGTTTCCTGCGGCCTGGGGAAGTTCTCCTGTCCCTTTACACAACGAAAGATCAAACCTTTGTCTGGGCCATTCCGCCTAAAGGAAACGCAAGATTTGCCACAGCTGCGATAGGCCGAGACGGTCTCATTCCCGTTGTGGCTGGACTGAGAAAATCGCTTGACCCCAAGCCGGAGACGCTGGGAGATATCCCCGATTTTGATGTCTCTCTTGCGCATGATCTTTATACAAAGTTATTTTCCCCGGTGGAGTCCGCATTGAAGGATGCCACAGACCTATTCATTATTGCCAACAGCCCCCTTGATCAGATTCCCTTCGCTATTTTGCCGACAACTCCATTTCAACTTGCCGGCGAACGCGGAGAACTGTTTTCCCGTTACCGGCAGGCGCCCTGGTTGATCCGCAAGTATTCCATTACCATGGAGCCTTCCGTATCGGCGCTCGTTAATCTGAGGACGCTGCCGCCCGGTGATCCTGGACGCAAGGCATTTCTCGGATTCGGCGATCCTCTCTTTAACCGGGAACAACTGGCGTTGCTGAAGACAGAAGAAGGTGGTTCTGCTGATAACGTAACGGCAGGCCGTGTTCAGGTCAGGGGTATCCGTGTCACCGCAAAAGGGGCCCTTGATAATCAGAAGATCACCTCGATTCAGACTGAAAACCTGAACCGTTTGCCTGACACGGCAGAGGAGATCAAAACAATTGCCCGCGTGTTGAATGCCGATCTGGCCAAAGATGTTTTTTTACGGGAGCAAGCTTCCGAACACCGGATTAAGACAATGACCCTGTCTGACCGGAAGGTCATTGCCTTTGCTACTCATGCCCTGGTTCCCGGTGACGTTGATGGTTTGGATCAGCCGGCGCTGGCACTGTCCTCGCCTTCTGTCACAGGAGATAAGGATGATGGGTTGCTGACGATGACGGAAATCATGAAGTTGAAGATGAATGCCGACTGGATCGTTCTTTCGGCGTGCAACACGGGAGCAGCGAGCGGCGCCGGCGCGGAAGCCCTTTCGGGACTCGGTCAGGCCTTTTTCTATGCCGGCAGCCGGGCAATCCTGGCTACTATGTATCCCGTGGAAACAACATCGGCCAAAAAGTTGATCACGAGGCTTTTCGAACTCGAGGTCAGCGACAATAAATTAACTCGCTCGCAGGCGCTGAGGAAATCCATGTTGAACCTGATCGATAGCGAGAATCTGCAGGAACAGACCACAGGTAAAATCATCGCCAGCTATGCCCATCCCCTCTTCTGGGCGTCTTTTGTCCTGATGGGTGATCCTGGTCCTTGATTCATTGCCGACGACTCAAAATACGGCAACAAGAAGCAAAAGAGGCGCGGTGCAAGAGCACAAGGATATTCGACACGAAAAAGGAGAAACTTGGCGCCGCCGTTTTTCATGACCTCGAAACAATTTCGTGATGGCCTCTCTTGCATTTATACTGGCCATATTTCCCTTGATTTCAACGGGGTTGTCATTTATTATGCCGTAATCGTATAAGTATGCAGAACAAGTTCCGCTCTTGAATGCCGCGAAAATGCGCTGTTATTAAGTCACTGGAGGTGATTTCAATAATGAAGCCTAAATTCTGCGTCATCATTGGTAGTTCCTGCCGGATATCATTTTTCTCAAGAATGAAAATTTCATTGATTCTCGTCTGTCTTTTTGCTGCAATCCTCATAGCAGGATGCGTTCCGGTCGTTTATCGCGTTAATCCCGATTCACCTCCCAAGATGGGGGAAAAGGAAGCACGGGATGCCGTTGAGCTTTCCCTTACCCTGATGCAAAAAAGTGTTACGGTAGCCGGGGTCACCCATGAAGGGAATCTTTTCCGTATAAATATGGCGAAAGATACGAGAGGACTGTGGGTAACAGTCTACAAAGCATATGGTGACCTAAACCCGTACATTGAAAAAGAGGGAAATATTTTTACTGTTCGTTTTGGTCACCCTTTTTATTCACTATACTGGAAATCTGAAGACGATGCGCGGTTATTTCTCGACGCGGTATATTCACTCCGGCAATGGAATACCATGGGATATAAAGGCATGACGGCGGTTGCCTCAGCACCTGCTCGCAAAGAAAAGCCTCAGCAAATAGAGAGTGCCAGTATAGCTACAGCACCTCCCAGAGCAATAGAACCTGCAAAGTCGGCTAAATCAGAAGAGACATCCCGAAAAGTCATAAGCACAGCACCTGAGCTTTCTAAGCCGGATGTGTTGGAAAAGACATCACCAAAGATTACAATCACTACGCCGGACATCTCACGCACCGTGTCTATTGCGGCGAAAAGGACATACATCACCATTACAGGATTAGCCGAGAGCAATGCGGGTATCATGGATGTTCTGGTCAATGGCCAGCAGGCGGAGCTCGGTGAGAAGGGTCGTTTTTCTTCAGCCGTTCCTCTTAAGGTCGGTCAAAACAAGATTACCGTAACAGCCATCGATGTATTCAAGAACAAGTCGACGACACAATTCGCCGTGAATCGCGAAGTGAGCAAGACCGCCTCGGCAAAAGCGGAGATTGCGCCTCCGAAGATCACGATCACAGCACCGGATACAACACGGGCCGTGTCGGTTGTTGCGAAGCGGATGAACATTACCGTTACAGGAATCGCCGAAAGCAAGGCGGGCATCATGGATGTTTCGGTCAATGGCCAGGATGCGGAGCTGGACGAGCAAGGCCGTTTTTCCACGGTCATTCCTCTGAAAGTCGGTCAGAACACCGTTACAGTTATGGCTATCGATGTACTTGAGAACAAGTCAACCAAACAATTTGCCGTGAACCGCGAAGCCGGACACATAGCAGCGACGAGGGCGGAGGAAGGTCCGGTTCATGCGGAACTTGCTTCTGCAAAATATTTTGCGCTGTTAATCGCGGTACAGGATTATGACAGCGGGGAGATCGGCAAACTGGACTTTGCCATTTCCGACGCGCAGGGGTTGGGAGACATTCTTGTATCACGATATACGTTTGATAGGGAGAATGTTATCACTCTTGTGGATCCTGACAGGAGGACTATATACAAGACCTTGCAGTCCTTAAGAAGCAAGCTGACCGAAAGGGATAATCTGCTGATTTTCTATGCGGGTCACGGATACTGGCTGGACGATATGAAGCAGGGGTTCTGGCTTCCGAGAGATGCTTCGGGCATTAACGATCCCGCAGACTGGATTCCGAACAGCACCGTCCGCGATTACATAAAGGCAATAAAGGCAAAGCACGTGCTCCTTGTTGCCGATTCCTGTTTCAGCGGAGGGATTTTCAAGACGAGGGAGGCCTTCTACAAGCAAAAGGTCTCCATGGAAAAGATTTATGAACTGCCCAGCAGAAAAGCCATTACCAGCGGTGCCATGAAGACCGTTCCGGATCGCAGTGTGTTTCTCGAGTATCTTATCAAGAGGCTCAAGGATAACAAAGAGCCATACATGGACACGCAGAAGCTTTTTGCGAGCCTCAGGGAGGCGGTGATAAACAACAGCCCCAGCCATCAGACCCCCCTCTACGGGGCAATCAGCGAAGCGGGAGATGAAGGCGGGGATTTCATCTTTGTAAGAAGGCCCTAACAACGAGTTGACCGTATCTCACGACTATCCATCCATCAATGTGAAGAGCAAGCAATCATTAATTTACTTGTCTTCTATATTCCAATCAAGAACTCGGTGAAAAATATTGAGCCTGTATGGTGGGGATAAAGCATTTGAACAATACTTTGTTATGGAATCGGATGATTTGAGAAGTATATATGAAGATACTGGAAAGGTGATTAAGTTTGATGAATCAAAGGTAGAAAAAATTTAAAGGTGCTAAAATGTTAAATTCCGTAAGTGGAGAAGTGGAAGATAAAATTTTATATCATTATACGAATGTAAAAGGATTGATGGGTATATTGGACAGTCAATGTTTGTGGGCAACTGATTTTAGATATACGAATGATTTATCTGAAATTAGGTATGCAAAAGGAATAATGAAAAAGGTTGCGATGGCTTATGGTGATTTAAAGGGTGATATTGGCAAGAATTTAGATATTATTTTAGAAATGTTTCTTGGTGATACTAAAGATATATTGCTTTTTTTATTTTCCGTTTGTGATGATGGCGGTGATCGTCTGAGTCAATGGAGAGGATATGGTAGTGAAGGTGGGGGCTATTCAATTGGGCTATCGTGTAGAGAATTGGATAAATTAAAAATTCAAGACATGAAGAAACATTATTATGATTTTATTGACTTTGATAAAGTGTTTTATGGGGAGATGCCGCAAGAATTTAAGGATGAATTTCATGAAATGTTGAAATTTTTCGATGATTATTTTCAGTATAAAACGGAAGAAATACCAGAAGCTTTAGAGAAGCATGCTTTAATTTTAATAAAGTGCCTGTGTAGAATAAAACATTTAGGGTTTGGAGAAGAAAAGGAATATCGTGTGACAGCAGGGTTGCCTGAGTCGAAGAGAAAAGTAAGTGGGAATTTGGTACACAGAACAATAAAGTTCAGACCAAGTGCTAGTGGAACACTTGTTCCATACGTTGAATTGTTTAGAGAAGAAGATTTCTACTTGCCGATAAAGGAGATTGTTATTGGACCTTCTCGCGATATGAATGAAAGGAAGGATGCTCTCGATTTGTTGATAAAGAAAAAGAAATTGGATATTCCGGTAAGAAAGTCGGATATTCCTTATAGAGAATGAAAGTGTTAATGGTTATTGACTTTAATAATGCAAAACCGTGATCTAGTTTTAGATTAATTGAAAAGCGAGATAAAAAGGGAAGGACATTTAGTATAGATTTGGAATAATGATTTGACTCTGTTCTGACTCTAAAAAATGAGGTAAGTAATTTTCGTAAGTATTTGTAATTATAGAGATAAAATGGAGCGGGCGATGGGAGTCGAACCCACGACGTCCAGCTTGGGAAGCTGACATTCTACCGCTGAATTACGCCCGCTCAGAAGAGAAGAAAGACTGTTAGAGAAAATAAATATACGTCAGCACAACGCTGGTCATCTTAGCCAGCGGAGATTTTTTGTCAAGGCATTTTTGGCTGTATCCTAACGGTAATTGACTTTCCGTGCGCCTCAAGCCCCTCCATATCAGCAAATCTTGCCGCCCGCTTTCCATACTTTTTCAGGGACTCTTTCGAGAAGAAAAGAACACTGCTTCGCTTCACAAAGTCATAAACCCCCAAGGGGGATGAAAATCTTGCCGTTCCTCCTGTGGGAAGGATGTGGTTGGGCCCGGCCATATAATCTCCGAGGGTCTCCGGTGTATTGTGCCCCAGAAAAATGGCGCCGGCGTGTTTTATTTTAGCCAGTATTTTCTTTGGATTCTTAACCATCAATTCCAGATGTTCCGGCGCGAACCGGTTGGCGATTCCCGTCGCTTCATGAATATCTCTGGTTACAATAATGGCGCCGAAATCTGCGAGAGCACGCGAGGCAATGCTTTTTCTTTTCAGGCTTTTTAACTGAAGGGCAACTTCCGCGGCCACCTTCCTCGCCAAGAGTCCGCTCGGGGTAAGAAGAATGGCACTCGCCATTTCATCGTGTTCCGCCTGGGCAAGGAGATCAGCAGCGATATAAGAGGCATCTGCCGTTGCATCCGCTATGATAAGAATCTCACTCGGGCCGGCGGCCATGTCGATGCCGCACCAGCACCACTGGTAAACCATCATCTTGGCAGCCGTTACGTAGGCGTTGCCGGGGCCGACGATCTTATCCACTCTCGGTATCAGTTCCGTGCCGTTTGCAAGAGCGGCTATGGCCTGTGCGCCACCTATCTTGAATATACGCGTGACGCCGCTGAGCTTTGCTGCAGCAATTATCAGGGGATTGATTTTTCCGTTTCTTGCGGGTGTCACAAGGATGATTTCCGGAACGCCCGCGATCTTTGCCGGAACTGCCGCCATGATCACGGTGGAGGGATACGAGGCGAGACCGCCGGGGGCATATATGCCCACGCGCTCGAGAGGCGAGATTTGCTGTCCGAGTTCAATGCCCGCTTCATCGGACACGGACCAGCTTTTAATTATCTGTTTCCGATGGAATCTTTCGACTCGTTTTGCGGAAAGCTTGAGGATCGCCATGTCTTCCGCTTTTACTGAAGCTAAGGCTTTCTTTATCTCTGCAGAACTTACTTCTATGGTATCCACAGTGGGAGTCCACTTATCAAACTTTTTCGTATATGCAAAAAGGGCTTTGTCCTTTCTCTTGCGGACGTCTTCCACAATTGTCTTCACCTGTTTCCAGATGTTCTCACTGAACCCGCCGCGATTCTTAATTCGCTGGAATACGTTCTCGAAGCCGGCCTGGTCGGTGCGGATAATTTTCATCTTAGCCTGAGACCCTTTTTATATTGGCGCCGATGGCGGAAAATTTCTTTTCGATCTCCTGGTATCCCCTGTCTATATGGTAAACTCTTGAGAGCTCCGTCTTTCCTTCTGCCGCCAATCCTGCGAGGATCAGCGAAGCGGATGCCCGGAGGTCCGTGGCCATGACCGGGGCGCCTTTTAGTTTCGGTATTCCCTTCACCATGGCGCTGTTTCCATGAATCAGGATATCGGCTCCCATCCTCATCAATTCACTCACGTGCATAAATCTGTTTTCAAAAACCGTTTCTGTTATGACGGAGAGTCCGTTTGCCACAGACATCAAGGCCATCATCTGGGCCTGCAAGTCCGTGGGAAATCCCGGGTAGGGGAGCGTTGTTATATCAATGCTCTTAATCTTCTTCTTAGCCACGGTTCTGATGCCGCCATCGAAGGGGGTGATTTCCATTCCTGCGTCTCTCAGCTTCATGGTCAGCGCCTCGACGTGGACAGGTTCACATCCCATGATTCTGACATCCCCACCCGCCATACCCACGGCAATCATGAAAGTGCCTGCCTCGATCCTGTCCGGAATAACGGCGGCTTCAACGGGATGCATTTTCTCGACGCCGTCTATCCTGATTATGTCCGTGCCGGCTCCGGTGACCTTCGCCCCCATGCCGTTCAAGACATTGGCAAGATTGACGACCTCAGGCTCCATGGCGGCATTTTTCAGAAGAGTAGTCCCGTCGGCAAGACAGGCGGCCATCATGATATTTTCCGTTCCCGTGACTGTGGGAATGTCAAAGTAAATAGTGGCGCCCTTCAATCTCCGCGCCTTCGCCTCCACGTAGCCATCCTTCAGCTCCACCTCCGCACCTAAATCCTGGAGGGCTTTTATATGCAGATTGACCGGCCTTGCTCCTATGGCGCATCCCCCCGGGAGAGAGACCCTTGCCACACCCATTCTTGCTACGAGCGGCCCCAGGACGAGGACGGACGCCCTCATGGTCTTGACGAGATCATACGGGGCTTCACACTTACTGATGTCTTCCGTATTGATCCTTACGGTACCTTCTCCCTCGATCTTAGCCCCAAGATTTCTGAGAAGTTTTTTGATCGTCTTGATGTCAACAAGATTGGGGACGTTGAGAAATGTGCTCCAGCCAGGCGCAAGAAGCGCGGAAACCATCACGGGGAGAGAAGCATTCTTGGCCCCGCTGATCTGGACGTCGCCGCGGAGCTTCTCGCCGCCAACTATAATAATCTTATCCACCGGTCGTCACTCTCCTTGCGATAGCAACACGTTTGATGCCTGCATAGTCGGCCCTGAAAGCGATATTGTCATAAAGGCCAAATTCATTCAACATAAATTCAACCAGCTCTTCTTGTCCATCTCCCATTTCCATGAAAGTCCAGCCCCCCGCTTTCAGATAGACGCCGCCTGCCTTGATGATCTCCCTGTGAAAGAGAGTTCCATCAGCGCCGGCAAGGAGCGCCGTTTGCGGTTCAAAATCCCTAACGCCTGAGGGCAGGCAGTCATATTCCTCTTTCGATATATAGGGGGGATTGGAGACAATAATATCAAATTCTCCTGACACAGGTTCAAAAAGATTTCCTAAAAGAAAATGAATTTGACTTGCTACATCATTGATTTGCGCATTCCGTAAAGCTACATTGATTGCATCCTGAGAAATGTCCGTGGCTATGATTTGCGCGTTCGTTAACTCGTGCGCGAGCGCGATGCTGATTGCCCCGCTTCCCGTGCCTATCTCCAGGATTCTCAGATTTTCTGTTTTCCGGCCTGAACAAACCTTCAGCACTTCTTCAACAAGAATTTCCGTTTCCGGCCGGGGTATGAGGACATGCTTGTTTACTTCGAATGGAAGCGACCAGAATTCCTTCTTTCCCACTATATAGGCAACGGGTTCTCCGCACCTGCGCCGTTCGATGCATCGCCGGAATTCCTGATAATCATTTTCTGTTAACGACTGCTCGCGATCGATATGAAAACGCGTGCGATCCATCTTCAAGCAAGTGGACAGAATCACCTCTGCGTCGAGCCTGGGAGTCGCACAACCGGAACTCTTAAGAACATGTATCGCTTCGTTAAAGGCATTTGAAATATTCATGGCGTGATTACGTTGGGGTCATCCGCAAACATCATGAGGCAGGATTATCTGACGGAGTCTTGCAGGGCCTTGGATTGAAAATGCGTCGCCAGGGCGTCGATAATCGGCTGAATGTTGCCGTTAAGAAGCGACTCTAGGTTGTGGAGAGTGAGGCCGATGCGGTGATCCGTAACCCTGCCCTGGGGGAAATTATATGTCCTGATCCGTTCACTGCGATCGCCGCTTCCTACCTGGGTCTTTCTTGATTGGGAAATTTCGGCATTCTGCTTCTGCACCATACTATCGAGAAGCCTGGCTCTCAGTACCTTTAGGGCTTTCGCTTTATTCTTGTGCTGGGATTTCTCATCCTGGCAGGTGACGACAAGGCCTGTGGGCAAGTGGGTTATCCTGACTGCGGAATCCGTCGTATTGACACTCTGCCCTCCGTGGCCGGTGGATCGATAGACGTCAATCCGCAAATCATTGGGATCGACGTTGACCTCCACGTCTTCGGCCTCGGGAAGAATAGCCACAGTAACCGCAGAGGTGTGAATCCGTCCCTGGGATTCTGTAACCGGAACCCGCTGCACGCGATGTACGCCGCTTTCGTATTTCAAGACGCTGTATGCACCCTGGCCTTCTATAAGGGCGATGATTTCCTTGAATCCACCCATGCCGCCCGCCGGACTGCTGCTTATAACATCCACCTTCCATCTGCGCATTTCCGCAAACTGCGCGTACATGCGGAAAAGATCCCCCACGAAGAGCCCCGCCTCATCGCCGCCGGTGCCCGCCCTGATTTCGAGAAGGACGTTCTTGTCATCGTTCGGGTCTTTGGGAAGGAGGAGAAGTTTCAGTTTATTCTCGAGAAGCTCCAATTTCTCCTTGAGTTGCGGCAGTTCTTCCCTGACCAATTCTTTTATCTCCTCATCAGTTCCACGAAGGAGAGTCTGGTCTTCTTCGATGCGGGTGTTCGTTTTTTCATATTCCTTGTATGCTTCCACAAGGTCTTGAAGATCGGCATGCTCCTTGGCGTATTTCTGGTAGATGCTTTGTTTGCTGACCACATCGGGGTTACTCAGCAACCCTTCGAGGTCTTTGTATCTTGTTTCAATATCTTTCAGTCGTTTGAACATAATCTTATCTTACATTTTATAGGATGGAATAATTGGAGCAGATTTTTACGATCGAAGCTAATACGATGGACAACACAGGAGTTGCCCTGTCATAAGACACGCGGGCAACGATGGACTGGTCAGCGGAGATATCGCATCAAGGGGAAAGGCAGTTACGCGGAATACATTCCTCTGCAATTTGTATCCTCAATAAACAATAGTCAGATTCAGGCGGTTTTACCGCGCTTCTTTTTTTCTTCAGTAGCCGCGTACTTCTTCTTGAATCGTTCCACCCTGCCGGCCGTATCCATAAGCTTCTGTTTGCCTGTCATAAAGGGATGGCACTGAGAACATATCTCAACTCTTATGTCCTTCCTGGTGGACTGTGTTTCAATCACACTTCCGCACGCGCATGTGATTGTCGTCTTCGCATATTCCGGGTGAATACCTTCCTTCATTGTTTGCTGTTATCCTCCTCTTTCGCATACTAACGGACGCGAATTCGCGCCCTAAAAATCAATGGTTCTTACTGATTCATGGAATTCAAAAAGGCCTGGTTGGTTTCCGTCTTGCGTATCTTGTCGACGATAAATTCCATTGCCTCTACGGGGTTCATTTCCTGCAGAAGCCTTCTCAAAATCCATATCTTGTTAAGGTTGACCTTGGGTATCAGGAGCTCCTCTTTTCTCGTGCCGGAGCGAATGAGGTCAAAGGCGGGGAATACTCTTCTGTCCGCAATCCGGCGGTCCAGGTGAAGCTCCATATTACCCGTGCCCTTAAATTCTTCAAAAATAACTTCATCCATTCTGCTTCCCGTATCGATGAGGGCCGTGGAGATGATGGTCAGACTGCCGCCGTTTTCTATATTTCTGGCCGCGCCGAAGAATCGTTTCGGTTTATGCAGCGCGTTGGAATCAACACCGCCTGACAAGACCTTGCCGCTTGGCGGAACAACGGTGTTGTAAGCCCTGGCGAGCCTGGTGATGCTGTCAAGAAGGATCACCACATCCTTCTTATGTTCGACGAGACGCTTCGCCTTTTCAATTACCATTTCCGCAACCTGCACGTGCCGTGTGGCCGGTTCGTCAAATGTTGACGATATTACTTCTCCATTTACACTGCGCTGCATGTCAGTGACTTCTTCCGGTCGCTCATCAATCAAGAGAACCATCAGAATGACTTCTTCGTGGTTTGTAGAAATGCTGTGGGCGATATCTTTGAGGAGCACGGTTTTTCCTGCCCGCGGCGGCGAAACAATCAGCCCTCTCTGGCCTTTTCCGATGGGCGTGAAAAGATCCATGATCCTTGTCGAAAAATTTTCCGGATCTGCTTCCAGGTTTACCTTCTGCTCCGGGTAGAGGGGCGTGAGATTGTCAAACAGTATCTTGTCTCTGGCGGCTTCGGGACTTTCAAAATTGACCTCATCTACCTTGAGGAGGGCGAAATATTTTTCACCATCCTTAGGCGGCCTGACCTCGCCCGATACCGTATCGCCGGTCCTGAGGCTGAATCTCCTGATTTGCGAGGGCGAGATGTAGATGTCATCCGGGCTCGGGAGATAATTGTAATCGACCGCTCTGAGGAACCCAAAGCTGTCAGGAAGGATCTCCAGCACTCCAGACCCTGTTATGCTCTCGTTCTTTTCGGCTTGAGTCTGCAATATCGCAAAGATCAAATCCTGTCTTCTCATACCGCTCGCGCCGGCGACACTCAATTCCTTTGCCATGCTTGTAAGTTCACTGATGGGCAATCTTTTAATTTCTTCGATATTCATAATAATTCTCTTGTTTGCACCTCTATTTATTAGTCTTTAAAAATAACAACCAAAGCTCCCGACACCCATTTCAAACCACACTTATTAATAGAAGACATGGCAGAATTAACATACAGCGAAGTATATTATAAAGAATAATTTGGATTAGTAATGAGTTGTTAAATTGGGTTCTTGAGGCAATCCAAAAGGAAGGACTTTATTTCAGCCTTTCTACGATTTTTCTATAATTTATATCACCCGCTCCTCCATGTCAAGCACTTTTTAAAACACCATCTTTCTTATGCACCCAGGCGAAAAGGCCGTTGAACCCTTCCTTCTAAGGGTTGAGCATAATGAAGTTAAGCTGCCTGCCAGTATTTCCTCCCTCGCCTCTGTGGGAGTAGAACATATCTCTATGGCAGGAAGTGCAGTAGTTTGCGATGGACATATTTCTCTCAGGGATGCCCTTGCCGATTATCTGCAGCTTGTTGGCAAGGGAGAGGTCAAGCATCCATTTTCCCTGCTCCCTGCCGGGGGATAAAAAAGACTCCCGGCCTTTGTGTGTTTTCATGGCGTCAAAGACCGGCTCATCCACCTGATAGCAGCACCGGCCGACAGCAGGACCGACTGCAGCGATAAGGTCTTCCGCACGGCAGCCGAAGCCTTTAATCAGGGCGTCCACCAGCTTTGCGGCGATTGCAAGAGCGGTTCCCCGCCAACCTGCATGAGCGACCCCAATGATGCGCTTGACCTTGTCAGCAAAGAAGATTGGCACACAATCCGCTGTCTTTATGCCGATGGCAACTCCCGGCTGGTCCGTTATGATGGCATCAAATTGAGGCAATTCCGGAACGATGAAATCAGCGAGAGGACGATCAATAGTGAGAATCTTCTCCCCGTGCACCTGATTGACCACAAAGAACTGCGTCATCTCGAGATTGAATGCTTGGGCGAGAATTTTCCAGTTGCTGCGGACATTCTCCTCGCTGTCTCCCTCTTTCGGACTGAAATTGAGGCTGAGAAAACGGCCCTCACTAATGCCTCCGCGCCGGGTGCAAAAGGCATGGGTCACGAAATTGCAGGCAGTGAACGCTGCTGCTTCCAGATACTCTACAGGGCCTTTTTTTGAAAAAATAAACATTGGCTTATTGGTTGCAATCGTGAGTTTCACGGCAAAGGCAACATCTTCGCAGTGCGCCCTTATATCCTTCTATCTATCAATTCTAACGGTCTAACGGGATTTAAATCTGAACCCTTTTTCGCTGAAGAGCTTTGTGCAGGCGTCAACCACTTCCGGGTCATAGAGAACACCGCTGTATTGGGAGATTTCCTTCAAAGCCTTATCTATTCCCGATGCAGCCCTGTACGGCCGGTGCCTGCATATCGCTTCGACAACATCAGCCACTCCGAGGATCTTCGCCTCCGGAAGGATATCCTCTCCCTTGATGCCTTGCGGATAGCCGGTGCCGTTTATCCGCTCATGGTGCTGATAGACGATGAGGGCAACGGGCCTGTAAAAATCTATCTCCTTCAATATCTGATAAGCGACCTCCGGGTGAGTCTTCACAAGACTATATTCGACGTCAGTGAGCCGACGGGGTTGCCCGAGAATTTCCGTCGGGATGGATATCTTTCCCACATCATGGATCAAGCCGGCCATGCTGATGCCGTCAATGATCTCCGCCGATAAATTCATTTCCGCGGCGATAGAGTGGGCAAGGTCGGCAACCCTTTTCTGATGTCCGGACATATATGGGTCCCGTGTTTCAACAACCATGACTATGACATCAATGATGAAGCCTGTCGCCTTTTTCAGATTTTCGAGACTCTTCGAGAGGGCCTCCTCCGCCTGCGTGCGCGCAGCGTCCGATTTTTCCAGCTCTGCGATGCGGGAACACAAATCCGTGTTCTCTCTTATCAGCGCTTCTTTTGTCTTTTCTTGATCTTTCATGTTTACACTCTTTCGATGAGGATTGATGATATCTTCAGCCGGCTACTTCAGGTAATTGGTCATGTTTTCGAGAAATGCACGGTAAATCTTATAGTGCTCCGTTTCTTCGTACAGTATTTGTCTCACAGGGCTGCAATCAAAACTGTATATCAATGCGCGAGGACACGCAAGCAGTATCGGGGAATGGGTGGCGATAATGAATTGGGCATGTTCCCTGGCGCCCGTTTCCGTCAATAGTTCAAGCAGTGCAAGCTGACTGCGGGGAGAGAGCGCCGTCTCCGGCTCGTCCAAGAGATAGAGACCTTTGATTTGATAACGTGACCTGAAGAACGACATGAGGAATTCGCCGTGAGACTGGGTGATCAGCGATTTGCCGCCGAAATATTCAAGCTGGCCGGGGTCCGCCGCTGCCCACTCGTCGAGTATTTCAGTAAAGTGATGAAATATGTCGGAACCGAAGAAGGAGCCCGGCACCCTGCCGTTTGACCATTCGATTGTCAGGCTGTCGCAGAATCTATTCTCATATGGATTATTATTACAGCGGGTCCTTTCCGTCTCCTGCCATATGTGAATGCCGCATGAACGGGAGAGCGCCTGTAATAAGGTTGATTTGCCTGAGCCGTTTTCACCCACAAAAAAAGTAACCGCGGCGTTGAAAGTTATGCGCTTCGTCTTCTGAAAGACGGGCAGATTGAAGGGGTAATAGTCGCAGGTAGGATATTTTGACTGATCGATGGTAATACTCGTAAGGTGCATGGATTATACCTGTACATGTCTCCTGAGGAAATCCGCGAGGTCCGCCATGTCATCCGGCAGGGGAGATGAAAACATCATCTCCTCACAGGTAACGGGATGGACAAACCCGATCTTCGCCGCATGGAGGGCCTGCCGCTTCATTGTTTTCAGCTTTGATCTCACAAAGGTGTCGTGAACGGCATCGGCCCGCCTGGGGTTGCCGTATACGCTGTCGCCTATCACAGGAAGGCCGAGGGCGGAGAGATGAACCCTGATCTGGTGCGTTCGCCCCGTCATGATGTTAACGTCCAGCATTGTCGCGACACCGAACCGTTCATGCACCTTCCAGGTCGTGAGCGCCTCTTTGCTGCGCCGGCTTCTCGTGGACATCTTTTTCCGATCAACCGGATGCCTCCCGAGAGGCAAGTCTATTTGGCCTTCATCTTCCTTGGGATTGCCGTAGACGAGGGCTGTATAAGTTTTCTTAACTTCGTGCCGCTTGAATTGACCGGCCAGGCCCTGGTGCGCCTCATCAGATTTGGCCACAACCAGCAGTCCCGATGTTTCTTTGTCGAGACGATGTACGATCCCCGGTCGCAGGACGCCGCCGATGCCGGAAAGGTTCGGGCAATGGTGAAGGACGGCATTCACAATTGTATCCTGAAAGTGACCCGCAGCCGGATGTACGACCATTCCCGCCGGTTTGTCAACCACCAGGATGTGCTCATCTTCGTAAACGATAGACAGGGGAAGGTCTTGCGGTAAAGCACTGCAGGCTATGGGCTCCCGGTTATCGATCTCTACAATATCTCCGGGCCGCAACCTGTGACTCACCTTGCTGTGGAATCTATTCACCCGGACAAGTCCGTCATCTACGGACTTCTTGACCTGTGAGCGGGATAACCCTAAATCCTTAAGGGAAAGGTAGATGTCAAGCCTCAACCCCGCTTCATGAGAGGCGACGATGAATTCATCGCTTTTCCGTTCGTGAGAATCCATCGGTTTATCCTTCATGATGAGGTGATTTTCTTTAGCCCGTCCCTTATATATGGGAATTCTTCCTCCTCTATGGTTCTCATGTCAAAGAGGACCTCGTCTTCCGCAATGCGTGCTATTATCGGAATATCGAGTCTCCTTAAGCGTTCCTCAAGGCTGCCAGACGACATATGCGCTGAGACGATGCTGAGAAGCATTGTGGGAATCTCCTGCGTGGGAAGGGACCCTCCTCCCGCCATGGAAAATCCTTTTTTCACGGAGATGGTAAGCCCTGCAAGATGTTCCTTTCTCACCATGGATTGAAGTTTCTTGGCCCGCCTGGTGACATCCGCGACCTCTTCCGTCAATGCCCTAAGAACCCTGAGGCGCTTTACGGCCATTTCCGGCTGCAGATACTGCATCAATGTCGCCTCTAACGCAGCCAGGGTCAGCTTGTCGATGCGAAGCGCCCTGTTGAGGGGATTCCTTTTGATTTTCTCAAGGATGTCCTTCTGTCCGAGGATGACACCTGCCTGGGGGCCGCCTAACAGTTTGTCGCCGCTGAAGGTGACGACGCCGACGCCCGTTGTCAGCACATCGCGGACCGTAGGTTCTCTCTCCAGTCCGTAGCTGTCCAGCTCTGCGAAGCAGCCGCTGCCGAGATCATACATCACAGGTATGCCGTTGTTCTTTCCGAGGGCGACAAGTGAGGCGAGGTCCGCATCTTCCGTAAAGCCGATAATCCTGAAATTACTCGTGTGGACCTTCAGGATGAGCGCCGTATCCGGGCCGATCGCCTTTTCATAATCCTTAAGGCGGGTCCGGTTGGTCGTCCCCACTTCATAAAGGCATGCCCCGCTTTTTTCCATGACATCCGGTATGCGGAATTCACCGCCGATTTCTACAAGCTCTCCCCTCGACACAATAACCTGCTTCCGCTCCGCAAGGGTGTTGAGGGCGAGCAGAACGGCGGCGGCATTATTATTGACGACTAAAGCATCTTCCGCACCGGATAGCTCGCAGAGGATCTTCTGCACATGGTCATAGCGGAGGCCTCTCTCCCCTTTCGCAAGGTCATATTCGAGATTCGAATATCCCCCGGCTATTTCCACAAGCCTCTGCACTGCGTCGGCGCACAGTGGCGCTCTGCCGAGGTTGGTGTGCAGAATTACGCCTGTGGCATTTATTACTTTGCGAAGTCTGTACTGATGAAGCCCGTCTATGGTTTGCATGATTTTATCAACGACCTCTCCCGCCGTGGGCAGGCGCATTCCTTTTGCATCCTTCTTTGTGTTCAGGATCCCCTGCCTCAGTTCTTCCACTACAGACCGGCAGATAGACTTCACGACATACTTCGGGGTTCCTGCCAATGCCTCTTTCTTTTCGAGAGAGAGCATTATCTCGTCAATCTTGGGGAGGCCCCGCAATAATGTCATCCTGTGGTCGTCAAGATTTTGTTTTGCCATGTGCGATGCGGAAAAAATATAATGTCTTGCGATTATAATACTACTTTGACCGGCAAAAATCACGAAAGTTATTAACTGCGATGAAGAACTCCCTCATCATGATCACCCAGAGATAGCATCCCCGCTTTGTCAGGCGAAGACGGGATGAGCGATACTGTAAAGCACCTGCAAGGACAAAAGCAAGAATATTAAACCAGAGAGTCCGATAAAAAATACCGCCGTACTTGGCCTGTGACGCCCGTATATCCATATTCATGCCGAAGAGCTTCATGAGGAAATCATATTGCAACCGGTCTTTGAGCCGGAAGGATCGCGAGGCCATAATAGGTATTTCACCGCGGTTGACCTGCGAGATGTATTCCGCAATATTGAAGGTGTTGGCATAGCATACGCCGTTCAAATAGCCGATAGACCCGCTGCCGATCCCGGCGTATTCATCATAATCGACAATGTACTCATCTATCATGACGGCATTTTTTGAAAAACACCACGCAGACGAGTGCCGGTATGCGGGTGTCAGCCGTTCCGTGATCCGGTGGTAGAATTTTTCCTCTTTTGCGTAGTCGACGCGCCCGAACCTTTCACCTACGGCCTGACGGGTTGAATCTGAAACCATGAGTGGGTAGTATGTGACCTGGTCTATCCCTATTGCCATAAGTATGTCGAGATCCCTCTCCAGCATGGTCATGGTCTGGGAAGGGAAATTGAAGATCATGTCCGCATTAAGGGTATCAAACTGTCCCAGGGTCTGCGACAGCCGGTTGGCGATGGCCTCGCCGCTCCCATATTTGTCATATCTATCCATTTCGCGAAGCAACTGGTCGTCAAAGCTCTGGACTCCGACGGAAAGCCGGTTTATGCCGGCGCGCTTGAGGGCGGAGATGGTTTCATCCGTCAGATGGTTCGGGTTTGTCTCCACCGATATCTGCTGAATGGAGAAACATTGCCGCGAGAGCTTCAGCGTCTCTTCGAGTTCGTCCACGAGGATGGTCGGCGTTCCTCCACCTACGTAGATGCCGCTGAAATCATACCCCTTGCCTTTATAGAGCATGATTTCCTTCCTTAAGGCGTTGAAATATGCATGACAAAGGGCGCTGTCAAAGACGATGCGGTGGAAGGAACAGTAGGGACACAGCTTCTCGCAGAAGGGGATGTGTATGTACAAGAGAGGCAATTTCCTTAAACTGCCGGAATCTGTGACTGGTGAGCCTCCGTTTTCAAATTTCATCAGCCTGGCAAATTCCTGCCTTGCCTTTTTTGTCACGATGGCATTTATCAAGATTGCACTCTCGCTTCTGCTGTTTTTGAATGGGTTTCCCGGTCCGTCTAAGGGAGGAAAACTAACAGACATCCGTAAAATTATCAAGGGTATTTGAATTCGGTAGCGAGCGAATGACGATCAACTGTTCCTTAAGAATCGAAGATTCTCCGCAGCTTGCTGCGGAGAGCTTCAAAATCGCAAGGGACTTGAAATAATGGGTGCGGGGTGCTATATAAGACTTGAACAAACTTGGGACGGGAAAAGCGATGTCTGATGTAAGAGTTCTCACACTGTGGAAGGGCGAGAAGATTAATGAAGAGGAAACCCTTGTCTTAAGGAGGCTGTGCGAGGACATACGGGTTCCCTTCGATGAAGAAAGAAAAAATGAGATCAGGACCCTTGTCGACGCCTTCCTGTCCATGGATGAAGCTGCAGGTTTGGCGGCTCCCCAGATAGGCATAAGCAGGAAGATAATTATCTTCAGAAATAAAGGATTCAATGACAAGGGCTGGTCAAAGAGCGAGGACGATTACGAGCTCTTGATCAACCCCCGCATTACGCAAGCCCGGGGCGAGATGGTGACTATGACCGAGGGATGTCTCTCATGTCCGGAAATCCAGGTCGAAGTCAGCAGATTTCCCGAGATCAAGGTCAAGGCGATTGATATAAGCGGGCGCAAAATAAACAGGCGCTATACGGATTACGTTGCCCGTGTCGCACAACATGAGATTGACCACCTTGCCGGCAAGCTGATCATCGATTGCGAAGGTCCACTCTACATTCCGAAACAAAAGCAAGAGTTCTTCGAAAAAACTTTTGAAAAGATGAAAGCAGTTACAGGTGACGGGGATTCCCGAAATATCTGATATTGTCCTTTCTTAGTACTTGTTTCACAGCCTGTCTCTCCCGCGCATAAAAGGAACCGTGGCAATCTTTTTTATATCTTGAAATACAAGGTGGCCTATGTTACTTATTCCGGCATTGGGCGGGCCGGGAAGCATGCAGGAAAAGCTACTCTCTCACCTGCTATTGTAAGACTTACGGTTTTCAAGAGAACAGGTATTTTTTCTTCGTAATTTTTATTCTCATAATCCGGCCCCTCATTTACTGCAAGTACTGGCATTAAATCATAAATACGCTCTTTCATTGCACCGGCTTGACGGACGGGACCTGCGCCCTGCAAGCCTTTCCGCCGCCCGAAGGAGAACCGTCAATGAAGAAAACCCCACTCTATGACCGTCACGTTGCGCTCGGAGCAAAAATAATTGATTTCGGCGGCTGGGACATGCCCGTTCAATACAGTAATGTGATTGAAGAGCATCATGCAACCAGGACGAAGGCGGGACTGTTTGACATCTGCCACATGGGAGAGATTGAGGTCAAAGGTCCTCAGGCTTTTGAGCTCCTGCAATGGGTACTGAGCAGAAATATAGAAGGGCAGGCCATAGGACAGATCAAGCTCTCCGTCATGACGAATGAAAAAGGCGGCATCATCGATGATGTAACTGTATATCGTCTGGGAGAGGAGCGCTATCTGATTGTTACGAATGCCGGGACGAAGGACAAGGACCTCTCGTGGATCGAGACGCAGAGAAAGGCACGGGGCTTGGCCCGCGTGGAGGTTCTTGACAATAGCGACCGAACAGGCAAGATAGACCTGCAGGGACCCTTGTCAGAGGAGATTCTCCAGAAACTTGCATCGGATGACTTGTCCTCTTTGCATTTCTACCATGCCGAGGACACGCGGGTTATGAAGATACCGGCCCTCGTATCACGCAGCGGCTACACCGGAGAGAACGGCTTCGAAATCTATACCGAGAATCGGAGGATAGGAGAAATCTGGGACAAACTCTTGGCAATCGGGACGGGCCTCGGGCTTAAACCCGTCGGATTAGGCGCACGGGACACCCTGCGGCTCGAAGCGGGAATGATGCTATACGGAAACGACATGGACGAGACGATTACGCCGCTGGAGGTCGTCTACGGGTGGGTGACAAATCTGGAGAAAGATTTTGTCGGGAGTACCGCTTTAAGAAAATTGAAAGAAATGGGCTTGGCGAGGAAACTCGTCGGCTTCGAGATGGAAGATAGAGGCATAGCAAGACACGGGTACAAGGTCTTCAAGGATGCGACGGAAGTGGGTGTTGTGACGTCGGGGACATATACTCCTACTTTGCAGAAGGCGGTGGGGATGGCCTTTGTGCCGGTGGCGGCGAGCAGGCCGGGCACGGATATTTTCATCCAGATCCGTGATCACCAGGCGAGGGCGCGGATTGTGGAATTGCCTTTTTACAGGAGGCAGAAATGATATACTCGGAATATGCGGCAAACTGTGGTGAAGGTGCAGAGAGATAGATTGAAGGGGGAGAGCAATGTCAAAGCCAAATCCAGCAGACAGGAAGTATTCAAAGGAACACGAATGGGCAATGGATGAAGGAGCAGGAACGATCAGGATGGGCATTACGGATCACGCCCAGGAGCTGCTTACTGATATCGTCTTTGTGGAGCTTCCGGCCATAGGGAAGAAAGTCAAGCAAATGGAACCGATGGCAGTGGTGGAATCCGTAAAGTCTGTCTCTGACGTCTTCTCGCCCGTGAGCGGCGAGGTCATAGAAGTCAATAAGGAGTTGGAGGAGCATCCCGAAGTTGTAAATGAGGATGCCTTTGGAAAAGGATGGATAGCTAAACTTAAGATGGATGATCCGGCTGAATTGAATAACCTCATGGATGCAGCCCGCTACACGGAGATGATCAAAGAGGAGAAGCACTAATCCGCCATTTAATTGCGGCCCGGGCGCAGCAATCCCGGCTTGAGGATTGCTGCATCAAAGCCCGACGTCAGGCTACTCGAAGTAGGCCGGAGAAAGGATCGCGCCATGGACTATGTTCCACACACCCCGGAAGATCAAAGACAGATGACGGAGATTATTGGCATCAAAACGGTGGATGAGCTGTTTGCCGATATTCCCGAAAGATATAAATTAAAGGGGCTCCTCGACCTTCCTCCCGGCCGCTCCGAGCAAGAGGTCGCGACGCTGATGAAGGGCATTAGTTCCCGAAACGCCGTTCCTCCGATTACCCTCATGGGCGCGGGGGCTTACAACCATTATATCCCGGCAGTGGTGGGCCATGTCATTTCGCGCTCCGAGTTCTACACGGCTTATACCCCTTACCAGGCGGAGATCAGCCAGGGAATACTCCAGGCCATCTATGAATATCAGACCATGATAGCGAAGGCCACGGGCATGCAGGTCGCCAACGCCTCCATGTATGACGGCGCCTCGGCCATGGCCGAAGCGGCGGTGCTCGCTGCCAAGACCTTGAGCAGGGAGAAGATCGTCATTGTCCGTTCCGTCCATCCTGAGTACCGGCAGGTTGTCGGCACATATGCATGGGCGAATGGATACGAGGTCGTGGAAATTCCTTATGGCAAATCAGGTCAGCTTGACAGGGATGCCCTATCCAATGCCGTGGACGATCGGACAGCGGCGGTCCTGATTCAGACCCCCAACTTTTTTGGCGTTGTTGAAGATATTGCCGCAATCGAGCCCATGGTGCATGCAAAGGGAGCGCTTCTTGTCTCAGCATTCACGGAAGCAACGTCTTTAGGTATTCTTAAGCCCGCAGGTGAAATGGGTGCAGACTTCGTCGTGGGCGAAGGGCAGGGCTTCGGAAACCCGATGAACTACGGAGGTCCCTATCTCGGGATTTTTGCGAGCACGGACAAATTTTTAAGGAAGATTCCCGGCCGGCTTGCCGGAGCCACAGTGGACAAAGAGGGAAAGAGAGGTTTTGTCCTGACGCTGCAGACGCGGGAGCAGCACATCCGGCGGGAAAGGGCCACGTCGAACATCTGTTCCAATGAAGCCCTCTGCGCCCTCGCTGCTGCGGTCTATCTCGTCAGCCTGGGGAAGAACCTCAAAAAATTAGCGGAGCTAAATATCCGGAAAGCTCATTATCTGAAGAGCAGGCTCTCGGAGCTCGCAGGCTGGGAGGCCGTCTTCACTGCCCCCGTTTACAATGAATTCGTCATTCACTGTCCTGATCCGAAGATGGCCAATCGGAAACTCGAGGCTGCAGGAATTATAGGCGCATATGACCTTGAAAAAGATTATCCTGAGTTGGGAAACTCCCTTCTCTTCTGCGCCACGGAAATGCTTACGAGAGACGACATCGACAGAGTGGTTTCCCTTGTTGCTTGATATATATAAGCTGGAGGTAATTCATGGAACTCATATTTGAAAAGAGCAGGCCGGGAAGAACGGCCACAACCATTCCGGAGGCGGATGTGCCTGAGGTGGCCATTACAGATATTATCAACAAGAGCCTGCTCAGGGATGACGTGGATCTGCCGGAGGTGGCGGAGGTGGATCTCATCCGCCATTATACACAGTTATCGAAACGGAATTTCGGCGTTGATGTGGGCTTCTATCCTCTCGGCTCGTGCACCATGAAATACAATCCCAAGATCAATGAGGAGGTTTCCCGTCTGCCGGGATTTACGAGCCTCCATCCTTATTCACCGGTTAAATTTTCCCAGGGATCGCTTCAGATCATGTACGAACTCAGACAGTATTTGAGCGAGATATTCGGCATGGCCGATTTTGCCCTCCAACCCGCCGCAGGGGCGCAAGGCGAACTCACCGGCGTCATGGTCATCAAGAAATATTTCGAGAAGAAAGGACAGAAGCGCACAAAGATTCTGATCCCCGATACGGCCCACGGCACAAACCCTGCTTCGAGTGCATTGTGCGGCTATAGCGTTGTCACCGTGCGGTCGAATGCCGAGGGAGGCGTCGATATCGGCCAGCTTCGGGAACTGATGACGAAGGATGTGGCCGGACTGATGATCACGAACCCCAACACCCTCGGCCTTTTCGAGAGAAACATTGAACAGGTTTCTGAGATTGTTCACAGAAGGGGAGGCATACTGTACTGCGACGGCGCCAATGCCAATGCCTTTATGGGAGCCACAAAACCGGGCGACCTCGGCATCGATGTCATTCAGCTTAATCTCCACAAGACTTTCTCGACGCCGCACGGCTGCGGCGGCCCCGGGAGCGGACCCGTGGGAGTCAGAAAAGACCTGGTTCGGCATCTTCCCGTGCCCCGTGTCATAAAGAAGGGGAAAAGGTATGACTGGAAGTATGAATTCCCGGACAGCATCGGCCGGGTAAAGACATTTTACGGAAATTTTAATGTGATGGTAAAGGCCTATACATATATCAGGTCTCTCGGGCCCGGCGGCTTGAAGAAGGCAAGCGAAACCGCCGTCCTCAATGCAAATTACATTAAGGAGCGTTTAAGAGCCTGGTATGATCTTCCCTATGACCGGATCTGCATGCACGAGTGCGTCTTTTCCGGAAAACGGCAGGTCAAGGAGAGCGGCGTCCACACCTCGGACATTGCCAAGCGCCTCCTCGATTACGGCTATCATCCGCCGACAATATACTTTCCCCTCATCGTGCCTGAGGCAATCATGATCGAACCCAACGAGACGGAAAGCAAGGAGACCCTTGACGCCTTCTGCGATACCATGATTGCCATTGCGAAGGAAGCGAAAGAAAATCCTGAGCTGGTAAAATCAGCGCCCCTTACGACTGTCGTAAGGCGCCTCGATGAAGTCAAGGCGGCCAGGGAGCCTGATGTATGCTGGGGAAGAGTTTAAGCGAGGGACGAAACATCGGTTTATATAATAAGGGAAGGAAAAAGAAAATGGAAAGGGATGATCTCATAAGAAAACTAAAGACAGTCAAGAATCCCAGAGAAAGAGACAAAATTATCTGGGCACTTGCCGGGAAGGAAAAGGACGCCTTTGAAGAAAAGCCGGCGCAGGCGCAGCCGGGCAAGACTGGTTCAACTCCCGTTCAGGCGCAGGTGCCGGGACTTCCCAAACTTCCCATAGATGCGCGTAAACTCGCCAACTATATCGCGCCTATGATCTTCCTCGTTTTCGGTCTTATAAATCTGGTGCAGGCAGCGATGATATTTATCCGCGAGGGTCGAATCGACGCTGCCTTTCCGCATCTCATCATGGGGGCGCTGTTTTTCATCTTCGGTTTCTTCAGTATCTACAAAGCCAAGAAAAGAATTCAGGGTGTGAATGCAGATAAAAAGGAAGCCTGAATGGTTAAAAGTAAGACTCCCTGCCTCGCATGAATTCCAGCATGTGAAAGGGATTCTGTCGCAGTTCAATCTGCATTCCATCTGTCAGGAGGCGCATTGCCCCAACGCCACTGAATGTTTTCATTCCGGGACGGCCACCTTTTTAATCCTCGGGAATATCTGCACGAGAAACTGTCTTTACTGCAATGTCCGGCACGGGACGCCTGCGGGATTGGATGAGATGGAACCGGAACGTCTCACCCAGGCGGTAAAAGAGCTGGGACTCCGGTATATCGTTATCACATCGGTCACGAGGGACGACCTCGCAGACGGAGGGGCAGGGATGTTTGCCCGCTGCGTGGAAAGGCTGTATGAGGAAGTGCCGGGATGCAGGGTGGAAGTTCTTGTCCCGGACTTCTCCGGCAATTGGGATGCCCTCGAATGCATAGTCAGGAGCAGACCCCGTGTGATAAACCATAATATGGAAACGGTTCCCGCTTTTTTCAGCCGCATCAGACCGCAGGGGAATTATCATCTGTCTCTCGAGCTGCTCCATCGGATAAGCGCATACGGTGAGAAGGAGATAGCAGTCAAGTCGGGATTCATGGTGGGTTTCGGAGAGAGCTGGAGTGACATTAAGGTTTTGCTTCATGACCTGGCCCGTGTTAACTGTGGAACCGTGACTATCGGCCAGTACCAGCAGCCGTCACGCAATCACTGGCCTGTCATGAAATACTACCACCCCGATGAATTTGAAGTCATAAAAGGGATCGCTCAGGAGCTGGGGGTAAAGCGTGTGGAAGCAGGCCCTCTCGTGCGCAGTTCCTACCATGCAGCACTGATCTCTTAAACTTAATCAGGAAAGGCATCGTCGTGTACGAATCAGAATCATATGACCTTATCATTGTCGGGGCGGGTCCCGGAGGGCATGCCGCGGCTGAGCACGCTGCGAGATGGGGAGCGAGGGTCGCCGTCATAGAGAAAAATCAATGGGGCGGCACATGCACCCACCGGGGCTGCATTCCCACAAAGGCGCTCTTAGCCTGCAGCAGGCAGTACATGAACCTCAAGAAACTGAAGCGTCTCGGTATTTCCGCAGGCGAGGCCAAGGTGGATTTCGCTGCGATCAAACGCCATCAGCGGCAGATGGTGACCATATCCGCCAAGGGCGTAGCGCAATCTCTTGAGGATGCAGGCGTGGGTCTGAAGGCCGGAGAGGGTCACCTTATTTCTTCCCGGGAGGTGGAATGGATATCACTTGAGGGTGAGAGGAATCAGCTGACTGCCAACAATATCATTATCGCCTGGGGTTCGGAACCACTACTGCCGCGTTCCTTCCAGACATCCGGTAAAATTTTGACATCCGACGGCTTCCTCGCGCTCGATACCCTGCCCGAATCCGTCATCATTGTCGGAGGCAGCTTCATCGGGATTGAAATTGCCACATTCTTAGCTGAGCTCGGAGCCAAAGTGACCATCGTTGAACTCCTGGATGGCCTCCTCCCCCATGAGGATAGAGAAGCCGACGATTTGATAAGGCATGATCTCATCCGCCTCGGTGTCGCCATTCACACGTCAACACGGATGGAAGCAATCGAAGAGACATCAAACGGCGTTTTGCTGAAAGCGAATCAAAATGCAAAACCACTTGAACTGACCGCCGATTGCGTCCTTATGTGTACGGGCAGGAAACCGCTCTTGCATGCAGAAGAATTGAATCACTGCGGTATACTGTACGATCAGAAGGGGATCTCTGTAGATGACCGCCAGATGACCAATGTGCAGGGCATCTATGCGGTAGGCGATGTGACCGGAGGTATCATGCTTGCGCACAGGGCTATGCAGCAGGGCAGATCGGTTGCAAGCTACCTCTATGGAGACCGCTCGATTGCATACGCGGATGACGCAGTACCTTCCGTGGTATATACACACCCGAATGTGGCCCGCGTGGGCATCACGGAAAAGCGGGCAGGAGAGCTGGGCTTAAAGGTGGAAATAAAGAGGGTCGAATACGGCGCTAATATCATGGCGAGGACAGAACTCAAAGGGAACGGGTTTGTAAAGGCGGTCTTTTGCGGCGACAGACTGATGGGAGTAACTATCGTCGGAGACGATGCGGGTGAACTGATCGCTTCCATGAGCCTGGCCGTGGCAAACCGCATGGGAAAAAAGGAACTGAATAACTGGATTATTCCCCACCCGAGTCTCAGTGAAATATTGCACGTGCTTTAGTTACTGATCGGCGAAATGGATATATCTCAGGCAGGCCCCTCAAAAAAAGCGGTAGCCTTGCATAGATGAAACGGAAACGATTAGACAGACAGAAAAGGAAACCTGTATGAAATGGTGCATTTTTGTCAATAGAAGGTGTTATGGCGAGGATTGCATGGGTTGGATAAAAGGAAATTGTTTTGTCTATCTATTGTTGCCTGTCGCCGGTAGTGATAAACAGATGCAGACGGAATTGGATTGGTCGAAATATGAATCATCAACAATCACTGAAGAGGGTTCGTCTCAAAGAACCGACCATCAATTGACCTTTTTCGATGAACTCGAAAGGTTGATTATTCAAAAGCACTCTGAATATAAGAATCTGTAATAGATGTAATTCCCGACAGCAAGAATATCCGACAACATAATCATACGTAAATCATGGTACGATAGCTTTGGGAAAGTTACGACTGGCTCCCTTCCGGGCCGTGCAAGGCATGCGACGTTTCAATCCTCTCTTACCTGCTCTGTTGATTAATTCGCGGCGAATCCAAAAGATGGCATCCCCCATTGCAGTTGCCATATGGAGAAATATGATGGTTTTTAGTCTTGTTTCCTGATACATATATTAAGTAGCAATCATCTGACGGCAGGAAAGAAAAAAAGCTGCACAGTCTGTTGGCTGCCGGTAAAAAACAAGTGAATCGGAAAGGGAGGAGAATATATGGGATCGAAAAATAAGGAGGCGCAAGGGAGACAAAAGGCGTCTTTCGAACGGGGGCTGGAGGAACGCCTGTCCCTCCTGTCTAAAAAGGGGTTCGAATCCCCAAGGGTCGATAAAGATACGCTCGTTAAGAAATTGCGGGCGAATATCAGGGCCATAAATGACAGACTGAAAGCGATCGCAGCCAATGAAAGAAGGACGGAAGAGCTGGCAAAGATGAAGGCGGAAAAAGCGGCTGCCGCTGCCATGCCGAAAGAGCGGGCAGCAAAGAAAGGGAAGTCACCGAAGGAAGCTCCGGGAGAGGGGAAGGAAAAGAAGAAAAAGAAGGAAAAAGAAAAGGGGCAGGAGCCGAAGCCGGAAAAAGAGCCGAAGCCGGAAAAGGAGCCAAAACCGGAGAAGGAGCCAAAACCGGAGAAGGAGCCAAAACCGGAGAAGGAGCCAAAACCGGAGAAGGAGCCAAAACCAGAGAAGGAGCCAAGATCAGAGAAGGAGCCAAAGCCGGAGAAGAAGAAAGTGAAGGAGAAGGCGCAGGAGAAAGCGCCGGATAAGGAGGAATAATAATTTTAGGGATCCATATGGCGGTCGCTTGCGGGCAACCTCGAATTAACATAGACTGCAGCCTGTTCACCGGCGAGAAAGCCCGTGGAAAAGGCGGCCTGGAGATTGTAACCTCCGGTATCGGCGTCGATGTCTATCACTTCGCCGCAGAAATAGAGACCCTTTAGCTTGCGCGACGCCATTGTTTGCGGATCAATTTCTTTCAGGGATATGCCTCCGGCAGTCACTATGGCCGATAACATCGGAAGAGGCTGCTTGATATTAAAGCGAAGAGACTTCAGCTGCTCGAGGAGTTTTTCACGTTCCTCTGCGTTGAGCTGACAACCGGGCTTATCGGGTGGGATGCCTGTCATTAAAAGAAGGGGATCGACCATTTTGGCGGGAACGAGTCCTGACATGATATTGCGGCATGCTTTTTTGCTGAATCGGTCGAAATCCCGCTGGAGGCGCTTGCGGAGCTCTCCCCTGTCAAGCGCCGCCTTGAGATCTATGGAAACACTTACCGGTCCCCGCCGCAAGGCATCGACAATGGCCAGGCTCATGAGCAGTGTAATCGGCCCCCCGATCCCGAAGTGGGTGATCATCATCTCTCCCATACGGCTTTCGATAACCGGCGGGCGTGGTCGCCTCTCTCCTGAGCCGCGGCCCGTGTCATGGTCTGGCGCAAGAGACGGATCAATTTCATCGGCCCGACACTGAAATGCCGTGAGACGGATATTCCTGAGGCTCACCCCCTGTAATGATTTTGCGAGAGGTATCTCCGAGACAACCAGAGGTACCAATGAAGGGCGGAGTTTAATTATGGTATGGCCGAGGGCGGCAGCCATCGTATATCCGTCCCCCGTAGAACCGGTTGCGGGATAGGTCGAACCGCCGGCAGCCAGGATGACGGTGCCTGCCCGGAATTTGCCGTCTGCCGTCAGCACACCTGTCACCTGTTTGTTACGGGTCTCGATGCCCGTGACCCGCGTCTGCCTGCATATCTCCACACCGTTATCAATCAGATATTTCTCGAAGGCGCTGACAACATCTTCGGCTTTGTCAGAAACCGGAAAGACCCTGCCGCCTCTCTCAATCTTCGTTTCCACACGATAGCGATGCAAGAAGGCAATCAGATCTTCACGAAAAAAATGATGAAAGGCCCTGTAGAGAAACCGGCCGTTTTGCCCGTACATGGAAATGAAATGATCGAGATCCTTGGCGTTTGTAAGATTGCAGCGCGTCTTCCCGCTCACGAGTATCTTCTGGCCAAGTTTTCCGGATCTTTCGAGGAGGGTGACATGTGCACCCATTTCCGCGGCCCTCCCTGCGGCCATCATGCCGCTGGCTCCGCCGCCAATGACTATTATACTTTCTTGCGGGTGTATAAATGTTTTTGTTTCCAATGACTGCCCGTTATATCTTATCGTTTAGCGCCTGTGCTGACGCCCCATCTCTGCCGGTTGGGTATAGTATGGAATCATGCTTTGTGAGCGGTAGCATGAAAAGAAATAAGGGGTCAAGGCAATTCCTGAAACTTGTACACCTCGCGCTTGTGTAAAAAAATACCTTGTGTTATGAAGCTCAAGCACGTGTGTTTCCCGATGCTTGTCCCGGGCGCTCGAGCGCTGGAGAGACTCTTTGGGCAGTTGTATCCATAAGGGTAAGCGGTCGAAATGAAGGAGTGTCATTTGGTGAACAATTTACCTTTCCTCTGGACGATGACAACAAAAATTATTCTCCGGGTGCGTCCTGATGTCCATCGTCATCTGGCGGGGTGGAAAAAAAAGGCCGCAGAGATTCCCGATCCGGAGCTCCGCAAACAGGCCCTCATGAGCATTGAGACAAAGACATTCCATTGTGAAGGCGGGTCGATTTATGCCTTATTAGCGGGGGATAGCTACCACGAAGCGATACGATTCATCGTCGCTTATCAGACCATCAGCGACTATCTTGACAATTTATGTGATCGCAGCACGTCCCTCGATCCGGAGGATTTTCGCGCCCTGCATGAATCAATGCCTCATGCCCTGACTCCTGGCGCATCCGGTGAGGCGTATTACCGCCTCCGAATTGAACAGGATGACGGCGGTTACCTGCTCTCTCTTGTCGCGACTTGTCAGGAAATTCTCAAGAAGTTGCCGACATACCATCTGATTGCACCGGCCCTCCACGAACTTGCCGGCTATTATTGCGAACTGCAGGTCCACAAGCATGTGAGGATCAAAGACCGTGTGCCCCGTCTCGCGGCGTGGTTTGACAAGTACAAGGGCCATTTGCCGGAGATGAGCTGGTATGAATTTGCTGCGTGCGCCGGATCCACACTCGGCATCTTCTGCCTTGTTGCCCATGCATTTCGTAAAGATTGTTCTACGGAACTGGCGGGGAGTATCAAAGATGCATATTTCCCATGGGTGCAGGGATTACATATACTGCTCGACTATCTGATCGATCAGGAGGAGGACCGCGCCGGCGGGGATTTGAATTTCTGTTCATACTATTCCAACAGCAGAGAAATGACCGCGAGGCTAATGCATTTTTATAAGAAGGCAGACCAAAGCATCTCCCGCCTGCCCAACGCACGCTTCCATCACATGATCAATCGCGGTCTGCTCGGCATGTATCTTGCCGATAAGAAAGTGGATCGACAGAAGGACGTAAGAAAAATCGCAAAGAAGATGATACGTCAGGGCGGACTGGTTACCCTTTTTTTCTTTTTGCACTGCTGGGTGTATAGACGCATGAAAAAGTAATGAAAAAGATGCAGATAGATATTTTATAGAAATCCCTCCCCTCGCGGGGCAGCGTAGTATCATCAAAGGCGGGAGGTTATGGCTTGTCTACCGAAAGAATTGTCTTCATTGTTAATCCACATGCAGGCTACGGCTCGACAGGCAGGCGGTGGCCGCGCATTCAGGCTATGGCGCGTGAGCGCCTCGGTTATTTTACATCATATCTGACGGCAAAACCGGGAGATGCTGCGAGGATCGCCCGCATGAAGCTCATGGAAGGGGCGGACCTGATCATTTGTGTGGGCGGGGATGGCACCCTTAATGAGGTAATAAATGGCTTCATGGATGAAAGCGTACCGATTCGGGATGACGCTCTCTTGGGGTTTGTGCCAGGTGGAACGGGATGTGATTTCATCAAGACTGTGCCTATCCCCGCAGGGATCGAACAATCACTCGACACGATCAAAGAAGGATATGTGAAGGTCATTGACGCCGGCAGGCTTCGGTACCGGAATGACCAAGGTCATCAAGTAATCCGTTATTTCCATAATATCGTCAGCTTTGGTCTGGGAGGCGAAGTTGACGAGCGAATCAACAAGAGCAGCAAGGCATTCGGCCCCTTCATTTCCTTTATCTGGGCAACCCTCGTTTCAATTTTCCTCTACGGCAAGAAAAATATACGCATCGAGATTGACAACTCCGGGAGCAGGGACGTCATTGCCTGGAACATCGCCGTGGCTAACGGTCAGTACCACGGCGGGGGCATGCGCGTGGCTCCGGATGCCGTCATTGATGATGGTCTGTTTCATATAACTATAATCGGAAACTTGAGTCTCGCCGAGGTCGTGAGACATCTCCCTAAATTATATAATGGCAGAATTAAAGATATCAAAGACGTATCGATTCTGACCGGGAAAACGATTAGTGCATTCTCTCCCGAGCGCGTCCTCGTCGATTGCGATGGAGAGCAGCCGTGCTCTCTACCGATCGTTGCCGACATCATACCTGCCGCCTTGAAAATAATTACAAGAAGATCATAATTATATTTTTCTCCACGGAGTATTTGTTAAGGAATTGATGAAAAATTACTCAACAACTGGGGTTTAATTCTCCAATCTTTTGATGATATGCTCCCTGTCCTGATTTAGAAAATTAATCTAACCTCCCGTAATTGTGTATAGTTAGTTTAATATCTCATAACAGGGCTTCATATGGTATACAGATTGCACTAAAAATTTCATTTAGTGTAATAATTCGTTAATGAATGCGGGGGATTGATATTTTGAAGAATATTAGAAGGAGGTCGCCTGGAATGAAACGTCTGATGGTACTTGCGGCAGGCATTGTTTTTGTTTTCAGCGCTGCCGTCTTCGCTGTTGACGGACCTTCACAGGTCCCTGCCAAGACTGATCCGTCCAAGGCAGGTATTGTGAAACCGCCTACAAAGGTGAGTATTACGGGAGTCGTCAAGGATATCTCAGGTACAATGATATCGGTTGAGCGCACCGTCAGGGGAAACACGGAGATAATGGAATTTGCGTTGGATAAAGCCGTTGAAAAAATCAAAGTCGGCGATAAGGTGAAGGTGAACTACCTGAAGAAAGACGGCAAGAATACAGCTACCAGAGTTACGCCCGTTGTTGTCAGAAAAATAATAAGAAAACCTTCTCCCTTGAAGGAAACAAGGCCGTCGCCCGCTGAAACCCCTTCCCAGAAATAAGATTCGTTGTACAATTGTAAGTTGTCTTCAACAAAGTGGCATGGAGATTTAATCTCCGTGCCATTTTTGCATGTAATGGAACAATTGAGTTTTCCATTTTTTTCTGGTATGAGGGTCAAGAGTTCGTAATCACTGTTGCAGGGTGCTCGTCTTGACTACACTGAGAAATTTTATCGATAGATCGATATACAGGGCGTCCAATATGACTGTCCGGACGCGCCTGATTGTCTTGACTGTTCTGGGCCTGGCTGTAACCATGACCATCTGGGGCTGGATCCAGCTCAGGGTGCTTAATGTAATTCTTATTGAACAGCAGGTCAAACGGCTCTACGACCTTGCAGAAACAGTCAGTACGTACTACCAGCATTTTCCGACAGGTAAAGGTTTATCCGCCCTCGATGACGCATTGGAAGACCACGTAAAATCAGATGACAGACTGGCGCGCATCGATCTTTTTTCCATCGTAAACGGCGAAGTGGAATATATTGTGGGCGCGGGGCGGGTTCCCTATGAATGGCCGGAAAATGTCATCGGGGCGGCCATGGACAAATCAAGAACACAGCGCGTTGAACTGAATACTGACGGCGGGCCCGCCCTGGGTCTTTTGTATCCATTTCTATCGGAAAAAGACACACAGGTTTTTGTCGGTGTGATTGTATTTTCGCAAACCAGATTTGAAATCTTAGCCCGCGCGAAACGCCTCCTGCTGTTCAGTACGATGGGTCTTCTGTTTGCCATCCTGTGTGTCCTGGCATTAGGCTACAGATGGCTGATCGGCAGGCCGCTCGGCGTTATCATTGACACTATTGACGACTTCCGGGCAGGCAAATATGTCAAGAGGATTCCCATTACGAGACTGGATGAATGGGGTCACCTGGCAGATCATTTCAATGTAATGGCCGAGGAGATTGAAAGGGTGCTGGCGCGGAATCAGGAGCTTCAGAAGCATCTGGAGGAGAGGGTGCAGGAGGCGACACACAATGTCGTTCAGCTTCAGCAGCAGGTGAACCAGCTGCAACAGCTTACAGCACTGGGTCATTTGACGGCGACCCTGGCGCATGACCTGGGCACTCCCCTGCACTCGATTGCGGGCCTGGCCAAGCTGCTCCTGGAACATGATGCATGGCCGCCTGACGTGGGCAGAAAACTGGAACTCATAGTTCAGCAGACGCAAAGGCTCAATACGGTTATTCAGAATGTGCGTCATGCCACGCGCCTTCCGGAGCCGCACTTTGAGGCCGTTAGCGTACCTGAACTCCTGAGCGAGACGCTCCCCCTCGTCGAACCGCTGATGCAGAAATCAGGCGTTCAACTCCATGTGGATGTGGATGAAAAAATTCCCATTCTCTTTGTTGACAGATATCGTGTTCAGACGGCCCTGTTCAATCTCATTCAGAATGCCCTGGAGGCAATGTCCGGAGGAGGGAAGATTTCCGTTAGAGCTATGGCTGTACCGCAGGATAATGCCGTGGCTATTGCTGTTCAGGATAACGGTCCAGGCATACCGCCTGAATTATTGGCGCGGGTCTGTGAGCCTTTCTTCAGCACCCATACGGATGAAGGTCTGCGCGGTCTGGGTCTTGCTATAGTGCAGGATATCGTCAAGGTCCACGGGGGCAAGATTGAGATGAAGAGCGGTCCTTCCGAGGGCACGCAAATTATTCTGTACTTCCCGATTGTCGAGAACGTGACGTCCGTGGAACTGTCTCACGATGCGCCATTTCTCAATAAACCGTAGCGCTGAATTTTTGTCCGCAGCGTCTTTCGGTCAATCCCTAAGAGTTGAGCCGCCTGGCTCTGGTTCCATGACGTGGTCTGAAGCGCCTGGATGATCTGCTTTCTTTCCGCTTCCTCGAGCGGCGGCAAGAGAGGAAGAGTCTCATCACGTTTGGGACGGAATCTTTCGGGGAGGTGCTCGGGGAGGATCACCATGAAGGGCGACAGGAGCAGTGTCTGCTCCAGGACATTTTGCAGCTCACGGACATTGCCGGGCCAGCCATAGGCCATAAAGAGCTCCATCGCCTCATCCGAAATACGGACGGACGGGTAGCCAATCTTTTTCAGGAGGGATTCGATTAACTGCGGCAGATCCTCTTTGTGTTCCCGTAAAGGCGGCATATGCATACGCACGACGAACCGATAGAGAAGGTCTGAGCGAAACGTGCTCTTCTTTACCTCCTCATCGATATTTCTGTTCGTAGCCGCCACTACACGGACGCTGAAGTGCAGTACTTCATGACCGCCCAGTTTGCGGACTTCTCCATTCTGCATGAAGCGCAAGAGCTTTCCCTGGAGAGAGGGCGACATTTCCGTAATTTCATCAAGGAAGATTGTTCCATTATGAGCGGAGGCAAGAAGTCCTTCGTGCTTGTGGTCCGCTCCCGTATATGCCCCCTTCTCATAGCCGAACAATTCTGAATCCAGAAGGGTGTCGGGAATAGCGCCGCAATGAACGACGATAAAAGGTTTTTCCCGCCGCGAGCCCAACTGATGGAGGGCTCTTGTTGCGAGTTCTTTTCCTGTGCCGCTTTCGCCTTCGATCAGCACACTTGCATCTGCATCCGCTATGCGCACGATCTGCTTATAAAATTCGACCATGGTAGCGGAAGAGCCGATAAATTGCGGTTCACCTGATATTTTCGGCTGCCCTTGCATGCGGCGCTGTCGCAGTTCCCGCACTTCGAGGACTTTTTGCACCATAGCGCGAATGGCTTCAGGAGAAAAGGGTTTACTGATATAATCCCACGCACCCAGCCTGAGCGCCTCCATGGTGGTTTCCAGTGATCCGTAGGCGGTCATCAGGATGACGGGCAGGTCCGGCCACTTCTCACGCACATGCCGGAGAAACTGAAGCCCGTCGATTTCAGGCATCCTGATATCCGACATGAGGAGATCGTAGTGAGAGAGCTCTTTTTTCAGGGCCTCTTTCCCGGATGTAAAAGCATCTACCTTGTAGCCTTCACGTGAAAGCGCTTCCTGTAAGAATTCACAGGCAACGGCATCATCGTCTATTACCAGAATGCGGCCGTGTTTCATATTTGCTCACAGCCCTTTTTGCGCGATGTAATTGGCGAGGTCTGCCACGCGGCAGGAATAACCCCATTCATTGTCATACCACGCAACGACCTTGGCCATGTTGCCCTGAAGAACCTGCGTGAACTCCATGTCTATTATGGAGGAATGGGGGTTTCCCTTGAAGTCCGTGGAGACTAAACCTGCTTTCTCACATGTCATGATATCCTTGAACTGTTTCCTGCAAGAGGTTTCGAGGACATTCTTGAGATCTTCCGTTGTCGTCTTGCTCCGGAGTTCCGCAACGAAATCGACGACCGATACTGTAGGCGTAGGTACGCGCAGTGAGTATCCGTCAAAGCAACCCGCGAGGTCGGGAATCACCAGTGACAGAGCCCTTGCCGCACCGGTCGTGGTCGGGATGATATTCTGCCCTGCCGCGCGGGCCCGCCGCAGATCTCTGTGAGCAAGATCGAGGATACGCTGGTCATTTGTGTATGAGTGAATGGTTGTCATCATACCTTTTCTGATGCCGAAAGCTTTATGGACGGCGAGGACGGGAGGAGCCAGGCAGTTGGTCGTGCAGGAGGCATTGGATACTATATGATGTTTCCCGTGTTTGTAATCTTTATGGTTGACGCCCATGACCACCGTAATGTCTTCTTCCTTTGCCGGGGCAGTGATGATGACCTTCTTTGCCCCCGCCTCGATATGGGCCGATGCTTTGGGACCGGTCAGAAACAGGCCTGTGCTCTCAATAACTATATCGACGCCCAGATCATCCCACGGAATGGCCGCTGGGTCGCGAAATGCAAAGCTCTTGATCAGACGACCATCAATAACAAAGCTGTCCTTCGCAGTCTTGACCTCCCCCGGATATCGTCCGTAATTTGTGTCATATTTGAAGAGGTGGGCGTTGGTCTCCACGTCAAAGAGGTCGTTGATTGCAGTAACGGAGAGAGACTTGGGATATCTTTCCAGCACGGCTTTCAGCACCTGCCGGCCTATTCGTCCAAAACCATTTATGCCAAGGCGAATCATTGGGTTCTCCTTTCAATTGTCGTCAATGCGATACTTGTGCGCAGCCATCAGATCACATTGTAATTGCAATGTCTTGTGATGTCGGGCATTGTCCAGGGCGATAGCGCTTAGATTGGCAACTGCCTCCAGATACTTGATCTCCTGATCATCGAATTTGTGGATGCTTCCCGAGTATACCCTGAGGACACCGATGGCATTTCTTCGGAGCAATAGCGGAACTGCAAATACCGATTTAATGCCTTCCGCTTTCGCCTTTGCTCCGTACTGGAAATCCTTGTCAGTCTGGACATTCTTCAACCACACGGTCTCGCCTGCAAGAACCTTCTGATCCAAGCCGCTTTCCTTTATCAGGATAGGCCCTTTATGAAGGTAATCTTTGGAAAGCCCGTGCGCAGCGCCAATAACAAGCTGCTTCTTCCTTGAATCCAGGAGTCTGATGCCGCACGCCTTGACGTTCATAGCACGAGCCACGCTCTGGACGATCTTTTCCAGAACGGTGGACGGGTCCAAAGAAGCGTTAATAACCTTGGCCACTTCGTACAAAGCAGAGAAGTAGTCCGTCTCTTTTTTCTTCATATTTCTACCTCCTTATCTTGTAGAAAATACCTGGTGATGATTTCTCAAGTCACAAAATTTCCATAATTGATTGACTTTGTAAATCTAACCTTATTGAAGGGAGTTCGTCAAATTAAATCAGTGAACCGATTGAAGCTCGACTGCCGGCGTCTTCCCTAAAATAGACTTGCTGATCGAGCGTTGATGACGCTACGAGCGATTTTTTATCGATACGGAAGCCTTTCCCTTCCCGGCAACCATGCGGAAACCCTCTTCCAGGAGTCTTGTTGTATCCCGCGTTCTGATTCCGGGATTTTTCTCGCCCATCACCACGGCAATGAGTCTCGTATCTCCTCTCTTTGCCGTAGCAACCAGGTGAAATCCGGCAGCCCGGACAAAACCCGTTTTCAATCCATCCACATCCTCACACTGCCCGAGCAGACTGTTGCTGTTGCGCTGGGTAATGCTGGCGAATGTGTAGTCCTGCATGGAATGGATTTGCAGAGCCTCCGGGAAATCCCTTATATAAGCGCGGGAGAGCTTGAGAATGTCCCGGGCGGTAGTGACCTGCCCCTTCGCCGGAAGTCCATTCGGATTCACGAAATGACTGCGTTTCATATTGAGGGCCTTTGCCTTGGTGTTCATCATCTTCACAAAACTATCGATGCTGCCGCCAAGATATTCAGCCACGGCAACGCTGGCATCGTTGGCAGAGACAACGGCTATGCCCTTTATCAGGTCATCAAGTACAACCTCAGTTTGATCGACGAGGTACATGCTCGATCCGCCGGTAATCTGGGCATCCACACTTATCTTCACCCTGTCTGCGGGATTGATTTTCTCCTGAGCGATTGCCTCGTGTACAAGGTAGAGGGATAGTATCTTCGTCAGCGAAGCCGGCTGCATGGGCCTGTCCGGATTTTTTGCATAGAGGACCTTGCCGCTTGTGTCGTTTATCAGAATAGCAGACTTTGCTTTCAGTTTGATGCGGGGCGCAGCCGAGAGTTGTCCGTCGAAGAAGAAAAAAAGCGCGACAACAAAGATACACAGGCAAGAAGCAAATTTTCTCATATTCATCAAATGCAGTCCTGAAGAGATTTGCTTATGGATAAATTCCCGCATGGGATTTATCTGCGAAAGCTCTCCGGTAGACTGTTTCCAAAATTAGCACATTAATTCTGAAAAAGCCATCAAAGTTGGGTTTCGGAAGGGCGGTCACTTTGCAGGCGTCTCAAAATAATCTGGGGGAAATACAAATTTAATCAAGTGCAGGATCCATCACGGAAGGTCCATGCAATTGCAGGATATGATCCACTGCCTTCTCCACGACGGCCTCGGTATCGGCAGAGAGGCTGCGATGGAAATCAAAGTCATAACCGCGGATGGAAACGATATGCCCCGCGGGCTCTCGATGGTGCAGTGACTTGAGAAGCGCAAAAAGCATTTCAGGTGTCAGATGATGAGTGAATGTGGCAGGAGTGAATTCGGGAAATACGGGAGCGCAATGAAGGGTCGCTACGTTCTCATAAACGTGGGCATCTACAAAGATGATCTCGTCGTAAACAGCCATCACATCCATTAACTCTGGTGCCAGTTGAACCAGAAAAATGGAATCTATCTGTGCGCCCAGTTCCTCCAGTCCGGTCTCGTCTTCATGCAGTATCCCCTGACCCAGGCGCCGCCGCAGGGCATTTACCACAAAATATGCAACGCCATCATCGGCGCGGTCTATATTGCCAAAACCAATAACCAGAGTACGAGGCATAAGATCCCAAGCAAGCCCAAAAAAGTTAAAAGCGGGTGAACTTCTTGAGTTCACCCGCTTTTGTTAAACCCGTTGATATCAGATTTTCATATTACCGGGAAATTCGATCCAGCACTGTGCCGTTCGCCCCTATAAGAGTAACTTCCAAGGGCATTTTCCCTATGGCATGCGTTGCGCACGACAAGCATGGGTCATAGCAACGGATAGCCGCTTCAACTCTGTTTAACATGCCTTCGGTTAGCTTTGTGCCATCAACGAAGGCTTTTGCGACCAGCCCTGAGGCTGTTTGCATGGCCCAATTATTGTTGCCTGTGGCCACGATGAGGTTCACCCTGGTCAACTGGCCATTCTCGTCCGTGCCGTAATCGTGGAAAAGGGTCCCTCGAGGGGCCTCAACAACGCCAACCCCCTGGCTCGGAAGCTGCGTATGTGTTGCATACGCGCGGATGTCGTTGGACATGATATCCGGATCGTCCAGCAACTGAGCAATGCGTTCTAAGGCGTAGACAAGTTCTATCAACCGGGCATAGTGATAATAGAGAGAGCCTTCCACAGGCTTGCCGCCATTGATCTGCTTGAAGAGCTTGAGTTCCTCGTTTGCCAAGGGTGTGCCAATCTTATCCGCAACGTTCAAGCGCCCTAACGGTCCTACACGATAGGTTCCGTCGGGCCAACCGAGCTTGCGCAAGTAAGGATATTTGAGGAAGGACCAGGACTCCACATGCTCGGCTATATATGACAGGTAATGATCCGTCTTGAACTGTGCTACAAAGTTGCCGTCGGCATCCTTTACCCGGATCTCACCATCGTAAAGCTGCAGGCCGCCTTCCATGTCCACGAGACCCATATAATTGGAAGGGAAAGATGCAAAGACAGAAGCCAGCTCTTTGTTGGATCCCAGCCAGTCCTTGCCGATGCTCACCGCCACCTTGGCGATACCAACCATGGTATCGAACTCGGCCAGTATTTCATCGCGATCCTTGGGGGAGAGAGGTGCGTTAACCCCACCGGGAACAGCAAAATTGGGATGTACACGCTTCCCACCCAGTCTTTGAATGATCTGCTGTCCGAAGCGGCGCAGATTCACTGCCTTCAATGCCAGTTCGGGGTTCGCTCCGATGATCCCGAAAACATTCCGTATGGCGGGGTCGGCATCAAAACCCAGGACGAGGTCAGGCGCTGCCAGGTGGAAAAAATGCATCCCGTGGGACTGCACATATTGCCCCATATGCAGCAACTCACGCAGCAGCTTAGCCGGCCGCGGAGGATCCACACGGGCGACGCCATCGCAGGCCTTCGCTGCGGCCAGGTGATGGCTTACCGGACAGATACCGCAAATGCGCTGAGTGATCTGTGTCATCTCAAAGTATGGGCGACCTTCAGTAAATTTCTCTAAACCACGGAATTCATCAACGTGAAAAAAGGACTGATCTACTTTGCCTTCTTCATTTAGATGGATCGTGATTCGCCCATGACCTTCGATGCGTGTTATAGGTTCAATGGTTATCTTTCGAGCTTCCATAGATATTCTCCTCTAATCATATGTAAAAAGTTCACGTGGCAAAACAATAGGCACTCGCCCGGCGAGTAGTTCTGTCAATGCGTACCAAAAAGCATCAGCCCTCGGTGGGCAGCCGGGAATAAAGAGGTCAACCTTTACTACTTCACCAACGCCCGTAACCATTTCAAGGGGCTTCCCAAGCTCCGGAGAGTCAGGAATGAGTCCGTCCACGACGCTTTCCGTATCCAGATACGCGCGCTTCAGTGCCTCATCTGTGCCGCACAAGTTGCGCATAGCAGGGACACCTCCAAAAGTGGCACAATCACCAACGGCGATAAGTATCTGGCAGCGCTCGCGCATTTGCTTAGCAACTTCGATGTTGTGTGTGTTGCAGATGGCCCCTTCAAGTATACCAACAGTTACACCCTCTTTGGGTGGATGTTTTAGGTCCGTCACAGGACTCGACGTAAATTCCACCAGTTCCAACAATTTGACAATGCGTTCATCAATGTCTAAAAAAGACATATGACATCCAGCACATCCAGCCAACCAGTCAGTGGCGACTTTAACTCTTGCCATCGTCCATTCTCCTTTCACTTGAGTTCCTGGGTTGCGCGAGCCGAAATCTCGCCTAGCGAAGCGCCAAGCTTCTTTCCCAGTTTATCTGCCAGCAAGGAGATGACTTCCCAGTCTGGCTTAGCTTCACCCGCAGGTTCTACAGCTTTGTTAACTTGCTGTACGCTACCTTCTGTATTTGTAAGGCTGCCTGCTCGCTCCGACCATATTGCCATAGGCAACACCACGTCGGCTCGTTCGGTCAGAGGAGATGCGAAGCTGGCCTGCGCTATTACGAACGCTTTATTGTCAACATTTTTGGATACGTCCTTGTCGTCGAGCTTTTGTTCACCAAGCAAGGCATACAATACTTTTACGGCAGAGGGCTTGAATCCGTTGTTTAGTCCCAAAGCCGCCGCCGCCCGCGTGTTGACGCCATTTTCTATTGCCACGAAAGAGGCCTTCCCCTGGAGCTTTTTCAGCGCCGTCGCAGCCTTGTCCGTGACACCCGCGCCATACAGCACGACCGGATGTGAGGCACGCTGTGCTATTTCGATGGCCTTGCTTATCTCGGCCATCCCAAGATTCATATAGGCGAATGGCGCCAGTCCGTTGTCTTTACCGTCCACCACGATGAGCCGTGCACCCCTGTCAACGGATCGTTTGACAAAGAAAGAGGAAACCGGCTGATCCTTCAGTAAATCACAACCGACCACAAGAATGACGTCGCCGAGGACGATGTCGGCAAGCGAGCCTTGTTTATCGGAGAGTTTCGGCGCAACGTCGTTGAGTAAGCCAACGTTGGTTGCTTTCAGTTCTTTCTGGAATAACTTCGCAAGCAGATAGAGGGCTTCATTCGTAGCGTAAGTGGAAGCGAGCACCCCTAAGTCTTTAGCATTGGCCTTGCCAACGCGCTCAGCAACAGCCTGCATAGCTTCTTCCCAGCTTGCCGGCTCCAGTTTACCCTTTCGCCGGAGCAAAGGCCTGGTAATACGTTGACGTTCATCGTAAAGAGGATCAAAGCGGCCGTTTTTACAAAGCAGCCCACTGTTCACCGCCGCATCCCAGTCGCCCACAATTTTCAAGACATTGCCGCCGCGGGTGACGATCTCCATGCCGCATCCGATACTGCACTGATTGCAGGTAGTCTTGATATGTTCCATCTGTATGTCATGTCCCATGTACGCGCTCCGTTTATCACACAGGGCGCCTGTGGGGCATACCTGCAGGCATGAGCCGCAAGAGATACAGGTAGACTCACCAAATGGAACATTCGCATCGGCATGGATCATGGAATTGGCACCGCGATTCCGCAAACCAAGGGTGTGATTGGCCACGAGATCGCCGCATGCTCGCTCACAACGGCCGCATAGAACACAGCGGTTGTGATCCATGAGGAAGTACTTACGTGTAGCATCAACCGGGAAACGCTTTGTATAAGTCGGATAAATAAAGTGATCTAGACTATAGCGGTACCCCAGATTTTGCAATTCGCAGTCTCCACTCATCTCGCAGTACGGGCAGTAATGGTTTCGTTCTGAAAATATCAGATCAAGGACTAATTTTCGCGCTTTAACTACCTGTGGTGATTCTGTTTGTATTTCCAATCCCTCAGATATAGGGAAAGTACATGCCGTGATCAGGGTGCGTTGTCCTTTAACCTCCACAACGCATATTCGGCAAGCACCAACTGGAATCAAAGCAGGATGGTCACAGAGCGTCGGGATGTCAATGCCTGCCTGCTTTGCGGCCTTAAGGATGGTACTGCCGGCTGCTGCACTGACTTTCTGGCCATTTATGTTAATATTGACCATCGTCATCGTTTGCCACGCCTCCTTTCCAAAGAAATCTTTTTTATTTTGATTTTGGCATCTATCAGTAACATAGCTGATTTGGTCTCCCGTCATATGAAGTGCTTGAAATTGCTGCGACCATCAGATAAAGGGGACTATGCCTGATTGAGGAATATGTCCGTTTGGACATATGTCACGCTCGACTATCAGAAAGGGGTTCTTGTGTCAAGGAAAAAATTGACAGAAATTCTTCATATACTGGGACATGGTTTTGTTTGATAGTCATTCCGGAAGAGGGGCAAGTACATGATCATTGCGGTGAAATCGGGAAAAACAAAGGTTATTGCCGGGAGAAGAAGTCTAAGACGAGCAGATTCCCCGTGTCGTCAGATATGTTGATCATATCGTATACGTTACAGCACATGCAGGCCGGTTAGAAGCGGACATGATCGAGACAGCCGGCTGACGAGATCAAAGCCATCGACATTGCTGTTCTTTGCACAGAAAAAAAGACGGCCTTTGAAACGTCGGGCCGTCTTGGGACGATTACTTAATTACTATTTAACAAGCAGAACTGGACACTTGGCGCCCCTCATGACCTTATCTGCAATACTGCCGAGACGATGGATCAGTCCTTTTTTCCCGCGGGATGCGATCACAATCAGGTCGATACGCTTGCGCTGCCGCTCCTTCAGGATCGTTTCATAGGTATCTCCCATTTTTATATCAGCAGCAACCTTGGTGCCTTTGGGAAGAGCCTTAACTATCTTTCGCAGTTTTTCTTCGGCAAACTTCGTGCTTTGCTTTTCGATCTGCTTTACGACAGAGACGTCGAGGCAGTAATCTACGGCGCACTGCATTATCTCATCAACAACATGAAGAATATAAGTCTTGAACTCATGCTGCAATGCAATCTCCACAGCCTTTTTTATTGCCTTGTTGTAATAATTGGAAAAATCGGTTGGAACAAGAATATTTTTCGGTGCAAATATTACTATGCCCTCCATTCGTTTATATTAAAAATTCAAGCATCTTAAGAAGACTTTGTCAATGTAACTTCTGCAAAATAAATTTGTATATGTCTCAAAGAATCGGTCAACCACCGGCCGTTTGCGGGAACGCCGTATTGGAGTAAAGATACTCCATCTTCTCCTTGTGTTTCAACTCTTCGCCCGCCATTTTAGTCAAAAGATCTTTTACATCGCCGGCGGGATAGGAGTCTGCCAGGCTCTTGTAAAAATTGTGTGAGTTGAGCTCTCTGTTAGCAGCGATGAGGTAGACCTCAGCGCTTTTTATGTTCTTCTTTATATCCGGCTTCTCGATATGCTCGACTATTTTGTATGCGATTGGTGTTTCCATGTTCAAGACTTCCGAGCAGAAGCGGCCTTTCTGGCAGGTTGTCAGAAAGTCTCTGTGCTTTGCTTCCTCCTTAGCTATATACTTCAGGGTGCTTTTCGCCTCTTTATCTTCTACCAGGGTGTAGAGGTTCATATAAAAATCGTACGCCTCTTTTTCCTTGTCAATGGCCATATTCAGCACAGAGCTAAGCGTATTTTGCATTTTCTTCATTCCTCCCATTCAGTTTCTTGTACAGATGTTCTCAACTTGTTTTTCGCCCTTGCAGGGGAAAGGGCGGATTCCCCCGCATTACGTTTGGAAGAGAGAAAATCCGCCCTGCATTGAGAGAGTATTTACGCCTTTGCCGATTTCGGCGCCGGTCTCTTGTAGCTCAATGCAATAAGGAAACCTGCCGCGAGAAGCCCTGCGGCAACATACACCGCGATTCCCTTAATCTGAGCGAATACCAGCGGTCCGACAATACCGGCCGCACCCCACGCTGTCAGCATTATCCCATAGACTTTTCCGATGTAGCCGGGTCCGAAGGAGTCTGCGGCAAATGCCGGCATTGTAGCAAAGCCGCCGCCGTAACAAGCCAGAAGATAACACGCGACGACGATGAAGATCAACTGATTGTCTATCTGGGGCAGCAGGACATAAAGAATGGCCTGGGTGATAAACATGATGATAAACACGTTCTTTCTGCCAATAGCATCGGATGTCCATGCCCATAAGAGACGCCCCAGACCATTAAAGATGGACGCGTAGGCAAGGATCGATCCTCCCGCCAGGGCCAGCGCCGCTCCCGCGATCAAAGGATCGGTTTTCTTGATGACATCCTGGGCCATCGGGGAGAGCTGGGAGATCAGTCCGAGTCCGGCGGACACGTTCAGGAAGAGCATTGTCCAGAGCATCCACCACTGGGGAGTCTTCACGGCTTCATCAAAGGTAAACGACTGCGCTGCCGTGACGCCTGTTGCTTTAGGAGTAAAGCCTGCCGGGAGCCAGCCTTTTGGTGGATTTTTGTAGAGCTGAGCAGATGCGGTGACGAGAACCAGAAATATCGCGCCCCAGATGTAGAAGGTGTTTGCCACACCCATGGAGATGACCATAGGAGGAGCAATCTTGCCCATAAAAAAGGCGCCGCCGCCAAATCCCATCACGGCAAGTCCAGTCACCAGACCGCGCTTATCCGGGAACCAGCGTATGAGCGTGGCAATGGGGGTGATATAGCCGAAACCGTTGCCAAGACCAGCGATGAAACCGAAACCAAGATACAAAAGCCAGATGCTTCCGATCTGATCGGCCAAGCCGGAAAGGAGTGTTCCAACACCGAAAAGGATACCGCCAATGGTTGCCACAAACTTGGGACCTTTCTTGTCGACCAGCGTTCCGCCAAAAGCGGCGGCGACACCGATCATGCCAATACAGATCATGAACGTCACCTGGGTCGCCGTTTCACCCCACCCATGTGCGGTCATGAGGGGTTTCTTAAAGACGGACCAGGCATAGACCGTCCCGAGACACAGTTGCATTACGATCGCCGCAATTGCAATCAACCATCTCTTACTTTCTAAATTTTCATTACTCATAATACCTTTGCCCTCCATTATGAAATATTTTGCTCTTATGTAATATTAAAGTTGCCCCGCCGTAAGCGAGGCAATCATGAATTTGTTTTTTTTCCTATGCCGCTTCCACTTTAACGGCGCAGACCTTGTATTCAGGAATTTTGCAGGTCGGGTCGAGCGCAGGGTTCGTGAGTAAGTTAACGGCCGCTTCCTTGAAATGGAAGTTCATAAAGATGGTCCCTTTGGGCACACGTTCCGTCACCTTGGCCTTCGCTTGGACAACACCACGGCGGGAAGTGACCTTTGCAAATTGACCTTCCTGAATTCCCAGTTTTTTTGCGTCATTGGGGTGAATCTCTACCAAAGACTCCGGGCACCTTTCCGTGATACCCTTCGACAGGCGGGACATTGTCCCCGTGTGATATTGGTAAAGGACGCGGCCGGTGGTCATGACAAACGGATACGCGGCATCCGGAACTTCCGCAGGCGGAATGTAATCAAGGGCATGGAATAGTCCCAGCCCTCTGGTGAATCTGTCCTTGTGCAGGTATTTGGTTCCCGGATGATCCGCATTCGGACACGGCCACTGGATACCCTCCTTTTCAAGCCTTTCATAAGTTATCCCCGCATAACTCGGAGTCAATCGGTTGATCTCCTTCATGATATCTTCAGGAGCCGCATATTTCATAGGATAGCCCATGTGAGTAGAAAGTTCACAAATAATTTCCCAGTCCGCTTTTGCCTGGCCGGGAGCATCAAGGGCCTTTCTTACGCGCTGCACCCTTCTTTCCGTATTGGAGAAGGTCCCTTCTTTTTCTGCAAAGCAGGCTGCCGGCAGCACAACGTGGGCAAGTTCAGCCGTCTCAGAGAGCAGGATGTCCTGCACAACAAGAAGATCCAGATGGTTCAAGGCTTCTTTTACATGAGTTAAGTCGGGATCGGAGAGCATGGGATTTTCGCCGACGACGAAGAGGGCTTTCACCTTCCCATCGTGCGCAGCATTCAGTGTTTCCACAATGGTAAGGCCGGGTTTAGGAGGTAAAGCGACTCCCCAGGCTTTTTCAAATTTTGATCTTGTCTCATCATTGGCTACAGGCTGATAGCCGGTGAAAACGACAGGAAGTGCGCCCATGTCGCAAGCGCCCTGGACATTATTCTGGCCTCTCAGGGGATCGACGCCTCCTCCCTCTATGCCTAAATAGCCGCAAAGCATGGCGAGATTAGCGCAGGATTTGACGTTGTCCGTCCCTGTTATGTGCTGGGTAATACCCATGGTATAGAGAATCGCCGCTTTGCCCGCCTTCGCATAGATGCGGGCAGCCGTTCTGATGTCGTCCGCAGGAACGCCTGTAATCTTTTCGGCATACGCGGGCGTATATTTCTCCACGATCTTCTTCATCGCGTCAAATCCCTCGGTACGCTCTTCCACGTACTCTTTCGCATAGAGGCCTTCGGAGATAATGACGTTCATCATTCCATTGAGAAGGGCCACATCAGTGCCGGGCTTCTGGCGCAGCCAGATCGCGGCGTATTTCACCATGTCTATTTCTCTCGGATCTGCAACGATCAATTTCGCGCCGTGAAGACGAACAGCTCTTTTCACTTTCGAACTGATAACAGGATGATTTTCTGTTGTGTTGGTTCCTATGGCAAAGATGGCATTGGTATATTCTATTTCATCAATGGAATTCGTCATTGCACCACTCCCGAAGGCGGCGGCCAGACCGGCCACTGTGGAGGAGTGTCAAAGACGGGCGCAGTGATCGACATTGTTGGTTCCGATGACTGCTCTCATAAATTTCTGGAAGAGATAATTCTCTTCGTTAGTAACCCTGGCGGAGGAAAAACCCGCGATACTGTCAGCGCCGTGTTTTTTCTTGATGGAAGCCAGTTTTTTGGCGATGAATTCATAAGCTTCATCCCAGCTCGCCTCTTTCAGCTCCCCGTTTTTTCTGATGAGGGGGGTAGTGAGGCGGTTCGGATGCTGGACGAAATCCAGTCCAAAACGGCCCTTCACGCAAAGTCTGCCCTCATTGGGCTGGCCATATTCATGATTGCCGGTGACCTTTACCAGCTTTCCGTTGTGTATATTCAGATCAAGCTGGCAACCGACGCCGCAATACGTGCATGTCGTCTTCACCTTTTTGATCTCCCATGGACGCCCTTGGAATTTGGCCTGCTTGAAAGTTAAAGCGCCTACCGGGCAGGAATCTACACATTCGCCGCAGAACACGCACTCCGAGTCGATATAATCCGCGTCAAAGGCCGGGCCGACCTTGGTGCGAAAACCGCGCCCAGCAAAGTCGAGAACTTCGTTAACCTGAATCTCATTACAGGCTCTGATACACCTGCCGCAGAGAACGCATTTATTCAGATCTCTCTGGATCATGGTATTGGTTTCTTCAATCTCATAACCGGGAGATTCGATATTGAACCGCGGTTTTTCTATCTGCAGCCAGTACACAAGGCTTTGAAGTTCACACACCCCGTTCGCTTCACAGGTGAGGCAGTTGTGGTCGCCCGAAGCCCAGAGAAGCTCCACGACCAGTCGCTGGGCCGCTCTTACAGCCGGCGTATCAGTCTTGATGACCATGCCGGCGTTTATCGGCATGCAGCAGGAAGCCACAAGGGTCCTCGCACCCGCGACATCGACCACGCATACCCTGCATGCGCCGACGTTTGTGGTGCCCGCGTACTGGCAGAGTGTCGGTATATAGATACCGTTAGCACGGGCAACCTCCAGAATTGTCTGTCCGGGTATGGCTTGGATCTCCTTGCCGTCAATGGTTAGTGAAATCTTCTTAATTTCCATTACCTACTCCTTTCATACGGACTTAAGATTAACGGGTTACGATCGAGTGCCCTTATTTCTGAGTAAATCTGCGGAAACGAGTGCAAGTCGCAAAAATGAGACTTGAATGCTTGACGTCAGAATCTGTACGCCGCTCCTGCAGGCAGCAAATGGATGTGGACGTGTACTGCTAATATGCTTGGAGAGCGACCTGATGTTGAATCACTAAGAAAAGATTCGATACATTTCGGGCGGATACTCGTTGATTTTATTTGCCACATATCGTTTTCGAGTGCGGGAAACAAGGACTTATGCGAACTGTAACGAAAGTGTCTCCCCTTACACGCATTTCTTCTTTATGTCAAGTAATTATAGTTAATAAAGTTAGTAATATCAGGAACATATGTCAAAATTGATATATGTAATTTTCAGCATTAATATGACTCTTGATTTATCGAAAATCCACCTTGTCACAACGAGTGTTTTGAAAGGTCATGGAAGTAATTGACATCTGATCAGAACCAGTTTTCAAGCGTCTGATTGCAGAAGCAAGGCTTGTTCAATGTCAACAGAATTCCATTACAGAATGTGGCAGGGACATGCTTTCCGCGGGTCTCGGCGGTTCTTCTCAGGGTAATGCAAAGACAGTTGCGAGGGATTTGGCCGGTACAATCGGCGGCAGGAGATGTCTTCAAGGCATAGTAGGATAACACCCGCTTTCCTCGAAAGATCATCGTGGAATAGACGTGCACCAGCAGACTCAGATAGTCACTATACGATGTCTACTGGTATCAACTGAATAGACCTGTTTTTTCGAAAGCTCCTATTTCCTCTTCTTTGTAGCCTAGTTTCACGAGGACTTCCTTTGTGTGTAGACCGGGAGGTGCGCCCGCATTCTTGTATTCCGGGATTGTCTCGGAGAACTTGATGGGGCTTGCGAATTGCCTTACCTTTTTCCCATCAGGAAGATCGACTTCGACCACCATGCCACGTTCTATTGTATAAGCATCGTTTAAGGCTTCTGTGAGGGAGAGGACGGGTTCGCAACAGGCGTCAACTTTCTTGAACAACTCCGTCCACTCGTCCCTTGTTTTCGTCTTGAATATTTCTCTTACCCGCTTTTTGACATTGACGCCGTCCTTCGGTTGGACTCCTCCGGAAATCAATTCCGGCATATTGATGGTTTCACAAAATGCAGCGAAGAATTGAGGTTCGAGACCGCCGAAACTGATATATCGTCCGTCTTTGGTCTCATAGAAATCATAGAGAGAGCCGCCGTTGAGGAGTGTATTTTCGCGTACAAGGTCCTGGCCGTCGACCAGGAAACCGGCTCCAAACATGGCATTGAAGGCTATCATGCCGTCCGTCATCGAGATGTCGATGTGCTGGCCATCGCCCGTTCTGTCGCGGTGAACGACTGCGGCAAGAATTCCGATCACAGCATTGTTCGAACCAGATGCGACATCGGCGATCTGCATGCCTGTCAGACTCGGTCCCGTCTCTTTTTTACCTGAATAGGACATGAGACCTGAGCGGGACAGATAGTTGATATCGTGACCTGCCCTGTCGCGAAAAGGACCTGTCTGGCCGTAGCCCGTAAGCGAACAGTAGATGAGGGAGGGTTTTACTTTCTTCAGGCTCTGGTAGTCAAGAGAGAGCTTTGCCATAACCCCGGGACGAAACTGCTCAATCAGGATGTCATAGTCCGCAACTAACTGGTGTATGATTTTTGTGGCCCGGTTGTCCTTCAGGTTGAGCGTCATACAGCGCTTTCCCCTTCCGAGATAGGCGAAGGCGGCGGACATTTTTGTACCGGGAACGAAGGGGGGTATGTAGGCGACCACATCAGGCCGCGACCCGGAAACAACCTTTAAGACATCGGCTCCCATATCCGCGAGAGCCATTGTAGCGTAAGGACCGGGGAGAAGGGTTGTAAAATCGAGAATTTTCAAATTGGAAAGGGGACCAGGCATTTCCTTTACCTCATGGGATTTTAGTGTTTATGTTGTAACCCGGCAGCCGATCAGGCCTTGACGGCCTACCGTATATCAGTATTCGCATTTTCCGGCAACAGCAAGAGAGAAAATTTTCTCCTGCAGGATCCTCAAAATTTGAATAGCCTTGTGATGAGCTGTGACTTCATAATGTCTCCGCCGATTTTAAGCTTGCCTGATGTGAAGGCCTGCATAGCCGGCAACTTTCCATTTATCATATCGACGAAATCTGCCGCATCCATCTTTATCGTGGTGGTGGGATTAGGATGCACACCGGCTTGCACCTTGCACGCCCCGTCTTTAATCTCGGCGTACCAGTCGCCTCCGCCTTCGCCCGAAATGTTAAACTGAAATGTTGCATCTACACCTTTCGCCGCCTCGGCGTTGAAGATACCGGGCATTTTTTCAAAAATAGCCTTTACCATGGAAAGTTCTCCTATCTCGGCTGCAACTGCCGGTCTGTCCTCCTTCGTCCCGGAGGTTGGGAGATGATCTCCCGTTAAATGAGTCGTATGTTCATGTTTCCGCACACCCTCTCCTGCAGAGGGGATTTCACCATATTCAAATACGCCCTTGTCGATTACAACATCTCCGGTGCCGGCATTTATCGTCCGCCAGACTGCCGTGCCCTCTTTGGTTTTCCAGACCAGAGTCTTTATGGGTTCACCGGGATAGAGGGCCTGCAAGAAACGGCAGGCAAGACGCCGGACCTTTTCCGGTTTACCAGGCGTGAGGCTTGCCATCAGGGCGCGGCAAGCGAAACCGTATGTGCATAGTCCGTGCATAATCGGCTTTTCGAAACCGACCATCTTCGCGAATTCAGCGTCCACGTGAAGCCCGAATGTGTCACCGGAGAGTCTGTATAAGAGCGGCTGATCCGGCGACGGCAGCGCCTCTATCATGAAGTCCGGCTCTCTGTCCGGGAAATCCACGATATCATGCGGTGCATTCCGGCCTCCGAAACCTCCATCGAGTCTGCCGAACAGCGTAGTTATGCTTGTAAAAAGTTTTTCCCCGGTGGAATGAGATGTCCCGCTTCGGGCGACGACCAGTGCGCCTTTTGTGCCTTTGTCATAGTAATTGGTGATCATTCCTTCCGTCGCCATGGTTCCCGAAGGCGGGATAGGGTTGTGAAAAATGATATCCTGCCCGACGTGAAGGACGCCGGCAATATTGATCTCTGAGGCAGCCGCTACCTCCCGGAAGAAATCGAATATCATGGCTACAGAAAAGGTGGGAATGACCTTGAGTCTTTTTTCGTACGTGTAATCAATCTCATGAAATCCTGCCCCAATACCCAGGGCATACAGAATTACATCTTTCCAGGTATAATCTTTTATGACAGGGCCTATCTTTTTGCCTATTGCATCCACTTTCAGCGGCACTTTCAACGCTCCTCAAAATGTTTTTCTTCCTCTTCTGCTGATACTCTCCCGTCAGATCCAGATTCCGGAAGTTGTATGAACCTTGTCAGTCCCGGTATAAAGATATCTCATTTTTTACTCTTTCGCATCGATAAGGGCGAGAGACTCGCCCGTAAAACCAAGCCTTCCGCGTAAGGAACAAATACTCTTAGAAATGGACCAAAGAATCTTTCTTCCTGCGGAAGGATGTTCTTGCGGGATGGTCGGAATATAGCCAAAAGTTACGACGAGGCTTTAACGAGCATTTCCGGAGCAAACAATTGATAGTTGTTCCGTCCAGATCCTTTAGCGCGATACATTGCAATATCCGCGTGCTTGATGAGGGTCTCAACGTCATCCGAAACGTCCGGGTAAATTGCAATTCCGATGCTTGTCGTAATACGAAGTTTACTATCATCAATTATAAAGGGACTTTGGAACGATTCGACGATTTTCTGCGCTATCGTTGTCGTAACTCCCACATTAGTGATTTCCGGCAATAGAACCAGAAACTCATCACCGCCCATGCGGGCTATAGTGTCACCCTTTCGCAAGAGTTCCGTCAGACGAGAGCCCACAGCTTGTAACAGCTTATCTCCCATGTGATGGCCCAGTGTGTCATTGATGTCCTTGAAGTAATCCAGGTCGAGCATCATCACGGCCAGGTATTGCTTGTTACGCTTGGCCCTGGTTATTGCCATGTTAAGACGGTCCGTGAACAAGAGACGGTTGGGTAATCCCGTAAGGGGGTCATGATAAGCCAATCGTCTGATGGTTTCTTCTGACTTCTTGCGTTCAGTTACGTCGCGAATTACATTTCGGAACCCTGCTTCGTGACCTCTTGCATCCATGATCAGCGACACGGATATCTCAACCACCCTCGTGGTTCCATCTTTCTTCATTACCTCTATCTCAATGCCTCTGGATGGTTTCCCTGTTTTGTAAACTTCGTCGCAGACCTGCAATACCTGACGGGACGTTTCCTCATCAGTGATATCTCGGTAATTCATCTTTGCAAATTCATCACGGGAATATCCCAGCATTCTTAAGAGGGCGTCATTAAAGAAAACGATATTGCCGGAGAAATCAAGCTCGTGATAGCCGTCTTCAATGTTTTCAATAATCGTCCTATATTTTTGCTCGCTTTCCCTGATCGCCTCTTCAGCCAGCTTATGCTCGGTTATGTCCGTGGAAATGATGGCGACACATGTTATCCCTTCATTGGGGCCGCGATCTCTTACAGGACTGAACGTCCGGAGAAAATATCTCATGTCCCTCTGGCTCTTGTGCTCGTGCTGAATGGACTTGCCGGTTGAAAACACCTTGTTAACCGCTTCTGCAAATATTTTATCCTGCTCGGGAGAGTGAAACTCACTGTAGAGTTTACCTATGACCTGTTCAGCCGGCATACCAAGCCTGGACAAGTGCTGATTGTTCATGAAGAGATATCGATATTCTTTGTCCACCATATATATGGAATCGCTCGTAGACTCTACTACCGAACGATAAACCTCTTCAAGCCGCCTATGGTCGGAGATTATTTTTTCGAGTTCCTTGACCTTAAGCATCAACTCATCGTGAGACAGCTCATTCTTCATGAAGGGTTCCTTTTATCGCGCCATCTTCAATCATTTTTGGATTTATCATTATCCGTTTCGGCGATATGGGCTCAAATAGCAGATAGGATATTCTCACGTGTGTAGCAAGGCTGATTAACTGCCTGACGCTCTTTTCCTAACGGGAGATAAATATAGGATAAAGATATTGAGATGTCAATGACAAAAGGAAACTCTCGAGAATTTCAAAAGAGTCCTTCCAGCCAGACGCGGATTATAGGTACTTAGCAATACGCGCCTGGCAATGGTAGGGATGGGCGGAAATGTCACGTTTTAATTTTTCTGCCGGCAAACTCTTTGCTGATCTTGACAGGATCTGCGGAAGGAAGATTCTCTGCTCGAATCCCCACCGCGTCGATCACTGAATTGACGGCGATTGTTAAAAATCCGACGGCCTGAGGCACTGTGCAGTTCTTCGTTGATTCCAGCGCCAAGGACGTTTTGTGCTGCTGATAAAGGGCATAGTATGTGAGCGATCTTCTCTGCTCCTTGTGAACGGATTTATTGCTCGCCGTGTTGGTGTTGTTGACCTGAAAATGATATTTTTTATCTTTGATTTTGGAATTCGAACTGGATGCTATCCTCTTGGCAAAGCTCGCGAGTTCAAGTTTATCTCCATTAGGCAGATCGAAGATGGGAGCGTCGATGACGTTGCACTGCCCCCATCTGGAAGGATTTCTCTTGTGGGAAATCCACTTGGGGGAATAGAACCCTTCACCTTGATGGAGATTAAGGACATAGTCGGCGCGTTTTATAAGCGACTTGGCGAGGTTCACAACTTTCGTATCCTGAGTGGAATGGGTGTCTTCAGGGAGGTGAAAAAGGCGATTCATGTCGCCGCTCAGACCCTGCCGCTTTCCCTTCACTACGGCGGGTAAGTTCAGACGCGGCACTACAATCAGTGTCCCTTTCTTTACCTTGATGTCTGTATATCTTTCTGCCGTCAGATAACCGCCGGATTCATCGCCGTGGATTCCGGCGATGATAAGCAGGGTGGGGCCTTTCTCTTCTCCGGAAATAAAATATACGGCCACCTCCTGGTTTGTGCCGGCAAAAAACTTCTGCAGCTGACAAGAGGGTTTTTCCGGCTTCGCTGAAACATCCCGCTTAACTGTAAGAGAATTGGTTGCAATAAAAAAACAGACAATTGTGATGCATATTAATATGAAGATTCGCCTATGATTTGCCATCCGGCTTGCCCTTTTTTCAGGTAGAATATTTTCTTGCTGTCGCTCTTGAAATTGTTGGAAGCGTATCTTTGCTGAAATCTTGCGACTGCGACATTACCCCCATATTCCGGTGGCATAAGGATCGCGAGATTGTCAACTTTTACGCGAATGAATTTCTTGCTCTTGTTGGTCTTTTCCTTATGATGCTTGAAGGCGTTATAGCTCATCCCCTCGCTGTTAACAAATGTCGGGGAATAGAAGCTCAAATATTTTTTCGTATTGATGCTCTCCCAAGAGAGCCTCCAGGAATTGATAAAGTTCCTCAGTTCCTTTGCCGATTCCTTCTGACTTTCAAGTTTCGTAAACTGGAGCTTGTTGACAATTGCGATGGGAGTACCGTTCGCCTTCAGGTAACCGCTCATTTCTCTCAATGCATCATTGCTCACAACGATGCAGCCTTTTGTATCCGGTACATCCGCTCCCAATACTTTGCCCGCGCTGTGGCCGTGCAGCCAGATGCCTCCGCCGTCTTTTCTTTCCTTCCGGTCGAGGAAATTTGGATAATTTAAAACAAAGGCCCCATAACCATAGTTTTCGGCGAGTGACTTGCCCGGTGTAAATCTTAAGAAGAAGTAAACCCCTTCGGGAGTTGCAAAGTCTCCTTCCCTCATCTTTCCATGATTATTCGCCCCGATGACACACGGGTACTGCTTTACGAGGGAGAACCTGCCGTCTGAAAAACGGAAGATGTAGAGAATTTTTGTATCTTTTTCACAGATGAGAAGGTATTCGCCCGTATCGGCAAAGACAAAGGTATAGGGCGCATCCTGGGGAGAGACGGGTGTACTTGCGACAGTCGTGACCGCTGCTTTAGTCTGTGTCGGCTGCGCGGGCGGCTGCTCTTTTGTCTCCGTCACCGCCTTTTCTGCCGGCACGGGCGCGGGCGGCAGCATCGCCACCACCTGTTTTTGCGCCTCCGTCAGATACCGGAAGGCCTTTTGCATATCCTTCTGCTTCAATGATTCATGGATTTGATTAAAGTCCTTGCCTGCTCTATCGACAAGACCGATGAGATTCTTATTGTTACTTCTTTCTTTGACAAACAGGTATATTAAAAGCAGGTTTGAAAGAAGCAAGAGTACGATTACGACGACGCCGACCTTTAAATAAACAGGTCCCGATGAATATCTATTAATATGGAAATCTTTCATATATGATTTAGTCAAAAATTATGGTGTTGATTATATCCGACATACGGGTTAACCACAACATAATTTTGATCTTCAATCCTCTCAATGGCATGAAGCTTTTACTTGAAATTTCATTTTTGTCAAGAAATGAATGCAACACGAAGAACAAGGAGTGAGAAGCCATCACACCCGTGACGAAAGTAATACTGAGAAAATCCACCTATGATTATGACGTGGTCAAAGCCCTGTTCTTCGAGATCATGGACGCAATCGGAGGTGGACTGATCGGAAGGGGTAACCGTGTCCTCATCAAACCGAACCTGCTCTCACCGGCGTCGCCGGGGGATGCTGTGCTGACACATCCCACGATTGTCAAAGTTGCAGTAGAGTATGTCCTGCAAAAGGGCGCCCGCCCGCAGGTTTCGGATAGCCCCGCCATAGGTTCTTTTGAAAAAATAATGAAGGATAGCGGCATAAGGGGTGCGCTTGCGGGGCTTGACGTCACCTGCAGGGCATTTGAAAACTTCCTGAGAACCGATATCGGCGAACCGTTTAATCAAATTGAGATGGCCGAGGACGCCCTTAACGCAGACTTGATTATCAACCTTCCCAAACTCAAGACGCACAGTCAGATGCTGCTGACCCTCGGCGTGAAGAACATGTTCGGCTGCATTGTCGGTTACAGAAAAGCGGAGTGGCACATGCGGACAGGCATCAACCGCACCATGTTTGCAAAGCTCCTCGTCCTCATTTATCAGAGAATCAGGCCATCATTTACAATTCTCGATGGGATTCTGGCTATGGAAGGCGAAGGTCCGGGGAAAGGCGGCAGGCCGCGAGAGCTGGGCGTCTTGCTGGGCAGCCGTGACGCCTTTGCCGTAGACGGCACGGTTTGCAGGATGCTGGGGTTGGACGCGGATAGACTGCCGACTCTGAGGGTTGCAAGAGATATGGGCATCATGGAAGCTGATATCGAGATTGATGGCGACCTCCCGATGGTTCGCGATTTCAGGCTTCCCCTTATCAGCCCGCTCATGTATGGGCCGCGAAGGTTTCACGGATTTATCAGAAGGCACCTTCTCCAGAGGCCAGTTTCCGATAACGTGAACTGCCAATTGTGCGCGGAGTGCCGGAAAATCTGTCCTGCGGGGGCGATATCTTTGCGTGAAAAGACGCTCTCCTTTGATTATGACCGGTGCATCCGCTGCTTCTGCTGCATTGAGGTTTGTCCCTATGGCGCCCTCCATGCGAGGGAGACATGTCCCGGAAGGATCATAAGGAAATTCGTCGCGAGACATTTTTGACGGCAAGAGTCATGTACCGAAGGGGAATCTTTGACGCGCTTGATAGTTAACTAACAGACAACCCGGAAAATTGTATGAAGAAAGAGTTCAGGCCATATCAGGACAACGCCTTTTCGATCCGCTCCATCGCCTCCTTGAGCCTCGCATCCGGCACGGTAAGGGCTATCCTGATATAACCTTCACCGTACTGGCCATATGCCGTGCCCGCCGCAACGACGATCGCCGCCTTATCAAAGAGGAGGTTTGTAAATTCGAGGGATTTCATACCCCGGGGCACGGGCACCCATAAGTAGAATGTTCCTTTGGGGGCATCAAAGACTATCCCGATGCGCCTCAGTGTTTCGAGCACCAGTTCACGTCGCCGTCCGTAGATATTGAGCATGTGGTCAATATTCTTTGCTTCATGTTTCAGTGCATGGAGACCCGCATACTGGATAGGATTAAAGATGCCGGAATCGGTATTTTCTTTAACCTTGCTCATGGCGGAAATGATGTCGACGTTACCTGCGGCCATTCCGATCCGCCAGCCAGTCATATTAAAGAGTTTGGAAAGGGAATTTAACTCAACGCCCACGTCCTTGGCCCCGCCGGCCATGAGAAAACTCAGGCGTTCCTGTCCGCCAAAGAGGATTTCACCGTAGGGATTGTCATAGCAGACGGCAATGTCAAACTGCCTGGCAAATTCCACCAGGCGATCGAAGAACTCCCTGGTTGCGCAGGCGCCGGTGGGATTATTGGGGTAGTTGAGGAATATCCCCCGCGCCTTCTTTGCGACATCCGTCGGGATGTCTTCGAATACGGGGAGATATCTGTTCTCCGCCAGAATCGGCACGTTGTAGGGAACGCCGCCGCCCATCAGGATGCTGGCACGGTAGGCCGGATATCCAGGATCCGTCATCAGCACGGTATCGCCGGGATTTATGCAGCCCAGAACGAAGTGATGGCAGCCTTCTTTAGAGCCGATGAGACCAAGGATTTCC